>Ga0208162_1000661_pt1 | contig 19038 bp, 26 predicted proteins | sample CB_VirMetaG_4_FD_184539 | JGI IMG/M metagenome (GOLD analysis project Ga0208162, IMG submission 184539) | Freshwater to marine saline gradient viral communities from Chesapeake Bay - CB_1508_1M Viral MetaG (SPAdes) (version 4) | ecosystem: Environmental > Aquatic > Marine > Coastal | place: USA... | reverse complement strand
ATAGGATTCATCATAAAGTTATTCTGTGACTGTTTCTCAATGATGATTGGTTTAATCACAACCGCAGTTCCGCCACCTTTTTCATATGATGCCTTCTGAGAAAGGTTTCCATATTCTTTAGTTGATTTACCGATCAGACCACCACCTTCTTTTTTAGTTTCAATGTGCATGTGAGTTGGGTGACCATGACCGCCAGGTCCACTCTTTCCAGTTGTATCTTGGAATCCCCAAGTATCATGAATCAACATATTGATACTTGGATTTCCAGAGAGGGAATCTAATACTTTACGATATCTTGCCTGAGAATCTGCAAGACTTCCTCTCCAGTCAGTTACGTCAATCGCCCTTCCTTCATAGTGACCCCTACCTTTGTGAACATTGGAAACATGTCCACTACCTGGAGTGTAAGATCCAGCTGGAGTTTTCTTTGTAAAGTCTGGGTGTTCTGCTACAGCAAATCCTTTTGAAACAAGATCTTTACCGATTGCTACAACACTTCCTCCACTAACCGCTATTGGTTTTCCATCTTTACCTTTTGCTGGATCACCACCTGGACCACCTGGAACTCCTGGTGTGAGTTTTCCACTCGCAATATCTGCCTGTATCTGAACAGATGCTCCCATTGCTTTATACATCATTTCTGGAGTAATGTGCGCTTTATTACTTCCCACTCCAGAATAATAAGATTGACCTTTCTTGATAGGACCTGCATGACCTTGCATGTCTTTAGGAACAGGTATTGCTGCCCAGACTCTAGCAAGTCTAATCATTGCTTCATCTGGGTTATCCTTCAACATTTGAGGAGTAACACCAGCTTGACCCTTTTCTATCAAATAAACAGCAATCTTTCTTTGATTCTCCTCATTATAAAGATCTTTATTTGGATCTAAACCAACTGCCTTAGCTCTTCCAACCAAAAATTCAGGCATGTTCTGATACATTCCAACAGCACCAGTTGCTTTTCTAGCAACCTCAGCAATCGTCATTTTAGTTGCACCTGGTAGTTTTGTTGATGGATACATGGATTCATAACCACCAGGACCAGATTCATATTTTGCAATCAGATCCAAGATTGGTTTATAAACTCCTCCACCACCAAGACCACCACCGCCAGTATAATCCATATACTCGCCTGTTGCAGAATCATATCCTCCCACACCTTGAGGACCAGTTGTTCCATCACCACCACCAGGACCTCCACGAGCAGGTGCATCTGGTGCCTTTGGTAGACTAAGAGCATCAAACTTTGTCTCTAAAAATCTAGAAAGCGATCTGGAAGTTTCCATAGTGTCTCCAAGATCTGCAGATGCATCAACAAGTCCACCAACATTAAACACTCTAACATATTTTTCAAAGTCTCCAGCAGATTCTATTTTGCCACTAGCATTTAATAAAGCAAAGTTAACGATACTATTTGCTGCAGCCATAAAGTCATTTGATTTGACATCATTTCCCAGAAGTTTATTGACAGCAAGCGCAAGGATTGGACCAATAACAGGAACGGTTGAAAACTGCTTACCTGTTTCTACTAAGTAATCAACCCCTAGATTTGTTTTATCTCCTGTAGATTCATCTTTCTTTTTGCCAAATATTCCAGCAAAGAATCCACCTAACCCATCAGAAGGTGATGATTTTCCTTCTTGACCTTCTGATGAAGATGGTCTCAGAACATGTACCTTATCTTTCTTCAGAAGTTTCTTTTCAACTTGTTGATCACTTACTTCTCCACCATCTTCATAAGCAGAAACAAATCCCCCAAAACTTTTTGCTTCAGTGTTTGTTGAAGGCGAAGGAGGTGCTGGTTGTTGTATTTGTGGTTTTGTATTTTGGGTTCCACCAATTTTCTTTGCAAACTCTGCGTCAGATGCTGCTTTCTTAGCAAGTTCTTCTTGAACTTTTTTAACATCTGCTTCTGATCCAGGAGATTTTGGTGCAGGAGCATCACCACCCTTCTCACCAGCCCTCATTGGGAGTTTGAAGAAGTCTGCAATCTTATCACCAAGTATCGTTCCAAATCCACCTGCTGCAATATCTGCTGCCATGTATGCAGTATAGATAGCAGTTGCTAATAATCCAGATGCACCACCAGTAAATGGTGTTGCAACTCCAAGAGCACCCATCAGTGCAGTAAATCCTGCATCAATAGTAGCACCAGTTACAGCACGAATCAGTGCCCTTCTCCAGTCTATACCACCAACAACATCAAAAACAAAACCAACTACATCACCAACAAAAGGAACATACTTTCCTACTTTTTTAAAGAAATCTGGAGCAGCTTTTCCGATCTTTCCAAGTAAACCATCTTGCTTACTCATCCATTCCAATAAAGCCCCTTTCCCCTTATTAACTAATCCACCAACAGAGTCCTTAAGTTTAGTTACGGTTGATTTGTATAAGTTGGATGCACCTTTTCCAAATGCGATTGTGGCATCTATAGCGCCCTTACCAATATTGTAAGCAGTTTTTCCTACAGCAGTAACCCCTTCAACAATAGATTTTCCAGGAGAAGTTACTCCTCTAAAGAGACCACTGCCAAAGCTACCTATTGCATCACGAACTCCTTTTAGCACTCCTGGTCTTGGAGCATCTCCAGTTATCTTTGGTTTTGTTCTTAATGGATTTCTGATGTCTGGTTTCCCAGCAGGTCCTCCTCCAGTTTCTGTTACTTTTGGTCTTGTTCTTAATGGATTCCTGATATCTGGTCTTCCAGCAGGTCCTCCTCCAGTTCCTGTTACTTTTGGTCTTCCACCAGTGCCAGGTCTTGGTTTTGTTCTTGGTTTTGGTTTCTTAGGACTATCACCGCCACCAAATCCAAAGGCACTTTGTGCCATTGCATAAACAAATAATAGATTCAATACGGTGTTTACAGCACCTAAAACATTATCAAATACTTTGAGGGCACCTTCTCCTCCAATAGTTTTTATAAATCCTCTTGTTGAATCAACAACTTTATATCCAAACTCTATGAGTGTTGCTAATCCATCTAAAATCTTACCACCCCAATCAACAACAAAGTCCATTACTTTGTTAATGGTTGGAAGTAACTTAATAAGTTGAGAAGTAAAATTAAACTTGTTTTCTAAAAATGCTAAGAGTGTATAAAGTAAAAAGTTTCTAATGCCATCAAACAGTCCAATCTTAGGAAGAGCATTTTTAGATTTAAGTTTTGATTTTTCTTTTTTCTCTTGCTTTTCTAAATCTTTTTCTCTCTTTTGTTTTCTTTGACGATCTTTTTCTAAGTTTTGTTGACGAGATCTATTTTTTGCATATGCAAATCTTTCAGCAAAGAGATCCCTAATAGATTTGAGTCTTTCCTCTACTCCCTTAGTACCACTACCCTTTCCACCTGCAATCATTTTAGCAGTAGGAAGACTCAAGAAAGAACTCATGCCAGAAACTTGATTTCCAGTTTGAGGTCTATCGTTTACAACTTTGACATTAACCGTTTGGACTTCTGGTTGACCTTGCTGAGCACCTTTATTCTTACGACCAAACATTCCTTTGGCCATTGCCTTTCCACCAGACTTGACCATTGCCCCGCCTGCTGCTCTCATTCCTGCTCCTAATAGTGCTGGTAATGCCATTATCGAATACCGTAGATTGCTGCGTTATTCTCACGATCACCAGAGTATGGTGATACAGCAGAGAAAGAAGGAACTTTTCTCTGAGTTTGACCACCTTGACCACTCTGACCACCACCAGTCGATTGTATCTCTGGGGGAAGTGTTATCATACTTGCAGTTCCTTCTGAAACTGGTGGACCAGGAACTGGTTTCTTTGCAGATGCTGGAGCAAGTTTTGCTGGAGTCGAGTTACTGTCTGTGCTCGCAACTAACTTGTCTAAAGCAGGTGGTCCTCCAACTGCAGCAACAGTTTTACTTGGAAGAACATATTCGCCTGGTTGTGCATCAATATGTTGCCTATCTGCCGTAGCGCCAGGTATATTCATACCACTGTTTTCTTTGACTGCGCCTCCTCCAAATGTTTTAGATATAGTACTTCCAAGTCCACCAATCATATTAACAATCGGTGCAGCTTGAGGAACTACTGCAGTAACAATATTCTTAAGGAAACCAAAGAATCCACCTTGGTTTTGTTGAGGTGCTACAGGTGATTTACCTGTAGTAGGAGATCTGGGTGTAGTAATATTTGTATTCATTGTAAGATTGCCAGTTGGCATCATAGATCCTGGTGCTCCGACCATAGGAGAACTTGAGGAGGTTACGACCGCAGGAGATGGTTTTCCTGGCGAAGCACTCTGAGACCCAAGTTTTGCTCTAATAGTCGCTATCAAAACTCGTTTTTCTATTTGTTCTTTTGATAATCCTGCTGCTTTAGCCTGCTCTCTTGCCTGCTTTGCTGCTTTAAATACTGCTGGATTTGCTGCACCTGTTACAGTGGGATCTAACTTTTGTCTTAACTGCTCTATACTTAAACTTTCTAGTCCATCAGCAGTTGGTGTTGTTGCTCCTGGTGCAATAGAACCACCTCCACCACTAGACTGAACTACTTCTTGCTCTTTCTTCTCTTCTTCTCCACCAGGACTTGGTGTTCTAACATTAGGGGTCTCTTCGCCTTCATTATATTCTGATTTGGGGGTATCAACAAATGAGGGTACTTCTGTCATTGATACTCCACCAACCATACCACCACCTTGGAAGGTAGGAAGAACAAAACCTCCACCCATTGCTGTTTGAACCTTTGCCATCTTTGGTTTGTTAGCATTAGATCCACCATACTGCTTGTTCAATCCCAAGAAATAATTTGCACCAACACGATTAACAGTCTCTTTATTAATGATAATTTCGCCAGGTCTTGCTGCAATCATCTGAGTATCAGGACCAGCACCAGTGACCTTTGCTCCACTGTTAGTAGCAATAGTGTCAAAAGTTCTAGGACCAACAGCGTCAACTGCTTCCTTGTTCATTACGATATCGCCAGGTTGTGCAGGAACTAACTGAGTATCAACTCCTGCACCTGTTACATCAGTGCCACTATTCGTTGTTATATCTCTAGCAGGATCTCTTTGTTGATTTGATGCTGTACTTGATCTCTTCTTTTTCTGGTTCAATCCCACCATCAATGGGAATGCCATTGGTCCAAGAGCCATGATGGGATCGATCCCACCAGTTTTATCTGCAAAGTTTGTTCTAAAGTCAGAAATACCAGATAAGAGTTCTCCTCCCTTGTCTGCAAATATATCTCCTAAAGAATTTGGATCAAGTAATGGGAAAAGATTAGAAAAATCAAGTGATAGTTGTGGTTCAACTTTTCCACCCTCATTATATTTTTTAGTTTCACCAGATTCAAGTTTAAAAATCTGTTCGTCAATTTCAGATCCAACTCCCTGCATTTTTTCCAGCAGGTTTAGATTTTGTTTTTGTTCCTTGAGTTGTTTTATTTTTTCTTCATTAGATCCAGGTGCTGCCTCTACTTTTCTTTCCTGTTCGTCAACAGTTTCTGGCATCAACATTGGTATTGTTGCGCCAGCAGTAAACAGTGCAGCAGCTGCAGCTGCCTTTGGATTTCTCTTAATAAGACCCAGTAACTTTGGAACAGCAAACTTTAATAGTCTTGCTGCACCTTTTGCCAACATCACTCCCAGTTTTATAACTGCTCTGGAGAGTCCATTACCAAATAATAAGTATGCCGCAACAAACGCTGGCCACCAGTCTTTGAGGAATCGACCAATCGCTGCAATTTTTCCCTGATTTGCTGGATTACCAAACCAATCTAATAGAGGTCCAACAACTTTAGCAAGAAAAGTATACTTAATAAAGTTGATAATATAATCAAGTGGTCCTTGAAGTGGTTTTAAGATCGCTGCTCCAACACTCTTAAGCGCCTTTCCAATACCAGATCCACCTTCTAACTTATCTTCTCTTCCTTGCTTTTTCTTTCTACCTTCTTCTTGCTGTCTCTTTCTCTCAGCATTTCTTTCAAAGTTAAAGAGATTCTTGATTGTTGCTAGTATTTCATCAAGAATACTATTGACTTTAGTAAACTCTTGTGTTGGTGCTGCTTGTTCTGCTGGTGCTTCAGGTGCATCTCCTTTGAGGGCAAGGAAGTTTTTCATTCCTTTATTACTACTGCCAGGAGAAGATATTCCTTCAGCAGTTACTTTTTGTTTCTTAATACGGAAACGACCAACCTTTCCTTTTATTCTTTTGAACTCTTCTGTGATTGCCTCTGCTTCAGCAGCATCCATCTTCTGACCCATACGGTCAGCCATCATTCTCTCTTTTAAGAGAGTTCTATAAGTTCCATAATCAATATCAAATACATCTTCTAATCCCAATGCACGAAGAATAGTCTCATCAACATCTTCATCGACGAGATCAGTTTCTCTTACACCTTCATACAGTGTGATTGCACCAGAAGGTCCCTCTGGTTCTACTTCATCCTCAGGTGGACCTTCTGGTGGAGCAGGTGGTTCTTCCATGTCCTGCTCATTTTCTTCTGCCATTCCACGAGCCATGTCAGTAAGATCGTTGGAGGTTCCCATCGCGATCTTATTATCAATATCACTCTGCTCTGATTCTGATAAGGAGTTATAATATTGAGAAAGAATTTTAATCTGTGAATCGGTTAACTTGGCAGCAAGATCTTTTCCGAGTTTAAACTCGTATGCCTTTCTTAATCTTTCTGCCTTACTTGCCATTCGCTTGCTGTGCCTTAAGTTTTTCCTCTTCCAGGTGTTCGATCAACATAGAGACATAGATGTCTCTCTCCCATGGCATGAGATTTTCTATCTCGGTCAATGAGTATTTATGGAACTGGAGTAAGGCAAAATTAGTTCTATAATAGTTCTCCAGATCCATATGGCACATACCTAAGCGAAAAAACTTGAGAGACCCTCCAGAAGAACTTTACTCTCAACTTTTGTTTTAGGATTCGTAATCGTTACTTCATGACTCAGTTTTGGCATTGTCTCAAAGAACTTCTCAATGCGCTTAAACTGAGAAGAGTTCAGTTGATCTAAGAATCCAAGAAGTTCTTTCTTTGTACAGTCTGCAGCAGTCCAAACTTCTTCTTCAGTGTAGATAGTATCAATACAAGATGCAATCAGTTCAAATGATTGCTCCATACTATTTCCAGTGAGGTCAAAGTTATTTTTAATAAACTCATCCAATGAAGGATATTTCATCTGCATTGAAACTTTCTTATCAAGTTCAATCTTTGGATCATGATCATCAGACTTAATGACTTTAATATCATCAATGTCAATCGTTGTAGCAACTTGCGTTACGCCATCATCAGGACAGATCAGATTAACCTCAATCTCTTCTCCAACAGACTTACCACGAATGTTAAGGAAGAGATATTCGATATCAAAAGTAGGAAGAGTCTCTACTTTGATTCCTCTTGTTTGAATACAGTTTTTGATAACTTCTTTAACTGCTTCAGTGATTTGCTTAGTATCCTCAGATTCCATCGCAAGTACGAGAAGTTTTTCTTCTCTTACAAGGAATGGTCTGTACTTGATAGTCTTTTCTGTCGAAGGCAACTCAAGTTCATAAGTTGGTGTCGAAATCTTTGGTAAAGGCATAATATCCTAATAAACAATTTCAGTGTGATTATTTAGACCGTTATTGTGACTTGTTTCTTAGTGCCACCATTTTTATCTCTATTAACAACATAGCGACTAAACTGAAACTCAACAGTACATTTCATTAACTGTGAGGAATCATATGATACTGGCATCGCGGTCAATCCTAGAGGAAAAGCATCCTTGAAATTATAGATTAACTTACCAGATTGTATATTATAATCCCTTTCAAACTTAGTAACAGACATCTCAGATGCATAATATGATCTTGGAAATGCCATACGGTGACTATAATTATTTCCATCTACATTTGGAACAGTTCCATTTCCACTAACTGCTAAGTTCTCTTGCATAATGTATCCCATCCATCCTTCAATATATCGAATAATATAATATTCTTGAGCATCCACATAGAAAGTAAAGTTTATAGAGTCATCATATAATCTTCTATATGCGTGTTTCTGAGTGATGCCAGTGTAATCATCCTTCAGCTCATGAGTTGCATAACGACTTCCTGGAAGAGATGCTTCACTACAAGGAACAGTGATTTTATCTTCAGTCTCTTCTCCACTTACCGTAATACCAGACTGTGATTTTAAGTATGAGCTTACAGCAGATGGTGGTGTAAAGTAGACCTCATAGTGAGATGTCAAAGATGGTTGAAGTATTTTAGACTTCAACGCAGACATACTATGTTTTTTTGGAAGTGGCGTTGCCATCTATAAATAGTTAGACTTATATATTATGTATGCGATAAATGGGAGAAAGTATTAAATCAAAGTACAAACCTTCTTATCCAAATAAGTATGTTGGTAACCCAAATAACATTATTTGCAGATCATCTTGGGAAAGACGATTCTGTTATTGGGCAGATTTAAATCCTAACATTATACAGTGGGCAAGTGAAGAAGTTGCTATTCCTTATATTTCTCCCGTAGATAATAGAGTGCATCGTTACTATCCAGACTTTTTAATCAAAGTCAAAGAAACCACTGGTGAGACTAAAACATATTTGATTGAAGTTAAACCAGAAAAGCAAACTCGACCACCAAAAAAAGGTAAGCGAGTTACCAAATCTTTTCTTTATGAAACTAAGACTTGGGCAGTGAATCAAGCAAAGTGGAAAGCAGCATATGAGTTCTGCGAAGATCATAGAATCAACTTTAAAATCATAACGGAAAAAGAACTCGGTGTCAATCAATGGCGTTAGACCGAACACTTGAACTTAGAGAAAGAGTTGGCAACTCAAAAGATGCTGACTTTATTATGGAGAATATTGTAGAACTCTTTACTAACATAGAACTGATTCCTGATGTTGGACAATATTATACCTTTGTCTATATACCTAAGACTCCTGAAATAGTTTACGATCAGTATCCCCTTGTTGCAGTAACTGATATTTTTCGTTGGGGATTTCGTGGTATTAACTATCACTGGAGAGCGTTCAGAAACTACACTTGGCAAGAAGTAGTTGGGCAACTTCATCATGTATATCCAGGAGAACTCGATTATATGAGAGAGTTGTCTTATGAAAAAATGGTCAATAAATAAGTAGAAGGAAACAACCACAACATGGCAAAAGTAGAAAAAAAGATGCCATATGTAACTCCAGATGGGATTACTCTGCAAGGTAAGCTAGTTACAGACACTACCACTGGAAAAGCAGAATGGTATGCTCCTGCTCCTCTTGGAGGGTATGCTGCTTACCCTACTTTTGTATCTGAAACAACTGATGAAAAAGATAACTATGATTGGGTTCCTCACACAGATCAGTCTTTAGATAATCTTACAAAAGTCACCATTCCTCTCTTAGGAAAACCTGCGGAGAAAGCACAAAAATATAACACAGCAGGTATTGTTGATCTCTTCGTTGAAACTGATGCAGAAAAACTTTCTGATCAGATTGCAGAACAAATGAAAGACTCAAATAATCAAGTCTTTAAGAGTTTTAATGATGTAAGAGTACAATCCATTGAAGATGAAGGATCTGATGATGATAAAAAAAAGAACTTAAATGGTGAAGATGATACAACACCTGTACCTGGAGCCACTGCAACTGCTGAAGAGCAAATAGATGCTCTTAATCAAATAAAGGTTTTACCTGATATCGATATCAATGATCCAAATTTTTCTGGTTTAAGATATCCCATTGATATAGATTTCAGAACCCAAGATATTATTGCTATAACTGTTTTAACATATGCGAAAACAACATTTAATGTTAAAGATGGAAAAGTTGGATTCAGTCAGAGAGAGTTTGAAACAGGCAACACTGTGATTCTTCCTATCCAATCGGGCATTAAAGACCAAAACATGGTTAAGTGGAGTGGGCAAGAAATGAGTGCCTTCCAAGCAGCTGCTGCAGGAACTAGTCTCGGAATGGCTACTGGTGATGTTAAAGAGGCAGCTGCTGGAGCAGCCGATGCACTTAAATCTGGTGGAGTGAAAGATGCTATTGTAACATCACTTGTTGAAAAAGCATCAGGAGCAACAGGTCTTCTTTCTCGTCTCACTGGTGCTATTGCTAACCCTAACCTCGAACTTCTGTTTCAAGGTCCTGAGTTGAGACCATTTAGTCTTTCTTTCTTTATGTCTCCTCGTTCTGAAGACGAAGCAGTGGTTGTTAGAAAGATTATTAGATTTTTCAAGCAACACATGGCAGTGAAGAGAGGAGACAATGGTATCTTCTTAAAGTCTCCAGATATTTTTAGAGTTAAATATGAAACGAATGGTGGTGTAGAGCATGGAGCAATCAACAGATTTAAAGAATGTGCTTTAGTGCAAATGTCTGTTGACTATACTCCTGGAGGTAGTTATTCAACATACAATGATTCAAAGCATACCATGACTGCCTATAGAATGGACCTATCCTTCCAAGAACTTGAACCTATATTTGCTGATGAATATGAAACTGGAAGCAGAAAGTTCCCAAAGATGTCCCAAAGACCACCTGCAATAGACGAAATCGGTTATTGATATGGCATACTTCTCTAACATACCCAACTTCGATTACATTAGCAGAGTTGCTAATGCAAAAAACATTGGTGATTATATCACTGTCAAAAATTTATTCAAAAGAGTTAAACTCCGTGATGATGTTTACAATGATCTGACTTATTTTATCGACTACAACATCATCGGTGATGACACTCCTTGTAATGTAGCATATAAACTTTATGATACTGAAGAGTTAGACTGGATAGTTTTCCTGTCAAATAATATCGTTAATGTTTATGAAGAATGGCCAATGAGTCAAAGATCATTTGACACATATCTTTTAGATAAGTATGGAAGTTATGATGAAATCGGATCAGTTCATCATTATGAAACATGGGAACTCAAAGATGGTAAAGGTGTAACTATAGTTCCTCAAGGTCTTCGTGTTCCTGCTGATTACTCGATTACTTTCCGTGATGGAAATGCAGTTAGAACCGCAACTAACATTACATATGAAGTCACCAACTTACAGTATGAGACGGAACTTCAAGAAGAGAAAAGAAGAATCAGATATTTAAGACCTGAGTTTCTGAACTTGGCATTTGATGACATTAAAAAGATTATGGCATATAAAAAAGGATCCACTCAGTATGTGAGTAGATCCTTAAAGAGAGGAGACAATCTCAGGATATTTAGTTTCTAATCAACCACCGTCGATTTGACATCCAACCATTGCGCCGCTGACAACACCTAGAGGGATTGCCCACCAGCGACCATTACCACGAGAGAGAACTGCTCCAGCACCTCCACCAGCAATACCACCTAAGATACTCCCTTCGATGCAAGAGTTGTCATCGACATTGCCTCTTGCTCTAGGTTCTGTATAAGTGGTGGAACGATTCTTACAAGGGATTTTAACTTTTTCCTTATAAGATCTCACATATCCAGGACTCTTTGAAGTTCCTGGAATATATTCTTCACGATACTCATAGCGAAAGCAATTTTCTTCAGAAGAATAACCAGGTTGATAACTGGTTTGTTCTGCTAGCACAGCACTTGGAGTGAGTGCCAGCAGAGTTGCTAGAAGGAGTTTCATGAGTCTGCAAGACGCTGGAAATAGGAGAGAGCATCATCTTCATCTTCATCATCATCCTTAGTTTCTTTAGAAGAACTCAAGGAACTAAGTTGAGAACTCAAGTCTTCAGGAAGTTCAGATTCCTGACGGCGAGATCCGAAGTCGGGAGAGAAAGAACCACGATCATTGTCCTCATCATTTGTCTCTTCATCGAAGCGAGGACGAGACGCAGGTTTGACACCAAGAACACTGTCAAGACGCTTCTTCAGTGCGTCATAGTCTTTGAACTGATCAGTGGAAGTGAGTTCTGCAAGAGAGTACTCTTTCTTCCACAGGGATTCCAGAGCATCGTCATCATCAAGAAGTGCCTCAGCACGATCAAACTCAGACTTATCGTAGTTCCAGTATCCGTCAACTTTACGGATCTTCAGTTTGAAGTTAGCACCAGCCCAGAAATCGAAAGGATTGATGGGAGTTTCATCTTCAAACTCGGGTTGCATGGCAGCCATGATCTTGTCAAAGATCTTCTTACCATACTTGAAGAGGAATACTTTACCCTCATTTTGAGGATTAACAGGATCCTTCACAACATAGATGTTGCTGTAGTAGGACAGTTTACGCTTCTGCTTACGGACAGTTTCTTTGTCCTTATCACTACCACTGTTCCACAGTTCACGATTATATTCGGAAACGGGATCCTTTTGATTGATGGTTGTCAAAGAGTTTTCAATGTACCAACCACCAGGACCTTGGAAAGCATGAGAGTAGATCTTTGCCCAAGGAAGATCTTCACCATTAGGAGCAGGAAGAAAACGAATAACGGCATAACCATTACCAGTCTTATCCAGTTCTGGTTTCCAGAGACGGTCATCACCACCGCTGCTGGTATTGTTCATCTTTTCAACTTCCTTAACCAGTTTGCTGGTCAGGGAACCAAGAGAAGATTGCTTTTTAAGGTCGGAAAAAGAAGCCATAGGATTACCTCGGATTTGTACGGATTTGGCATTTGTGTACCCCGTTATTCTATCAAGCAGCGTCGGGTGCGTCAAGCTGGTTTTTCATAAGATCTACCATCTTTGACATGTCTTTGAATAAGACATTCATATCAGCGCCCTTGGGCATCCCCATCATCTCGGCAGACAAAAGGATTTGCTCTTTCATCTTTAAAGCTTCTGGGTCATCAGATAAACTCAAACGCATATAGAGAACTTTTTGAACATCAATCAGTTCTTCAAGTTTTTCAATGTGCTTCAGTTTTTCATCTTTTGACATCGTATAAAAAGAGAAAACACTTTTGTAAATCTCTTCTTGAAGGTCAGAAATCTTTGTCATCTCTGATCTTACTAGATCTGAATCAAAGAAGCTCATTCTCCTACCACCACTTGCTTTAGAATTTTTTTGAATCGGAATACATCAATATTTAGGAATGGCGAATATTTTTTCATTCGCAAACTGACGGTTTCCCACACTGGATCATTTAACTTCTTATCAAAGTTATTCCCGAACAGGAATATTCGATCATAGATCACTAGTGTTTCTAGTGAAATTTTCCCGCTCAGGAACTTTTTTAAAATGATTGGATGTCCATTAGAACAATCAAATACATCATCTACTTTATGATCACCAAAGAGACTTGTAGATTCTTCTTTAAAAATATAAGAAAGAGACTGAACCTTCTTCTGCCAATCTTTGTAAGAAGATTCTCCGTTGCGAATGATCTCTCCAATCCACAGAGTCTGAGGATCATTGCAGGATACAAAGTTAGCAATGAAAAAGTTTTCAATCTCTTTGTCATCTTTCTGGCGAGACAACTTCTCGAACCAGAAACGATCTTTTCTCTTATAAAAAGATTGCACAGACGCCCGACTCTTACCACAGTACTTGTGATAATCGTATGATTTTCGGGTGAAGTGATTCTTTAGTGAGAGATATGTTTTATAGGTATCAAAAGGTCCCACCTTGAGCATGATTTAGAATACAAGTTTTGCACGAGAAGTTCGTTTCAAGAAGTTTAGATCAATCGCATTTGATTTGACCTTTTCCTTCAAGGGTTTCGACATTAACTTCGGTACAGATTCTAACTCAATATTGTTCTTTTCGCAAAAGTAAATGATTGCATCAATGTAGTTCATCTCTTCATTAGTCTTGACAAGATACTCAATCTCTTGTGCAAACTTACTTGGACAAAAGAACTTACTCTCTAGGGCTTTTTCTAGTTCATTTTCCATATTGTTCCAGTTTATCCCCAACAAATTTTCTAATATATTGGGTGAGTAGTTTGATGTACTTTGATTTGTCTCGTTCTTCATAGACGACGCATTCTCCATTTTCACAGGCCATTAAAATAACAAGTTTCTTCACAGGGATTTCAGTCAGCTCATAAAACATACATGCGTATGCAGCTGCTTGAACAAAATAGTGGTCAATCCACTCTCTTGGTTTTGGTTTTTTACTAGTCTTGAAGTCGATGATAGCAAGTTCTCCATCGTATTCAGCAATGCAGTCCACTGTGCCTGCAATCCCTAACTGTTTACTATAAAGAGAACTTTCAAGTGCTCGGATATTATTTATCTTATTGAGTTCTGGTTTGGCAATCTTAAATAGAAAATCAGAAAGTGGTTGAACTGTAGGAAGTTCTTCATTCTTTAGATAATGTTCCGTAAGCGTATGCATATCAGTTCCACGACTTGTTGCCGCTTTTGTGATACGATCTGCTTTTTCATTACCAACTTTCTTTCGCCATTTTACGAAGATCTCTTTGTTAAAGTGACTAGTGACAGATGTAATAGAAACAAACCTCATGAGTTTGTTCTCATGAGGTACTTTGTAATATCTTACACCGTCAATAGTTTCTCGATCAAGTTGAGGTAAATCAGTTTCAATAAAATTAAAAGTCACAAGCCAGAATCCTGTTTTGCAATAAGATATTCTTTGACAAGTCCAGAGCGAACAATGTCTTCAATTCCAAACTCAATCATGCTGAATGATTCCATCTTGCGAAGGATGTTCATAAAGTCAATGATCCCATTCCTTTCGTTGGTTTTAATCAGATCAGTTTGAGTAGCATCACCACAGAAAATGATCCGACTATTTTCACCAACACGAGTCATTATACTATCAAGTTCATGAAAGTTCAAGTTTTGAAACTCGTCTACAATAATGACAGCATTATCAAGTGTAGTTCCACGAAGGAATGAAGTAGACCAGAACTTAATCGTCTCTTGAGTCTTCAGATTTCCATAGAGCATTTCAAAGTCTGCATCTGATGGCATTTCAAACATATACTTTACCATGTTCTTATAAGGAATCTGATAAAGTGCTGCCTTATCGTCGTGGTCTCCAGGTAAGAAACCAATCTCACGAGTTGCTACAAGAGATCGGACAATGTAAACCTTCTCATATTCAGAGTTTTCATCTAAGACATCTCGAAGTGCATTATAGAGCGCAATGAATGTTTTACCAGTTCCTGCTGCTCCATAAGCGATCATTTGCTTACCTTCATCATAACTTTCAAAAAAAGTTTTTTGATTTACAGTAAGCGGGTCAATGTCAATCAGTAGTTCAGTATTGATAGGTTTCCTGCGTTTCATTTGTTTAGCAGTTAATCCAACTCCAATAGGTTGATCAGACTTTCTTTTTCTTGCCATACTAGAATGGTTTTACTCGTGATCCAGGTGCTTTTGATGCCTTTTTAAGGACTTCATTCCACCCTGGGTTTTTATTGATAAGTTTATCAGTCCACTCTCCTACCTCTCCACAACCTGGAGCTGTAGAAGGATCGGACCAATCTCTATCCCAATCGGGATTATCATTTTTCCACTGATCCCAGTCATGAACACTCATGCTCACTTCTTTCTGTTCTCCAGTTTTTTTATTCACTACGGGATATGTTGCCATGTCAAAACATTCCAAGGTTGTTTTATTTAGTGCCAGTCAAGTGCTCGACCAACAGTGGGGAACTGTCCACAGAAGATTGCCTTAGCAGCGTCTGCGATCAGCATGTGCTCCAGTTGCGTACCGTGTCCAGAGCGAAGATCGATGTAGTGAATCCAAGAACGCACAGAACCCGTCATATAGAGGCGTGTAGGGGTCGCTAAGGGCAGTACAAAGCGAGCACACTCCTTTGCCACACCCAACTCCAACATCTGCTTGTAGAGCGCCATAGAGGAGTCAAAGAGAGTCTTTGTTTGACGCTCTAACTTATCAATGACTTCAGGGTCAAGATCATCAGTAGAGTTCTGACGGTTCTTGGTATCTTGACGGCGGAACTTGGGAATAGGAATCTCATTGCCAAGCAGAGAAGAATCTGCATAGCGTTGAGAAAATTCTTGATATGTAAATGAACGGTGACGCAAAATCTGAGCTGCGATACCGCGAGTAGTATTAATCTCAAGAGTCATGAATGCCTGCTCAAAGATAGACCAGTGTTGATTCTTGATGCAGTACTTGATCAATCCCTCAAAACTATCATTCTCTTGATTGTTAGGATTACTTACACGAGCACAATATGCGATGTGCTTTTCTGCTTCAGGAGTAACAGAGATTAAAGAAACTTTGCTCATACTTTAGTCGGGGTAACCATCATCATCGTTAAAAATTTCATCATAATCAGTCATTGGAAGACTATGATATTCATCTTTTGGAGCACTATATGCACTCACATCAGAGTATACCTCAGATTCCAACTCGCTGACAAGTGCTTTGAGTCCCATAACAAGACTCTTGAGTTTGTCCTTATCCATAAGAGTAATCTGGTTTAGATTTAATTATAACACAAAAAAAGAGGGGATCAACCCCTCCTGTTGTAGATTGGTTCAATAGATAATATCTGTTCAAACCAGTCTCTTAAATGTATTCGATAACAAGACCAATACTTGCATCCTCTATATGTTAGATGATAGCAAGCTGGTGGTCTGGTATCTTTATCCATGTCATCATGATGATAGACATAGTTTTGATTCATTACCTCACCTCTTTGCTACACAGTGACCTGCAGCGCAAAGTTGAGCTTCATGTAGTTTTTGTTCTTTGACTTGCTTTGCCTTAATGACAGAGAGCCAATTTTGGTTTGCTACTTTCTTCATACCGACACCTTCTTTTGATAGGTGCCACCACGATACTTCATGGTTACTACATGCTCTTCGTGCTTTTCTGATGCATTAACATCATACTTGATACCACGATAAGCGGTGTTAGTGTTATAGAGATTGAGAAGTTGCATTGTTTTACTCCTAAAGAAACGAACTTAACTTTAAAAAAAGTGGTTCCCGTTCCTTCAGTCGTGTGCGTCCCATTTGCAATGAGGTGTTGCGTCCTTTAAGGTCTCAACAATCTCGGTCTGAATATTTTTACTCACCATATCGTTTGCTTTGATACGACTGATCATATCAGTAGTATCTTGGCAGGTGATAGAAGCATAGAGTAAAATATCGAACATGGGATGAACGCTCCGTTCCGCGACTTACTTGCGTCCCTTTTGGGGATGAACGATGGATCTAGTATAGACCCTCATATGGTATATAGTCAAGTGTATTTGTATAATATGTTACAAGTTTACACAAATAAACCCATATCACTCATGTACTGCAGAGTCTCTTTCATACTTCCGATGTGTTTGTTACCAATAGCACATTGTGGATAGGTTGCTTCCTCTCCAAACTCCATACGAAACTGTCTTTCGCTAAAGTCACAGTCTACCAGGTATTCATGAAACTCTCCATCAAGAGATTTGAGGAGCATACTCATACGCTCACACTCTTGACTTCCATTAGAATAGATTACTGCTGTCAGTTTATTATCCATGTGCCAGGTCGTACAACTCATCTAGGATTTCTTTCAGTTCATCATAATAATTGGTATTCATATGTTGTGATGCTCTATGCTGTTCTCTACGAACAATCGCTTCAACTTCTCTCCACTGTACTTCAGTCACGCTGCCTCCAATCATCGGGTTTATCTTGATTAAACCAATCTACAATCTCATCAGCACTACCAAATCCAGTGCGATGATTTGATGGATCAGGATCACCTAATCCCATCTTATTCATGAAGTCGTCCATGCTACCTTCCACCATATCAGGATTCGCAGCACGACCTCTTGCTCTTTTAAGCATTTCACGGGCAGTGGTATTTGCTTTACCCAACTTCTCTGCCCAAATCATATCTTCAAGTTTAACCTCTTCTCCATTCGCAATACACTTACAAATAAACTCTAATCGTAGCCTGTATTGAGTTGAAAGCATTTTTATTCTTCTGAAAGATAGTGCTCTAGTTGATTAATCCTAGTAAACTCTTGATATGCAGCCTCAGAGCGAGCATTCAGTATACTACGAATATCATCTAAAATAATACCAGGATCAACATAGTCGTCAAGGTATTTGTCAATCGCTTCCTTTAAGTAACGATGCCTATGCCACTCTGGCGAATACGGTTTATACATGATAATGAGATTACATACTCAAATCATAATACTATTTACCTAAGATGTCAACGCTCAATGTAACTGAGTGTGTGATCTGAGGCACAAAGTTGATGAATGATCATATCACAACCAATCTTTGGATTGCAATCACCACAAGTATAAATGTCTACTGCTGCCTTTCCTTCCTCTGGCCAAGTATGAATACTAATATGACTTTCAGAAAGCAGACAGAGTACAGTGACTCCTTGTGGTTCAAACTTTTTTGAAATGGTTTGTACTACTGTGGCACCACTAGAAATGGCAGCACTTTCTAATAGATCAATGAGTCTACGCTCATCATCTAAAAGAACAAATGAGCAACCATAAAGGTTTAAAAGATAATGCTTACCCATCTTCGTCAGGTTCTTTTAATAAGTTAGTTACAATTTTTTCAGTCCCATTCATTTGAAGAAGATCATAGTAGTTTGATTTCATATACTTCTTGATCTTCTTGTATTTTTTCGTTAGCTCAGCAACCGCATCAAGATCGATTTCAATCTTTGCATCCTTTCCTGTTCGGTTCTCTTTTCCTGCTCCGCCAAATCCAGCACTCATTGACCCTTTCCTCTCTTTTTGGATTTGGTGGATGCTCCCCAGAGTTTTGGATTTACTCTACCCTCACTCTGATACATTGTTACAAAGTCACTGCGATACTTATCCCAGTAGTGATCAAAGATATCTGCTTGTTTATTTGCAAGAGCAATGTCGAAATATACCTTACCATCCTCTTTGTATTTTACTACAAAAGCCGTGTAAGGTAAATCCCTTTGATTTGCTACTTCTAGATCACATTTTTCATGAAGTACTTTTACTTTCAACTCCGTCCACCCCACTTAATATCTGGATATGCACTCTGAACAATATCAAGAGAAACTTTATACTTTTCTTCCAGACGCTTATCTTTAGTGAGAATAATGATCTCTGCTTCTTTTGGATGAAGTCCTCTCAGAAGATTAATAAACATCATCTCACGGCGGATTGTATTCAGTCCACCGTTTCCTCCTTGAATGAAGTTAT
>Ga0208162_1000659_pt1 | contig 19059 bp, 16 predicted proteins | sample CB_VirMetaG_4_FD_184539 | JGI IMG/M metagenome (GOLD analysis project Ga0208162, IMG submission 184539) | Freshwater to marine saline gradient viral communities from Chesapeake Bay - CB_1508_1M Viral MetaG (SPAdes) (version 4) | ecosystem: Environmental > Aquatic > Marine > Coastal | place: USA... | reverse complement strand
TATGTAGTCTAGCTTGGTCTTTACTCATAGCATCAACCATCATAGCTTCTTGATGTGATGACCATTCAGTTCTTCTGTCTGGTGTAACCCTATCAGCCATAGTAGAGATCCTATCTCTATATGTCTTAATAGCTTTGGGCATAGACATCGTCATCGTTATATATACATATAGTGTTATGTCTAAATAGTTTATATATATAAGGGATATAAGGGGATATAAGGTGCTTACTGGATGACCGCCATTGAGCCATTAGCATTGACTATATACTGTGCTTCAATTATAGCATAGGAAGTAAGATCTTTTATTTCACCAGGAGCAGCAGACATATTTAATTCTAATGTACCAGGTGCACCACTCATAGCAGTATTAATACCTTTCATTCTTAATTCTTTTGCATCGAAAGTTTTTAAATCAACACACAATAAACCTTTACCTGAATCTAATGCTCCAGATGTAGTAGCAGTAGCGTATGCGTGTGTTGCCGATTTAAATTGGTCTAATGTTACATTGCATTTAGCATATGAATCACCAGGACGAGCCCACGCTTTACATGCTTCTTCATAAGCACGAGCAACATTTAATCCATTTTCTGCTAAATTCATTTCAATTTCAGATTGGGGAAAGTTTTGTCCCATGAGTTTATAAACATAACTTGATACATGACCGCCAGCAAAATTAACATTTGTAGCCGTGTTAGAGTAATCTAATCTTGTAGTATCAGCATCAGTAGAACGAATTGCTGTAACTAATGCTAATAGACTCTGGGATCGGTCGTTAATTTGGAATATATGTTTATTAGCAGAATCAGGCATCGAGTTAATGTAGGTTTTAGCTGTATGTCCTACCCATGAAACACCTTGTGCAGCCATAGCATTTCTGAAAGAAGCCATGACATCGCCATTTTGAATTTTATATACAGGACACATGATTCTAGGATTATCAATGGTATAAACATTAAGACCTCCACCTGTGCCTACCGAAGCAGCAGTGGCTGCTTTTAATCTTAAAACAATTTCAAATTCATTAAGACCTTCTGGTAATGCTTTTTTATAAACATTTTTTAACATACCAGAGTTAAGCTGTATAGCAAAATCTTTTGATTGAGCTGCTGTGAGGGCATCACCTAAATTACTTAATGAAGTTTCTAAAACTAAATTATTTGTATTAGTTCTAAAAGCATCTTTTTGTGTATTTACAGAAGCTAATAAAGCTGCGACATCTGCACCAGCGACATCTGGAAATGCTCCCACAGCCTGTTTTGTGCCTAAATAAGCAGCACCAGATTCTCCTGATTCTTTTAATAACTCTTGATTTTCAGAATCCCAGTTTCTTTTAATACCAGAATATAAACTATATCTGTCTATTTGTTCTATTAATACACCATTCGATTCTATAGAAAGCCTATCGAAGAAACTTTGCGCAGAACCATCAATATTAGCATTAGCAACTGTTGTATTAACAGTGAAAAATAAATAATGTTTTGATGTATCCATAAATCCGTCAGCTTTGACTCTAATTCTTATTTGATCCGAACCAGTAGGAGAAAATCCACTATTACCATTGCTACTATCAAATCTAGCGAGTGTGGAACTTGCCTCAACGGCAGGTACAGAAGTAACTGAATATCTCATAGAAGCAGGAAGATTGCCTAAACTAATTTGTTCTTGTTGCATTTTATAATATTTAATTAGAAAATAAAATTTAAATTAAATTTAAATTAAATTAAATTAAAAATAAATTCAATTAGAAAAATAAATAAAATTAATTAAAAAATAAAATATATTAATATAATGAAAATATTAAAAAATAAAATTTTAACACATGTGCCTCCACTAAAACAGAGCGTAGATGATACTAGTGATTTGCCTTATATACCAGCGAAACCATTAACAGTTAAAAGTCCAGCAATATATATTTGTGGTTTTAGTTCTTCTGGTAAAACTACATTATGGAATCAGTTATTATTAGCTCATCCTACGAAAAAAAAGCCAGACATACCACGATTTTATTATAGATTTTTTGATAGAATATATTTGATTAGTCCTTCAAAAGATACTTTACCTTTACATAAATTAAAATTGAATGAAGAAAGAGTCCATTTAAAATTTAATAATGATTTAATAGATTCTATTATAGAAAATGAAAAAGAAGGTGAAAATCTTAATAATCTTATTATTATAGATGATAGTATAAAACAAATTAAAAATAATAATAAAATGCATTCATTACTATTAAATAGAAGACATATTACACAAAATCCTAATGAAGATAAACATGCTGGATTAGGTATTATAGTAACATCTCAAAAATATAATGCTTGTGATTTAATTTTAAGAAATAACTTTTCAGATATATTTTTATTTAAAACTGAAAACAGTAAAGAAATAAATTGTATTAAAGATGAGTTAATGCAGGATTTATCAAAAGAACAACAAAACGAACTTTTAAAAAAAGCATGGAGTAAAAAATATAATTTTTTATTAATAAAAGCTTATGAAGGGACACCAGATAGATATTTTGTGAATTTCGACAAGGTAGTTTTTGATGATATTAAAAAAGAAAACAATAATGAAGAAATATTAGAAACTGAAAGTAATTAAATTTTATTAAAAGTATTTATATATTTATTTTCTATTATAATATTATAATGTGTTCGGATAATCATATTTTACGAATTACAAATACTACTCTTGCTAGTGATGTTGTTACAGTAGATAATGCTAATGGATCATTTACTTTTATTACACCAATTGATTTACAAAAACGAAAATGTAAAATAAGTGTAATTGATTCTAGTATCTCATTAGAAAATGCTGATGGCGCTGGTAGAGTTGTTGTTAATGATACTCATATAATTTGTATTAGAAGTAATATTCCTATGCTAGGATATTCAACAGAAAATAATGGACGACCCAATATTCTAGGTACTGCTGTTATTCCAGCAGATACTACTAATGTAGTGTCACTTGATGCTCAAAGTTCTATGACTTTTACATGTCCCGAGTTGCCTCCTAGAATTGAAATTGAAAGAGTGGCTTATGATCCAGTAACACCATTTAAATTAATTAAAGCTAATAATTATACTGCAGCAACAGTTCCGATGCAGATCACTCTATCAGTAGAATTCTTTGATGAGATGGAGGATAAAAAATAATAACATTTAAATATATAAATCATTTAAAATTGATTTTGTATTATAATGTAATAATGTGTCAAAATGTGTCAAAAATAGATTATAGTAAAGGATTAATTTATAAATTATGTTGTAAAGACCCCCAAATAGAAGATATTTATATAGGTTCTACTACAAATTTTATACAAAGAAAAAAAAATCATAAATCAGATTGTAATAATAAAAATAGAAAACATTTTTTAAATAGCAAATATAAATTTATAAGAGAAACTGGTGGATTTGAAAACTGGGATATTATTTTAATCGAATATTATCCTTGTAATAGCAAAAAAGAATTAGAATGTAGAGAGCGGTATTATATAGAAAAGTTAAAAGCTACTCTTAACCATCAACTACCAGGAAGAAGTGATAAAGAATATTATCAAGATAATAAAGATAAAATAAATCAACAATCAAAAGAATGGAGAAAAGATAATATAGATAAATCAACACAATATGAAAAAGAATATCGTAAAAATAATAAACATAAAATAAGAGAATATGTTGAAAAGAATAAAGAAAAAATCAAAGAATATAAAAAAGAATATCGTAAAAATAATGAATGTAAATTAAGAGAACTAAATAGAATTAAAATAGAATGTAAATTTTGTAAATCTATTATACAAAAGTATAAATTAAAAAGACATCAACAAAGTCTTAAATGTAAAAAATTTCAATTACAAGATAATAGTGAATAAAAAAAAAAGTAATACATATATATATGATTTACAATCTTATTAGACATTTATTAGAAGATTTTAGATATAAGTTAAAGGAGTATTACTATGAATTTTATTTTAATTATTTATATAATTATAGAATACTTTATTAATAAATTATTTTTTTTTACTTTTACTTTTTTCTATTGCTTCTAATATTTTTTTTTGTCTAGTTGCTTTATCTTTTGATATAGGTTTTTTACTATGTTTATATTTTGTTTTTGTATTTTCAACATAATATTTATTTCCACTTTTTTTTAAAGTATAAGGCATTATATTATTATTAATTATTTTTTTATTTTAAATTTTTTTTTTGATAAAACTTTTTTCTAAAAAGTTTATTTAAAATAATGATTTGAATTTATCCCAACCTTTCGCTATTCCGTATGCCCCTAAACCGATTAAAGCACCGACACCTAATCCTATGGCAGTCCCTGCGCCAGGTAAAAGTATGCTTCCGAGAGTGGCTCCTTCCTCGGCACCGGTGAGCGCTGATAATCCAGCTGCTACAACACCAGTAGTATAAACTGCTGAACCAACCCCTGCTGATCCACTAGCTACATCTTGTTCTACTTCTGTACCTCCTAGTTTTTTTACTAACGTACCTGTTTCAGTTCCGACAATATTACCTACAGCTCCACCAACGGCAGCTGGTAATAAAGCACCAGTTGTTAATGCTGTACCTCCTAGTTTTAATATAGCGGCTTCACCTGCTAAACCACCCAAAAATCCAGAAGTGCCTAATCTAGCATCTTGCGGTATATTTTTATCAGGATCTACAAAATCAACTGCCTTATCTGCTGCGTATTGAGCTACTAATCCAACTCCTAAATTAGTAGCAAAATTTTTAGCTGCTACATGATATTCATTATTAATACCTCTCATTTCAGTTCCATCTTCACTAGGGACACCAGTTAGTGTATCAAATTGTTTTTGAGCATCTAATGAATCTTGTTCGTAATCTTTAATAATTTCTTCTCTTTCTTCTGGTGAAGCATCATATAATTTTCTTCTTTCAGAATCTGATAAATTAAATTCATCATCACCATAATCAGTTGTATTATCAAAATGGTCTTTTTCTTGTTCTGTAAAATCTCCATCAGTCATTTCGTCCCACATTTTTTTATATCTAGAACCATTATGCATTCTAGAAGAATTTAATTTTATTTTACCAGTAACATTATCAACAACTGTATCAACCCCTTTTTGTGAATTAAATTTATGTACGAATTCTGTAAAATTAGCATCTGGATTATTTTTATCTACTAATCCATCATATACTTCCATTTCATCTGGACTAAATTTATCAGCACCAGTGCCTAATTGTAAATCATCATCGACAACACTAGGAGTTTCTGGTAATTTTCTAGGTGGAGGTTTAGGTAATGGTCTTTGAATTGAACCTTTTGTAGCTTTTATTTTACCTTCTTTAAATATATCTTTTGTAAATGCTGTTATATCGTCTAATTGAGCATCTAATTCTGGTGTAGTAGAAGTAGAATCTAAAAATATATTTTTTTCTCGTAGTCTTATCTCGTCTCCTAATGGGTCTTTACGAGGTTGCTGGTCGGCAAATGTAACAGTTTTTTTAGGCATTCGTGGTATAGTAACATTTTCATCTAAAAATATATTTCTCTCTCGTGCTCTTATTTCATCTCCCAACGGATCTTTACTAGGAGTTTGAGGTAATGGTCTAGTTTTTGTAGGTGGTTCAGGTAATGGTCTATCTAATAAATCTTGTGCTGATTTTTGTTCTTCTTCTGTAACAGTTTGTAATCTATTCATTCTTTCTTGTAATGATTCTAATTCACTAGGTGGGGGGGGAGCTCCTTCTACTAATGGTACAGAAACAACACCAGTGCCTCCTCCTAACATAGGTTTATCAAATACATTAGATCGTTCTACTTGTTCTCCAACAGTATAAATACCTGGTGCTTTCACATTATGACCTAAATGTGGATTTGCTGGGTCTAATGTTGCTATTTTTGCTCTTGTATTATATAAATCTTTACTAACTTTTGTAGGTTTTGAATTTTCTATATAACTAGCCATATCTGCTATAACTTGTGCTTCTCCATGTTTAGCTGCTAGTTTTTGAATTTTTGCTGCTGCTCCTGGTAATTCGTCACCAGTTAATCTAACATTAGTAGAATCAATAAAATTATCTAGTGAATGTGCTTTCATAGGACTAATAGATGGTTTAACAGCATCAATAACTTTTATATCATAATTAGGATTTGAACCTTTTAGTGCTATACCCATACTAGGAAAATCAGTTGCTGTTCTGTAAATTGTATTTTTACTATTACCGACAGCATTAATTAAACCTTTACCTAAAAATGGATTAAAATTTGTAGTATCAATACTAAATTTTTCACCCATTCTCATACCAATAGCACTGCCCTTTGAAAATCCAACTAATTCATCTGGTAATACTTTATATTTTGTTTTTACTTTATTTATTTGATCCATTGCTCGATTATATTGAGCTGACCCTTTATCAGCACCTAATGCTATACTAGCATTACCTTTAATATCTTCTAAATTTTTCCATTTAGTCCCTCTATAAGCAACTTTAATATCACCTGTTTCTTCTCCAACCAAAACTAATGAATCTTGATTACTTAATTCTTGATCTATTTTATATGGTACTTCCATTTGATTTAAATAATCTTGTGCATCAGTAAAATTTTCTTTATCATGTGCTATACCAGAAGCTTTCGCCATTTGAGCTTTTTGTCTTACTTCAACAGGGACACTATCAATATTACTTTTTACATTAGATAAAACAGAGTAATTTTTTGCTCTATTCATATTTTCTTGTTTTGTTGATTTTTCCATTTCTTTTGTTGCTTCTTTAATTTTATCTTTAATTTGTTTAATAACACTAGGATTTAACTTTTGATTTTTTAAAATATCTAAAAGCATTAAAATCTCTCTTATTTGTGGATTATATCTTACCTGTTGTTCGACTGTTAAACCAGTCTGAATATCATATAATTTTTGTTTTTCGTTATTTATAAAAGTAATAACATTTGACTTATCCATTATATTTAATAGTAATATAAAAATATTACATTATATTATAAATGTCAAATACAAATATTATCCAACCAAAATCTAGCACTGTATTACATATTAGAAGTAAAGATGCTACACAGGTATTAGATGGTTTTAATACAGACTTTAATTTAAATTTAAAAAATCCAATTATTGTAGCAAATGATGAAGAATTACATATATCATTAATGAGTTGTGAGATTCCATATAGTTTTTATAATATTAGTAGTGACTTAAATAATAATACTTTATATTATGCCGAAACTTTATTAACATTTACAAATCAAGATTATAGTATAGATGACGTAATTGATTTTTTTAATAATGATACTGGATTTTCCGCTTTATTTACTACTACATATGATAGGCAAAAAAATAAAATAAAATTTACAAATATTAGTGATAGTACTCAAATATTACAATTTGCTAATTCTACAATTAATAAAGTAATAGGATATGATGATACTGGTAGGCAAGATGATGTTACTGTTGCTTCTGGTAGTTATAGTGAGAGTCCTTTTGTATGTAATTTAGCAACAGTTCATAGTTTATTAATTAAAGCTAATATAGGACAGGCGAATGTGCTTTCAACTATTAGTGGTAATAGTAGTATTTTACAAAAAGTATCAGTAGATGTAAATACAAATGGTATAATATATTTAAATCAACAAGATTATCGCCAAATTTCAATTAGTCAAGCACCTATTATAGATCATATTGAATTTAAAATAACAGACCAAAATAATAATTTATTACAATTAAATAATGTTAATTTTGAATTAAGTGTAATATTCCAAATATTTCCAAAGTATAATAGTAGAAACACTCAAAGGGATATTATTGCTCCACAAAATAGTATTAATGTACCAACTCAAATAACTAGTATTACTCGCCCAGAAGATATTGTAGATAATGTAGATTCTACCCATCCAATAACAGGCAAAACTGAAATCGAACATCGCGCAGATCGTCTTATTTTAGATGAGATAATAGATCAAATTGATTAAAAAAAAAAAATAAAAGTATTTATTCAAATTTAACACCTTTCATTAGTGCATTATATATTTCATCATGTTTATCACTAGCTTCTTTTGCTGTTTTAAATTTATTAAATCTAATTCTATTTCCATTTATTACAATAACACAAAAATAATGTTTTCCTGTGCTATATACACCAGACGGCAGACCACATTTTCTTTTTACATTTTTTTTTCTAGCATTTTGTATTCTAGTTATTCTTTGTAAATTATGTAAATAATTATTATTTATATCAGAATCTATATGGTCTATTACATAATCAGTATTTTCTAAATTATGATTTAAATAAGCCATACCTACTAATTGATGTATTTTTATTGTTTTTTTAATGCGATTATCACCACATAAATCTACACGCAGGTAACCATTTTTATCTTTTCGTGGTTTTAAAAACTTTTTATATTTTTTTGAATAAATTTGTCCGCTATTATAAATTAAATAATTGCTATAATTATCAATTTGACTCATTTATATTTATATATAATATTTTTTTTCTATATAATGAAAATTAATAAATAAAAAAATTAATTAAATAAAATAAAATAAAATAAATAAAAAAATAAAATATAAAAGTATAAATGTTAGGATCATTATTTAATATTTTCACTTCAAAAGAACAATATAATCTTGCTTATGATTGTATAGATTTTTTAACAAAAAAAAGAGAAGAATTAATAAATAAAAAAAATGAAAAGTATGAATTAATAATTCAAAGGTTACAGTTTCAAATAGATTGTATAAAATATACATATAATATTTAAAACATAGCGAGGTCTTTTTTAAGTTGATATTGTTTTAATTGTTCTGCACTTAATCGTTTTTTTTGTTTTATTTCTTTTATTTCACTTGCTGGTTTAGTAACAACATCTATTACACTATCCGTAATAGTTTCTTTTAAATCATTTTTTTCTTTTTCTTTTTTTGCTTTTAATTGTTCTTGTCTTTTTAATTTAGCTTTTTCTCTTGCTTTTTCTAATATTTTTAATTGTGCTTCTGTTTTTTGTGATCGTTTATCTACTTTTCCACTTTTAGTTTGTTTTAAAAGTTTAGTTGCCTTTTCTTGAATTTCATTAAATTCTTCTTGATTTTTTTTTATTTGTTCTTGTTTTTCTTTATATTGAGGTGTTATTTTAGGCGCTCGTACCTGTTTAAAATTACCTTCACTATCAGGCATCATGTAAATAATTTTTTCTCTAATAACATTATATTCATGTGGCTTTCTACCTAATTTACCACCAGATTCTTTACCTTGTTTTCTAGCTTCTGCTCGTGCCTTATTAATTTTAATTAGATTAGCTCTTGCTGCTAATTGCTTTTCAGATGGTGGTTTTTTTACTTTTTGTTTTTTAGTATTATTTACTTCTTCATTTATTTCATTAGTAACTTCATTATCAATTGTATCTAAATTTTCAGTAATAACATTTTCAATTTCTTTTTTACTTTTAGTTTTTTTAGGTTTTTTTGTTTCTGTTTTTGTTTCTGTTTGTGTAGTTGTTTTATTTTTTAATTTTTCTTCTTTTTTTTGTTTATTTGCCTCTAACATTCTAGCAGTTGCTGCTTTTTGTGCTGGTGTTCTTTCCTTTTTAGCTTTTGCTGGTTTTTCTTTTATTTCACTTTTTTTTACTTTTTTAGTTTGTTTTTCTCGCTCAATACTTTTTACTTCAACTTCAACAGTTTCCTCTTCTTCAAAATTATTATTTGTAGAATTTATTTCATTTAAATCTTCTGTATTTAAACTTTCATCTGAATCAGAATCGCTCATTATATATTTATATATTATATTTTTATTTTTAAATTTACAGTAATTCAACTTTAAATATAAAAAAATTATAGTAAAAAAAATAAAGACATATTGTCTATATTTATATTATAAATTTAATTAATATGTATTCTTATTAGTCTGTATTTTTAAACAAAAAAAAATTAATATATAAAATAATAAATTGAAAAATCCATTATAATAATTAAGAAGTTGTTTCAATATTTGTTACATAATTTTCATTTTCAAATTCATTTTTTGTTTTTATTTTAGTCATAGGTTCAATTATTTTATCATTATTATTTTTTCTATCTTGTTGATTTCTTGCTCTTATTTCTAATGCTCTTTTCCATGCTAGTTTTTGAGCTTCACTTCTTACTTTACAATTACCATTACCTTCAATCCTTACATATTTCAATTCACCATATTTGTTAAAATATTTTGCATTAGTAGTTGCTAATTTTTTATTTTCTTGTTCTAGATCTTTAATTTTAATTTGTAAATCATTAATAATATCTACTAATCCATTTGTAACTATATCCATTTTATATATATATACGATAATTTAATTATAAATAGTTTATATATATAACGAAAATATATATTTTGCACAATGATTGTTCATTGAACTTACACAATCGGTTTTTTTTTATTTTCGCATATATAAAAATAAAAAATAAAAAATAAAAAAATAAAAATAATTTATAAAAATTCCAAAATCATCGTTCAATGTGTAAATTATAAAATAATAAAAAATAAATAAATAAATATACTAATATTATATAAATAAATATACTAATAAATATATAATAGTAATAATAATAATAACATATAAGAGATAATACTAATAATCTAATTACACGATTGATTTTATACATTGTTCAACAGCGTTCAATATTACACACCATCGTTCAATTTGATTATAAATATCCTTTTTTCATTATATACTGAAAAAAAAAAAAGAAGTACATAAATTAATATTTATGTTACTAACTTATTATGATTATTATTATCTTTTATTGAAAATCCTATAAATACACCTCGCTTTCCATCTACCATTTTTAATCTATCGTATTTATATTTATGTATAGCTTTCATTTTATCTACTAAATTTCTTTGTTTATCTAGTTTTTCAAAGCCATTATCTACTGCATAATCATTAAATTTATTAAACAGATCAATAGCAGGACACATATTAGCTTCATTTATATCTAAATCTAAATCACTAAACCATGTTTTAAATTCATTATTCATACCTAATACATCATTCTGCTCTGTTTCAAATTCTTTTGGTATTGGAGGCAAAGCTTCTATTTGAATATAATTATAAGCATATTCAATAATAATATCTATTAGTTCATATTTTTTATCAACTAATTTATTTAAAAAGTTTTTATCTTTGTAAAATTGTAAATTTTCTGGATCTTCATTATCAATTTCATAAGGTTCGTTGAATCTTGAATAAAATGATTGTTGTTTATATCTTCTAGCCATTCCTTCATCTTCTTTATCAAATTTTAAAGTATAGTTACTTATAATAAATGCTTTTCCAGTTATTTTTTTACATGTTGTAGTGCCGAACATTACCTCATTATCTAATGTTAAGCCATCTGCTATTTCTTTATACAATTTTGAATCAATTTTTTTTTTATCATCAAATTCATTACATATAATAATTCTATATGTATTATTAATAAATGCTGTAAGATATTTATGTTTTTTATTACAATCACTTTCAAAAACTTTTGAATCACATTTACCTAAATAAATATCAAATATATTCATTAATGCTTCTAGTAAAATTGTTTTACCATTACTAGCTCTTTGACCTACTAAACAATATATTTCTTGTTGTTTTTCAGGCACTCCTAGTAGGCAGAAACCTAATATACTTAAATAATATTCTAAATGTTTCTGATTCATATTGCATATTTTTAGTAATTGTCCTAATATCCATTCTCTATTTTCTTTATTAATATTGTTACTATAATTTATTTTCATAGTTTTACTAATATAATCATGTTTTTCAATTTCTCTAAAAGTTTTAGTTTTAATATCATAAATACCATTTTTAAATACTAGTTTATATGGTTGTTTATCTAGTTTATCTATAAATGTATCATCTAATAATAAAACTTCTAAATCTTTTATTAAAGAACTCATAAATGATAATTTATCTAATGTTTTAAAACACTTTTTATAAGCATCTTCTATTTTCTCCCATTTTTGTTCACCTTTTTCTTCATCTAAAATTAAATCTTTTTCTTTTACTTTAAATTTCCAGTATAATTTTAAATGCTCTGTTATAAAAGTTTTTATTAAATAATTAGGATTTTTATATATAGTCCATAATTTATTTCTATATCCATACCATTTTTCTTCACAATATACTAATTCTTTTGATAATTCTTTATATATTTTATTTGCTAAATCCATAGAAGTATTTAAGTGACCTGGTACAATTTTATAATCATTATATAATATTTCTTCTAGTTTATCTTCATCATAAGTAGTTTCATTTATAGGTGTTTCAGCATATTTTTTGTCCCATTTTATATTATAGTCTGCTGATATTTTATTCAAATCTTCAATATTAATATCTTGATCTGTTAAAAATCCGTCATATTTAGGCACGATGCATTTATATCTACTTATACATTCTTGTAAGATTTTATTTTCATAATAAAAAACAATACTACAACACATACTACTCAAAAAATTATTACTTTTCTTTTTTTCTTCTTGATATTCTTTACTAATCTTATCATTTTCTAATGAAAATAATTGTGCTTTATTATTATTAACTTCTAATATTAATTTATCTAACCAGTCTATATTTTGTATTTTATAATTATCTTGATTCATAAATTTATTTATTTGTTTCTTATCCATTTTAAAAGTTTTTAAAATAAAATCTCTTTTATCACAATAATATTGTAGATTTTCATGTGGTAAATCATGTTTCTTATATAAATATAATAATATACTAGGCATACAATTTTTAATATCATATTCACAACTGTTTTCAGGTAAAATAAAATGTAAAATATTATTTGAAAAATATTGGATGCCGAAACCTTTACAATAAATTCTATTACAACCTTTTTTTTGATATGTTCTTTCTACTTTATTATTTTCATTTAAAAGTAAATTTTTTAAAGTGTATCTTAAATTACTTAAATATTTCTTATTTTCTTCTTCTGTATAATCAGAATGATTAGTGTATTTAAGTAACATTTCGTCATCTAAACATAACAATATTTTTACTTTGGTTATATCAAATTCATCATAAAATATTTGGTTCATATTATTATTATTATTATTTTTATCATTTTGATTTTTTGGTTTTCGTCCCATATATTATATTATAAGAAAATAATTTTTAAATACTTTTAATTATAATTTAAAAAAAAATAAAAAAAAAATTTCTTATTATAATATTAATTTAATTTTAAATACTTTATATAAATTACCAGTTGTCTATTATAAATTTATCTTTTTCTACTGGTTCTTCTGGTGTAGGTTCTATTTTTTTTAAAGTTTTTAAATAAGCTTGAATCTCTAATCCTTGATTTATTTTATCATAATTTTTACCATAAGTATCCATAATATCTTTTGATATAGATTTCTTTTTTTCATTATACATTATAATAAAATCATGTAACTTATGAATTTTTCTAATTATATGAACATGTTTATTAAATTCTTCATAATCAGATTTTTTTAAATCGTAATTATAAGTTTTTCGCCAGTATCTAATTTTTTGAGATACATTATCTCGGCGTTTTCGTTCTTTTAATTGTTCTTCTTTGCTACTAAAATATGTTTCAGTTCTGCAATCATATAATTTTGAAGGCATTATGTCTATATATATATTATTAGAAAATAAATTTCTAAATACTTTAATTAATTATAGAAAATAAAATTGATTAAAGATTTAAGATGGTTGAGGATTATTTCGTAACCATTCTTGAATCATAGGTCTTAATGTATCTCTTTTTTTATAAGATGCTTTCGGTAATTTTTTACCTGGAAACAATCTATCATATGCTGCTTGTTTTTGTATAGTCCAGTTTAAATTTTCTGGTCTTTGATCTACAAATAATATTAAACTTCTTATATCAGTATTAGAGCCTTCACCTATTACTAATGGAGGTATTGGTATAAGATCTGGTTTTGGTGGAGCTGGTTTATCAGCGTCACTAGGAGGTAATGGTTTTGCTGGCTCTATAACTGGACTAGCTGGGGGTCGTTCAGTTCTAGGTGATTCATTTATTAATCTATTTAATTCTTTCTGTATAGCATTATAAACATTTCTAACATCTTCATAAAGTATCTCATTACCTACTCTATTAACAGCTTTAATTGTGCTATTTTTAGTTTGAACTTCTCCGAAGTCATCTTCTAAATTTAATTGTCTTTTTAATAATTCTTCTCGTGTTTCTGGTTTTGCTACATTTTCAATATCATTTAATTCTTTTTCATATAATGCTTTTTTCTTTTTTAATAATTCAGCATATTTATTACCTTCTTTATCTAATCCTTTTTTTTCTAATATTTTTTGTATATCTGATGGTGTATCACCGCTAGTAATACCTACTATTTTTACACCTTTTCTAGTTAATATTATTCTTAATAATTCATCTGGTGTTTCGTTTAGTTGATTAAACATCTGTTGATTAGCAACTCTTAATAATTGGTTTGTATCTACATAATTACGCTGTGCTACTGATAAATTACCTAACCACGCATTATATCTAGTTAATAACTGTTGTCTAGTTTCATTTGCTTCATTTAATTTATCAATAGGTATATGGTATTCACCTGGTCTTAATTGTTGAGCATTAAATTCTACATTTTCTCCATATCTTCTAAAAGCATCATTTATTTCAAACCATGATGCATTATTACCACTTATAGGAGCAGATAATGTTAATCTTTTACCACTAATACCTATTAAATCACCAGTTTCTTTTTCTAATTTTAAATCTTCTGGTAATGGAGTAGGCAATGGTCTAGAAGGATCTACTGGTTGTCCTGGTGTTACTGGTTGTCCTGGTGTAACTGGTTGCTGACCTGGTGTTACTGGTTGTCCTGGTGTAACTGGTTGTCCTGGTGTAACTGGTATTACTGTGCCTGGTTGAACTGGAACTCCTGGAACAACTGTACCTGGAATAACAGTGCCTGGAACTACAACTGGTGGTTTTTTAGCTTCTTCTGCTTTTCTTTTATTAATTTGTTCTATTATACTTTTAGTGGCTGGGTCATTAGGATCTAAATTTTTTAATATTTCTGCTTCTAATGCATCTAATTTTTGACCTACATTATTATCTGGTCTTACTGGTGTGATTCTAGATGGTATTATTTGTGGTGGTTGTATTATTTGAGGCTGAATAGGTGCTGGTGTTTGTGGAGGCAACATAGGAAAAGTCCCTATACCCTGTGGTCTAGGAGCAACACCGAATAATTCATTAGCACGACTACTAGTAGTTGCATTTTTAATTAATTCTTGTATTTTTAATATTTTACTTTTTAATTCATCTATTAATAATTCTAATTGTTTTATACTTTTAACTTGATTAATGTTTTTAGGCAACTCTCCTAAATCAGCTGGTAGTGTAACCTTTTTTTCTTTTGCGACAGCTATTTCATTATCGTATGTTTGTAAAAGTTCTTTTAATTCAGCTATTAATTCTTTTTTCTTACTGCTACTACCACTAGGTTTTCTTTTCTTTTTCTTAATTTTTCGTAACTCCATATCACTAGGAAAGATCACCTGGATTGCGTTTTGATTAATATTTTGAGTCTTACTCATTATAATATAATAAAATAAAAAAATATTATTATAATATATAAATGAATATAATAGATTTTGTAAATGATAAATTAGTTACTATTAAATTAAGTTATGGTGTGGAACGCTTACCTCGTCATTTAGAAGAAAAACAAAAAACTTTTAAAAAATTAAAAAAACAAAAAATAAATAAAAATAAAAAAAAAACTAAAAATAAAAAGTAAAAATCAATATAATAAAAATAAAATATTATAATATATATATGACTAGAAATATATTAAATGAAGGTAGAATATTTATTAATACTATTACTGGTGGTGATGCTATTAATATATCTTCAACTAATTCAACATCATCAACAGCAAATGTGAAAATATCTAAACAAACAGCAAAAACAACACCAGTTAATACAGATTTATTTTTATTAGAAGAATCAGATGGTTCAATAAAGAAAATTACTTATCAAAATTTAGAAGCAAATATAGATACTAATTACTGGAATGAAGAAAACGATATCTTACGACCTCTCTATACAACAAGTAGTGTTTTAGTAGGAGCAACTACTATGAATGTTAATGATTTTAAATTTCAAGTAGAAGGTAATACTTTTTTAAAAGGTGATTTAGAATTACAATTAGATAAAAAAATTATTAGTAATAATAATAGTGCAGATTATTTACAATTTGGAAATAGAACTTTTACAAATAATTATTTTTCAAATGTATTTACATATGGAATATCATTTGGAGCAACAGCAGATATAAATTTATCTCCTGGAAGAGCAATAACAAGAGAAACAGATTCTACTGATAGAATAACTTTTAATTCAGGTAATTTTACTTTTGGTAATAAAGGTATTTTTAATAATTCTGTTTTTTGTAAAGCAACAGATACAAGCAATTCTGGAAATGTAAAATTTTTTGAAGCAAGTACTAATGGAACAGACGGCATATCATTACATTGTCCATTTTCATTATCACATGGTTATAATGCTTTTTTACCACAAATAACAGATACAAATATTACAGATGTTTATGTATTAAGTAATAGGAATGTTCTAGGAGGAACAAATTTAAATATTAGTAATTCTACAACTGATACAATAACAGTTAATTTAGATACAACTATTAGTGGATTAACAAGTATAACAAGCACTAATGCTATATTAGACGGATTAACTGTTAATACAAATCCTATTGAAGTTAAAGGCACAAATTCAACTGTAGGATATATAAATTTATATGATAATGGACTAACTAATCACATTTCATTACAAACTGCTACAAGTTTAGGAAATTCATTTGATTTAATTTTACCGAGTATTAGTGATACATTAGTAAGTAAAACTTCAACAGATACTTTAACAAATAAAACTTTAAAATTACCTAAAATATTAGATACAAGTGATAATCATAATTATATATTTGGTGTTAGTGAATTAACTGCTGATAGAACAATAACATTACCACTTTTAACTGGAAATGATATTTTTGTATTTGAATCGCATAGTCAAACTTTAACAAATAAAACTATTAATAGCAGTAGTGCTACACTATCGGCATTAACAGTAAATAATAATATTGAAGTAAAAGGTGTTACAAACGGAAGAGGTTATATTAATTTTTATGACGAAGGAACAATAAAACACATATCCTTATTAAGTGAAACAGCAATAGGGGGAGCGAGTAATAGTTATAATTTAATTTTACCAAGTATTAGTGATACTTTAATAACAAAAACAAGCACAGATACTTTAACAAATAAAACTTTACAATTAGCGACATTTGATAGTGTGCCTACTATTAATGCTACTATACGACTTAACGGAGCAAGTGGTATAGCAGGTGAAATAGATATATATGATATTGATGGTTCAAATTATATAGCAATTAAATCACAAGATAGTTTAACAGGCAATAATGTATTAACACTACCAGCAATAACCGATACATTAATAACTAAAACTTCAAATGATACTTTAACAAATAAAACTTTAAGTTCAACAACAAATACAATAACACAATTTACAGGGAACGCAAGTAGCACAATAACAACTCCTAGTAGTAATGGAACACTAGCATTATCTTCAGATATAGATACTGGTATAGCATCTGCTACAAATGTAGCAACTCAAAGTGATTTATCAAATACAACAAGAAATTTTGGTAATGCTTCATGTATAGCAAATATAAATGGAACTTCTTTATCAGTCCCTACAAGTATAAATACAACTCCGTCAGGATTAAGTGAAGGAATTTTAATTCAATATGATTCAGGGCTGGGCGGAGGAAACGGATCTATGATTTTTGGTACAAATAGTTCAAGTGCTTCTAATGGGTGGGATACTGGAATATATGCTAAACAATTTATTAATATGAAATGTGGAACAACAAATATTTTACAACTAAATAATACTCCTGGAAATGTATCAAGTGCTACTTTTAATACAAATGATATAACTATAAATATAGATAGTAATAATTCATATCAAAATATTTCTTATTCAAATTCAGAACCACTAATGTTACTAAATACAGCATCTAGTGGTACAGTTCATAGTCATTTAGTTATGAAAAAAAGTAGTTCTCAAACTGATTATGTTATTTTAAGGCAAAACGATAGTGGAGAATTATTAGTGCATTTTGAAAATAGTGGAGATAGATTTAAATTTTCTAAAAACTGGGAATACGGACACGCATACGCTATGTGGTATTATGATAATTCTGCATTCACATATTTTAGAAATCCCAGTGGTACAAATTCAGCAAATTCATTTGCTGGTAGTTATTTTGCTTTTCATAATAACGGTAGTGCTATTTATTCTAATTTACCGTCAGCAGGGACTTCAAGTGGAGATTATCATTCATTCGCTACTGGTGGAAATCAATTTGCTCGTATGGATGCTACTGGAAGTGGTAAAATAACTGGAAGTTGGACTGGTAGTTGGGTAGGAACTTCTGATAGAAGATTAAAAAAAAATATTACACCATTAACAAAAGCAAAAGAAACATTAATGAAAATTAATGTATATGAATTTGATAAATATGATATAGTTAATTATAATACAATTCATAGTGAAACAGAAAAAGATAAATTAAAACCCTTCAAAGAAAGATTATCAGAAAATTCAAGGAAAGTTTATGGATTTATAGCACAAGAACTATGTGAAAATACAGAAGAATTAGGTAAAATGTGTGTTGATACTAATAATTGGGGTGATGAAGAACCTGCTTATATTATAGACGATAGACCTATATTAGCGTGTGCTATTAAAACAATACAGGAGCAACAAGAACAAATTGATAATTTAACAGCATTAGTTCAAAATCAACAATTAGTAATAAATAATCTATTATCAGCAACTACATTTGCTAATTTTAAAAAAATGTAAAAATAAAATATTTTAAAAGTATAAATGAGTCGTATTTTTTATTATCCATGTAGAATGTGTAAAAAAAAACAACAATTTTTAATTTGCTATGAATGTGTAAAAAAAATCAGACTATAATATATATG
>Ga0208162_1000657_pt1 | contig 19068 bp, 26 predicted proteins | sample CB_VirMetaG_4_FD_184539 | JGI IMG/M metagenome (GOLD analysis project Ga0208162, IMG submission 184539) | Freshwater to marine saline gradient viral communities from Chesapeake Bay - CB_1508_1M Viral MetaG (SPAdes) (version 4) | ecosystem: Environmental > Aquatic > Marine > Coastal | place: USA... | reverse complement strand
CTGTAAGTCCTGCAATAATTAAATCTGCAGCAGCATAACCTGTAGCACCTGTGTTGACCGTAGTAGCTGGTTCTGTTTGCGTATCAGCAAATAATCTAAATGTATTATCTGTTGATGCATCATAGAAAAGACCAGCATATTTAGTTGTGCTTGACTCTACATATTTACCATAAAGTCCAAAGTCTGTAGCGTTACCTGTGTTACCATTAGTAAGCCCTGTAAAGTTATCATCAGATACAATAGGACCAGTCTGTGTAGTCGTACCTGTAACTGTTAAGTTTCCTGAAACTACTAAGTCATTAGAGACTGTTAAATCATTTGTAATCGTTACATCGCTTGGTAAACCATAAGTAATTGTGCCTGAACTTTCAGAAACATCAACTTCATTAGTAGTCCCAGCAAATGTTATAGTTCCTCCAAGAGCTATTGCTGTTGTACTTGTTCCTCCGGAAACTGTAATACTTGAGTTTGCAAGTTTTGCATTTGCAATAGACCCAGCTAACTGAGCATTGGTAATAGTTCCTGTTAAAGAACTTGTCGGGTAATTCGTTGCATCTGTAAGGTCAAAAGCTGGTGTAGCATCTGAAGCACCTAGTGCTAAAGATATACCACCGTATGAAACTGTAGAGTTTGAAAGTTTACTATTAGCAATACTTCCTGCTAACATTGTATTCGTTACTGTACCACTATCGCCTGAACCTACTAGAGTTCCTGCTGTAGCTGGTAAAGTTAAAGTTGGGTTACCACTAAAGCTACCGTGTGCTGGTGCTTGTAATCTTGCATAATGAGCATTAGCTGATTCACAATAAAAATCTATGTATGATTGTGTACCACCATTTTTAATTGAGATAGCACCTTGTGATATAACTACACCATTTGTAGAACCACCACCAATACCTAAAGATGTTGTAATCTCTGCTGCTGCTGGAATACCTATTGTAACTGCATTGCCTGTAGCAGATGTTTCAATCTCGTTAGATGTCCCACCGATTGTTAAAGTTTCACTATCAAGGTCTATGGCTATCGTGCCACTGTCTGTTGTTAAATCTAAATCTTGAGCAGTAACTTGAGAATCTACATAAGCTTTAATAGACTGCTGGGTAGCTAATTGTGTAGCTGAATCAGAAGACATATCATCTTCATCTAATATTGCAGTACCTGATACGCCTGTATTGATTACAGGGCTTGTAAGTGTTTTGTTTGTTAAGGTTTGAGAGCCTGTCAGTGTAGCAACTGTAGAGTCTATATTAACTGTTACAGTGTTACCTGAACCTACTGTATCTAAACCTGTTCCACCAGCGATTGTGAGAGCTTCTGAGTCGAGGTCAATTGAAAGTGCACCTCCACTATCTCCTTGAAAATCTAAGTCCTGTGCGGTCACCTGAGAGTCTACATAAGCCTTGATAGATTGTTGGGATGCAATACCTGTAGCACTGTCTGAAGACATATCATCTTCATCAAGAAAAGCTTTGCCATCTAAAAGATTTAACTCTGCTGCAGTTGATGTAACACCATCAAGAATGTTGAGTTCTGCAACTGTTGAAGTAATACCATCAAGAGTATTAATTTCAGCAGCAGTAGCAGTGACCCCATCAAGAATATTTAGTTCGGCTGCTGTGGATGTTACTCCATCTAATATATTTAGTTCAGCAGCAGTAGAGGTAATAGCAGTACCATTAAAATTAATAGCATCTAAGTAAGCTGTACCGTCAATGTAAATATCTTTCCACTCTTTTGAAGAGCTTCCTAAGTCATAAGTGTTATCTGTGTTTGGTATAACATTTGAATCAATTTCAGCAGCTAAGTTAATGCTGTCAGTGTCTGCATCACCAAATGTAAGATTACCAGAGATAGTAGCGTTACCTGTGACTGTAAGATTACCACCAACACTTACGTTACCTGTTGTAGTAACTGTATCTGTGTAGGTATCTTTAAATCTTAAACTTGTTGTACCTAAGTCAACATCACTGTCTGTGACAGGAACAATAGCCCCATCAGAGATATAAAGTTGTTGTACCGGGCTACTAGATACTTCTACATAAAATTCAATGTAGTTATTGGTTGTATCTATCAGTACTTTGTTGTTCGGAGAAGTTTCTCCTGCATCTCCAATCAACCCTATAACAGGTCCTTCGGCTGTTGTGCCATCGTGTTTGTGCCCTGTAGAGTTGTGAAAAGCGTTTACAAGTTGGTTAAATTCGTTATTAAATAAAGCAGCAGTGATTGTATCACCGTCTGCAAACGAACTCTGTCTAGTGTAACTTGCCATTATCTATTCTCCGTGTGTTTTTATTTAGCTGTTGTCTGTGATGTAAGTGTTTCCTGTAGCAATTGCATCTGTGTAGCTAGACTTATCTAATGAGTCTCCTACTACATCTGGGTCTGTGTAAGCCAAGATAATTTCAAGATGGTCTACATTTCTTTGAATCATATCGTTGATTTCTTCTTGGGTCATATCTACAACTTCCCAAGTTCCAGTATTAACTCCATTAATAAGGTTAACGCTATCTGTTGCTGCTGTTAGTACTTCTGTTACTGTTTGCATTTTATTCTCCGTTAAGAATGTTAATTTCATTTTGTAAGCTATCACATTTTGCTGATAACTCTTGTACTGCTTTAATTAAAGGTTGAATAAACCCAACATATTCTAAACATTGTGTTCCTTCAACATCTGTAGTCCATCCACTAAAACCAGCAGGTAATTCTGGATGATTGTCTATGGCTGTTTTTACTTCCTGTGCAATCATACCAAGCTGTACTTTTTCTAAGTTTAGATGTCTTACTTCTGAACCTTCTTTGTATTGAGGCATATCATTTGGAATATCTTTTCTTTTTTTCCATTTAAAAGTTCTTGGTCTTAAGTCATTTATAAAACTTAACCCTACAGTAGAATCTGTAATTTCTTCCTTTAATCTTTCATCTGAACCTGCTGTAAAACCATTTGTACTACCATAAAGATAATATCCTTTACTAGTACTTGCCCCAACAGTAAAATAACCTGAGCCATTTGTGCTTAAGTCTCTACCAAAACCAAATTCACCATTACTACCTGATGCATAAGCAGGTTGCACATTTGCTCCTACACAGGTATGTCCTGAGCCTCCTGTTGTTACATTATCTCCAGCACCTTTGCCAATAAAAGTCATATTTGATGCTGTGGTAATATTTGTACCTGCATCTGTTCCTACAGCAGTATTACCTGTTCCTGTGGTGTTTGCATCTAAAGCTAAAGCACCAACTGCAGTATTATTAATCGCAGTAGTATTTGATGCCAATGCTTCGTGTCCTACAGCAACATTATATCCATTTGTAGCACTTGAATAATTTTGAACACTTAAAGCATTATGACCAACTGCTACTGACCTACTTCCGTTTACATTAGTTAATAATGCTTGATGTCCAATCGCAACATTTCTAGCACCTGTTGTATTAGCTGTTAGTGAACTAGTACCAATAGCTATATTTCTATCACCAGTTGTCAAAGTTGCAAAGACATCTACACCTACACCAACATTATTATCTGCTGCATCAATCGTGCCTGTGGTTGTATCTCCAATCATTATGGAGTCTGTGCCAAAAGATTTATATGCAGGTATATCTACATCTAATACTGAACTTGTTACTTTTGTTATTGCCATCTTTGTTTATCTCCTGCCTGAAGGTATAAAGTCTACGTAAAGACCATTAATTGTGTATGGAGGTTTTGTATCCTCACTTATAAATGTAAAATTGTTACTGTGTCCACTGCCTTGTAAAGCTACTCTGACTAGAGGATTTTTACCACCACCAAATACATTGGTTGCAAATATTGCTTCACCAAAAACAGACGGAGGATTAATAGTTCCTAAGTCAAATAGATTAGGTGGCTGTGGTGTATCTGTATTACCATAATCAAATCTAACTTGAACGTCTGGTTCTACAAGACCTTCTGCACTTGCTGAAACTTTTACAAAGTGTAAAGTTTTTAAAGTTCCTAAATCACCGTAGTCATAATCAGGAGTTTCATATCTTGCTAAAATAGCAGTACCATCAAAGTCATTACCTGAATCGTGTATATACACATAACCTCCAGTAGACCCGTGATAATGTTCCTCAATCCCAACCTCATTAAATCCAGCTCCTATTTCTGTAACTTCTATTCCTCTTGTTTCTGACCATTCAAAACCGTTAGGTCTTAACGTACCTACAATTCCTCTTTGTTGGTTTGCATCAACGGTAGCATCTGTATAAAATAATTTATATTGAGACTTGTCTCTGTGTACCATGCTACTTATTGTGTAAGTATTGATAGAGTTTGCAAGGTCTGTAACTAAAGGCTGTATAGCTTTACTGACAGTTCCTAACTCAACGTCTCCAATCCTTGCAGTACCAGCAACCGTTCTTAGTCCATCAGGTGCTAAAAAGATAAGGTCACCACCTATCTCTTGAATACTGTAACCACTTAAACAGCCTACGTTTTCTGCGATAGGGTCAATACGAATATTATTTGAATCGTTAATATTGACAAGTTTGTGTAAACTATTTTCACAGAAAACAATTAAGTCTTCACGGAATCCTCTAATACCTACAACTTTATCTGAAATGGTTACTGAACCTGCTCCAGAACCTGTAAAGTTATCAGGGTCATTATAAACGCTGTAGTAAACTGTGTTTTCGTTGTCTTCAACACCAGCAGCAATTAAATGATGGTCGTGACTTGTAACGTGTGTTACGCCTTTAGTACCTGTAACAGTTATCTCTTCGGTAAAAAATGTTCTAGAGCTTAAAGCTCCTGTACCTTCCATTCTAAAACTAAAAGGCTTATTAGCTCCATCGGCTATAATTATCTCACCGTAGTCTTGTCCAGCACCTTCAAAGATTGCAAAACTTATTTGACCTTGCCCAGTTCTGGCTGTAACACTTTTACCTGTAAAGGTTGCGTAATCATCGCCACCACCAGCAGATAGTTTATTAATGGTCACCCATGTAATACCATCTTGACTAAAATAAATGTTAGTACTTGCACAGGCTATAACGCCATCAGCATAAGGAGTAACACCTAAAATTGTATCAGCACTTCCAGTTGGTTGTACTGCACTAGCACCACCAAACTTTGCAAAGCCATTGATACGTCTATAACCACCCTCAATAGAGACTTCAAAGTTTCTAAGTTCTCTAGCTACACCGGGACTTTTAAGTAAGTCTATTGAATTACTAGACTTAACTAAACCACCGGAACATGCAACTGTATAAGGTTGTGATGCTGCCATAAATTAAAAGTATCTTCTGTCGTCTGTCATTGCACGAGGAGTTGGGTTTACCAGATTAGACTTCATAGTCCTCATCGCTTTTTTATAATCATCCATAGCAAAAGCTGCTTGTTGTGGAGATTCTTTAAACTGCCAAATATAATATCTTGTCTTTGCAGTTATAACATTCGTGTATTGTTCTGGGAATACAACTGTGTCTCCGTGTGCTACAAGTTTTGTAGGCTTTTCAAATGCATAAAAGTGTACGTTGTACTCTTTATCAGGTATTGGACTTAAGCCAAACTTCCTTGCATCTGGTGATTTAATAACAAACTTTGGTTCTCCATAAGCTTGTGTATTAGCATCATCTTCGTTTTCACTGTCTCTGTAATATCTTTTCCAATCAGCTAAGTTTAAAAACTTTAATCCTCTTGAGACAAAAGGAGCTGATTCACCACTGACGTTAATTGTGGTTAAATAAAAATCATCCCAGTCTATCGAAGCGTAATCATCTGCGATGCTTGAGCTACTTTCTTTCAGTTCGTACCATCTAGTACCTGCTGTTGTAGCTACGGTCACGTTTCCATAGAAGGGGTCAGTTACACCACTTTCACCTGCTGTGAAAAACGGTAACTGTGGTTCTTCATTTGCTATATCGAATATAGACTTGTTGATGGCATCCTTGACAAACTGTTGAAGTCCTACAGCGTTTGCAAAGTTTGCAGAAGTTAGAGGTATCTCGTTGAGTTCTCTTAGTACTTCGTTAGTTAAATCTAGGTATGTTGTTGCCATTATTTCTTATGAGTTTTTTGAATTGGAAAGTTTGCAGATTTACTAGCTCCTTTATGAGCTGCATAACCTGTCTTAGGGTCTTTCATTAGTTTATAAGACTTACCGGACTTCATCCAGTGATAGCCTTTAGGTGCTTGAACTTTCATCTTAACAGGGTTTAGCTTTTGGCATAACTTCGCCACCCGTACCATAAACCATTCTACCTTTTTTCATAGGCTTTCTTTTGTCATCACTGTGACTTTCACGTCTAGCCATTTCATTTCCAATATTAGTAGACCCACCGTGTTTGTATCCGTATTTCATTTTTTTCATAATTATACCTTATAAACTATTCTGGTTTATTTTGAAGTTCGTTAGTTTGCTCATCAATGTTTTCAACAACTGTATCAATTACTCCTTCGTAAGTTTCAGCTACCGTATTAACAACGCCACTAACATCTTGCAAAGCTGCTCCTGAGATAGAACCAGCAGTTTTAACAGTTGTATCAACTGTAGTCATAGCTATGTCTTTACCACCTTCAATTACTGAATTAACAGTAGCACATGAAGTTGCAAATAAGCCGATTAAAATTAAATATAAGTTTTTCATAATTTTTCCTATAAAAAGTGGAGGAGTCCGAAGACTCCCCCGTGTTCAACAATTAGTCGATTAAGTAGAAAGCACCTACTATCGCTTCTGGTCTAAGTACCTTAGAACCATAAACGTGCAATCCTCTAACGATATCACCAAATGAACTTGGGTCTCTTAAGACTTCAGTTGAGATGATAGTTTGAGCAGTTGCAGTAGATGAAATATGTCCAGCTAACACTTTACCAGTTGCGTTTGATGTCGCAGCGATATTGTTAGATTTGTACATATCAAATCCTCTGAGTTTTCCACTTGAGACTAGACCGTTTCTTATAGAACCTTGACCAGCGTTGAAGTCTACAGAAAGCAGTTTAGAACTTGATTGTCCTAGTTGCTCGTAGAAATCAGGACCAGCAACAAACCAACGACCTTCTTCAGGTACGTTTTGCTCGTCTAATAGTCTTGCCATTCTAGCCATAAGGTTAAGAGGGTCAGTTTCACTTGTTAAACCAATGTCAACAGAACCAGTACCGTCATATACGTTAGCACCTAAAGCAGTCGCATTATCAGCACCTAACACGTGGTTAGGTGAAGAAGCAGACAAACCACTAAACATGTCAGCGATAACAGCAGCATCGAAAGAATCTTTCAATGCATAAGCAGCAGAACTAGAAGCTACTTCTTTGAAGTTGACGTGTGACATTTTACTCTCAATATCATCTACGATGAATTTGAAAGCTTTAGCACTATCAACAACCATAGTAAGTTCTTGGTCTGTTAGTTTTGTTGCAGTCGTGTCACTACCTCTGGTATAATCAGAGACAGAGATTACGGGTTCTTTTATGATTTTAACTGAGTCTCCATAAGCAGATATCTCACCGGAATAGTCGGTGTTAGTAATAGCTTCTACAACCGAAGACTTCCTAAAAAAGTTTAAAACCTTTTTAGAATAAATCGAAGGTAGGAAGAAACTATTAGTTTGTCCACTTACAGAGTTTGCAAAGTTAGCATCGGTATCAGTTGAAGGTTCAAAATATTGAGCCATGTGATATTCTCCTAAGTTTAAAAATTAATAATTATGATTTTGCAATTCTGCCTTGTTGCATGGCTTCACTTATCTCGGCTTCGTGCCGGTCAAATTCATCCATAGACATAGCTGCAATCTCCTTCTCTGTCCAAACTTTCGTTTGCTGTGGTTCAACCGTTGTTGTTTTAGTTGAGACCATATCAGCAGCAGACTTCTTGGACTTTTTAGAACTTGACTTCTTCTGTACAGTGTCCATACCAATGTCACGTTTAAATAAATCTAAAGCTCTTGAAGCTAGATCAGCATCGTCAGCATTGTTGTATACCCAATCTTGGATAGACTTTGGCTGCTCTTTAGCCCAACCATGAAAATCATCGCTGTTGCGAATATCTTCAAAGTCAGGATGCTTATCCATCAATCGCTTTTCAGCATCTTTACGAACTAATTCTTGCTCACGTTGTTGTAGTCTTTCAAGCTTCTCTCTTAAGTCTTTAGATTTCTCTTCGGACTGTAAGTGAGAAACAGTTTCTACAACTTCGTAGACATCAGGATACTCTTCTCTAAACTTTTCAAGTTCTTCTGGAGATTTAGGAGCTACATAGTTAGGTCTGTTTTCAGCAGCCTTGTCTAATAACTCTTGTTCTCTAGACTTAAATTCGTTTAGTTTAGAGTCATAATGCTTTTTCAAGTCATCGTAACGTTTCTTGTAGTCAGGTCGCTTGTAAGGTTCATCCTTAGTTACTTCCTGTTCTACAGGTTCTTCAGATACAGCTTCTACTTTTTTTGATTTAGCTTTTGGCTTTTCAAAGTAAAGACCGTTAGAGTCTTCAAAGTTGTCTTCTATATCTGTGTGCCAAGATTTCTTTTGGTTGTAAGGATTGGCATTTTCCTCTTGTACTTCAGTAGTCATATTCTTCTCCTACGGGGGCTTTCATTTAACAAGGTAGCTGCGGTGTGCACTTGCAGGGCTTGTCTTGTAAAGGTAGCCTTTCGGTTTATAAATGATAGGGTGCTTATGACATAAGGTAGCCCTACCGTTAAGTTTGTTTAGCTTCTGACGTGTTGTTGATTTGGGTCAAGCATCATATTTTGTTTAATATTTTTTGACACTTCATCCTCATCTTCTAAAGAACGTCTATTGTCTACTGTTTCTTTAACAACTCGAACTTGTGGTTCTTTTTGTTCTTCAACAGGTAACTCTACTCGTTCTTCAGGCTCACCACCATTGGCTAAACCTTGTCTATCATCTGCTTTCATTTCTGCATCTTTCATCATCGCCATTAAATTGTCAGCTCCGATTTCTTCTACAGCTTTAGCAGTGAAGACAAATTCTCCATCAGATAACCTTGCAGGTATACTGTCAGAGACTCCTGAACCCGGTCCTTCAACAGGACCAGACCCAGCAAATTCTTGTGCAACGTCTATAACTTTATCGAATATTTCGCTAAGTTGATCGTTGCCTTGTAACTGTGACATTAGATAGTCTTCTTCTTCGCTATCTAATGCTTCATCTAAAATAAAATCTAAGTATTCATCTTCCATCTCGTCATCGGGAAGCATTTCCTCTTCAGGTTCATCCATCATAGGTTCTTCAACCATAGGTTTTTCAACCATAGGTTCATCAACCATAGGTTCATCAACCATAGGTTCATCCATCATAGGTTCTTCACCCATTGGACCACCTTCTTCATAACCCATACGTTCTACAACTTCAGGTGCTTCTTTTCTTAGAGCTTCTATACCCGGACCACCTTCTTTCATTCCGTATCTTTCGTTATCGTCTTGTAGTATACCACCTTGATTTTGTATTTGTCGTCTAGCCAGTAAAGGATTTTTTCCTTCTTGCATTTCTCTAGCTTTCATTTTAATTTGATTATTATAATATTCTTTATCAAATTGTGTAAGACCAAAATTTTCTGCTAAGTCAGATTTCATTTGAATTTCTTCTTGAATAAAACGATCTCGACTTTTCGGTCTTTTAACTTCTTCTAAAGATAATTTTGCGTTTCTATTTATAAACTCATCATTACTTTTAATAAAGTTTCTATGTAAATCAGTCATTTCATCATTTAATAAACTCATAATTCCTCTTTTCTATTTACTGCTTCTTTAACCTGCTCCGGCAACTGCTCTAGGCGTACCAGAGAATTCACTTTCCCCTGCAACCGGAACATTTCCGATTCCGATGTTGCCACCGCCAGTGCCTGTAGGTCCAAGCTCTTGAGGTTGTGCAGGTGTTCCTGCAAGGCTTCCCATACCTCCGGGTTGTTCACTATTGGGTTGAGCTTCCTCGCCAGTTGTTTGTCCAACATTTTGCATTCCTATGATTTGTGCCATAATAGCTGCTTCCTCAGGGTCGTTTAAAACTTCATCTGGGTCTAAGTCTAAGCTATAAGCAAGTTCACTAATTAGTTTAGAAATTTTAACAAACGGAGCAACAGCAGGATTTTGTACAGTTTGTAAGAAGGTAGTTAGTCTTTGACTTCTTACTTCTTTCTGCATCAAGCTATTAGTTCCAGTGGCTTTAACTTCTAAATCACCTTTGACATCTAGACCACCTTCAAAGAACTGCATGTTCCACTGAAAGAAAGCTTCTCCTAGAGGTCTTAATAAAAAGTCGTCAAGGTTTTTAACAACTGTTTTAATATTTAAACTTGATGCACCTAGTAACATGGACATACCCGAAGCAGTCCTTGTCATACTTTGTACACCTGTTTGTCCGTGTGAATAACTAGGTATGCCTGTTTGTTCGTCTGCAAGTTGTCTAAACTTGTCAAACATCATCATATTTTCTGGTGCTGTGTTAGGAAACTTTAAACCATGTATAGCTTGTCCGGGCATACCAGCTTGTCTTCTGAATATCTTACCCGGATATATTTCCATAGACTGTCCACCAACTAAAGCAGACTCATCTACATCAAACACCAAAGACCCAGCCATTGCTAGGTTATCTACAGCCATTCTTGCGTGACCGTTCATAATCTGTTGAGAATCATCCATGTTCTCAGCTACACCAATTCCAAAGAAGTTATATGGATTTCTTTCGTATGGAAAAGCGTGGTATGGTATTCTATAAGGAGTAAATGGGTTGACCACTGCTCTTAATAAACTATCACCACATACCCAAGCATTGATTTGAACTTCATCTAAATCATCAATCTCATCAGATATTTCTATACCTACTTCACGTGCATACTCTGCATCCATTATGCCCCAGTATTCAAGAACTTCAAAGTTTGTTTGATAATCTTCATCAGCTCTTGCATCATCTTTTAAATGAGATTCAAAAGTTTTTTCTTCGTAGTTAGCTCCCATTTGTATACAATTACGTATAGCATCCTCATCAAAGTAAGGCATGTTACGAAGTTGTCTAAGTTGAGATTTGTTTAGTTTGTGTCTGTGAATAACATACTCACACTCTTCAATGCTAGTAGCTGCAGGGTCTGGATAAAAATCCCAACAACTAACAAACTCAATTCTAGGAACTCTAACTTCTAATGGGTTATAAGTTCTTTCACCATCTTCACCTGTATCCCACTTGTGAAGTTTCTTGTTATAATTGAAAGGTCCTTTTACAATCCCTGTACCAAGTAGAGAAGATTCTAAAAGAGCATTTCTTATTTCTGATGAACCCTTTGATTCATCTATTTGATCGTGAATAAGTTTTTCCATTCTCCTTGCAGCTTTCTGTGCTGGAGAAATTTCTAAAGCTGTAGGTATTGGACTAAAGCCTTCAACCAATTGATCTTCTACTTTATCCTCAAGACTTTCTTCAAAGATTCCTTTTTGGAAAGTAGCTCCGGGTTTTAAAACTTTACCGTCACCCTCGTATCCAACATCGTATGGATTTTCTATTCTGTTACCAATATCATCTGGTAACTCACCTCCACCCATAGTACTTTCAATACCGGGTGCACCTGTTTGAGTATCAAGGTGTGCGTTAGCTAATTCACCTTCTGGTATTTTAGTTTCAGCAATACCAATTGGAAACTTACCTGTACCAAAAATAACATCTACTAACTGACCAAATGCAGCAAGTACTTTTGTTTTAGTAATCTTTACAAAGATACGAGACTTCTCTGAGTCTCTAAACTTAACAGACTTGTTGTAAAGTCCTCTGTAGTTTTCGTAAGCTTTGAGCCAACGTGATTCATCTGAACGTCTGGCATCTTCGGAAACTGTAAATCTTGATTTAACAATACCTACAAGATTACTACGCTGTTCCATTTCAAGGTCAAGAGTTTTACCAGCTTCACCTTCAACATCCATATAGATGTTATCAGCGTTTAAAAATGTATTATCGTTATCTGCCATAAACTTTAATATCCAAATGTAGAGTCAGCCGGTTGATGAATGTCTCTTTTTAATCCTCTCAACCTATCGAATGTACTTACCATTCGTGGTCTACTCATTATCATATAACGCAATGCATCATATGCGTGATCGGAAGCATGTGTATCTACATCTTCCGGATTGTTCTTTGATAGTGGTATAGACTGTATCTCTCGTATTAAGTTAGGACACGTATTAAATATCTGTAACTTAGGTCTACCATTCTCTTGAACCTTTAGGAACTCGTGTATTTGAATTTTACCTTGTATTCTATTTTTATCAGCAGGTCTAAGTTTATGTCCTGCTCTTACAAGTGCTTCGCCAACTGTAGGTCCTGTAGTACCTGTTCTTGCCCAAGCTGCTGTATCCAAAACACCAGAGACCGAGTAAGGGTCTTCTAGCTCCATACTTGTTATTATAGCACCTAATTCTTCTCCTGTCAAGCCTTTTCTGTATAATTCTCTATAAATTATCAAAGTTCCGTCATTTTGGTCCATTATTCCCCACAAACAACAAGATTCTGCAGCATATCCATAGTCAACTGCTTTGATTCTTTCCCAGTGCAAAGGCAGTTCAAATGGAGTAATCACGTGATGTAGTGGATCAAATTCTACGAAAGCTGCCCCTTCTGCTACATCCCAATTACCTTCAAGTAACTGTCTGCGTTGAATCGGGGGTAAAGATTTAAGCATCTGCTCATACACACCATCTTCTGCAAGGTAGGGGTTATCTGCTAACTTAGCCGGAATAAACTTACGTGTTAAGCCATCTTTACCTAAAAAACTTTGGTTGGATTCATTCGGTTCTATGTATCTATTTTTCACCCAATGCGAACCGACACCACCGGGATTGGCAGTACAGCGAAGGTAAGTTTCTATTTCAGGGTCAGTGGTACGAAGACGAGAAGCTAGATAGTTCCAGCTAAACTCTGTAGGTAAGTGAGTAATTTCATCAAACCCTATCCAAGAGTAGGCTTGTCCTTGATACCTGTACACGTCTGCATCTCGTTCAAGGAAACCAAACTCCACTTTCGCACCACTGGGAAAATTCCAAAGCTTTTCAACTTCTCTGAACTTCGCACCGGGAAATGCTTGGGGATATAGTTCACGAGACTTGTCAATCATCTCACGAAGTTCTGGCATAGAACGTCTGAGGATTAAAGCTCTGTGTGCTTTCTTGTGGCAATACCTTAGAGGGTCTACGATCATGGCAAATGATTTACCACCACCGGCAGCTCCTCCATAAAGTACATCTTTTTCACCGGCAGCAAGGAAATCTGTCTGAGGTCCTTCGTTAGCGTGAAATAAAACTTTGTGGTTGTCTAGGTTTTCTTGTACAGCTTTTGGAAGCGTATCAAGTTCGTCTGTTGTGACAGGACCTTCTACAGTCTTGTCAAGTTTCTGTATTGTTTCTTTTTGTTTTTTAAAAGATTGTCTAGCGTTATTGAGCTTTTGTTCAAGCTTTTTAATATTACGCTGCTTACGACCCACAGTTGCCCTCGCAGCTTTGATAGCTTTTTCTGTTGAGGTCTTGGGTCTACCTGCTTTCTTTTTAGGAGTTCCATCTTTCTTTAAGATGAAATTACCATCATCATCCTGTAAGTAGTGATGAGGATTCCTCTCCCAGTCTTTCGTGTCGTTTACCATATTTTTTATCGATGTGTTTCTTTAAACCGGGAGTAGAAATCTTTCTGTCTGTTTTGTATTCTAACCAATCAACTCCAGCTTGTAGTGATATTTCTTCATTCACTATCATATTTTCTACAACTTGTAAAGCTTCTAGCTGATCTTCAATAGGTTTTAAATATCCTGTAGTATCATCTAATTCATAACCAAACGGTATCGTAGAAGTTTTTCTTTTTAAATATCCGTCAGGTAATAACATCTTAGATAATCCACATAATAATAAATGCTGATATAAAACCTATACCACACCACACACCCCAGACCTGCATGTCTGTTAGGTCATTGGTTTCAATAATACTATTAATTTTCTTTTCAATTTTATCTTTCATTGTTCTGTTCCTTTTTTTTACCAAAAATTCTATCCCAGTTATCTCTATAATCTTGTGTATAGAATCCGGGTCTAGGGTTAGCTCCTTTACTATCTGATTTTTTATAGACGTGGTTTCTAAATGAAACTGGCTTTTCGTCACTACCTATTTGTTTTCCCATTACCATTTCACCTTGTTAGCCCAGTAAGCTGCTGATAGTTTACCTTTGGCTATGTTCTTAGCGTGACGAGCCTTAAATGATTTACGTTTAGCTTTCATCTTAGCTGACTCACCTGCTTTAGGTTTACCTGCAGTCTTAGCTCCTTGTTCACCAAACCTAATCGTCTTAATCTTATCACCAACTTTAGCCACAACAATATGAGACTTAGTAGGATGATTGGGAGTACGCTTAGGTTGATTGTAACCACTTACTCCTGCTCGTGTTAATCGACTATCTTTCTTTTTAGCTTTACCACCTTTAGCCATTCGAAACTTTGCTGTCTTCTCTGCAATCTTTTTAGGTTGTTTAGAATGTTGTTTACCGGCAGCTTTATCTTTTCTTTTCTTAGCAGTCGTAGCTGCATACTCTGAATCGCTTAATGCTTCTCTGGCTTTTTCAGGTAAATATCTTTCACCTGTCTTACTAGAAGGTTCTCCAGACTTAGTACCCCACTTCTGTTTACCCCATTCGACTAATGACTTTTGAGCTTTCTTTAATAGTGACATTACTTATATCCTCCACCGGCTTTCTTGTAAGCTTTGGCTAGTGCTTGTGCTTTACGTGCAGACCATTTACCGGCTGCAGTACCGTGTGAAGCAGCAGCTTTAATACGTTGAAATATTCTTTTACGTAATCCGGGCTTGGTATAGTTACCTGCTTTATTGACAGTTGACTTAGACTTTTTCTTTTTAGCCTTACCGCCCTTTCTAAGTTGTAATCTTTCTAATAACATTAGTGCATTGTCCTATCTTCTTCTTTAGGAATTGTGTTTAAGTATTCTTTTTCTAACTCATCATCTACATAGATGCTATCTAACTCTCCTACAACCACCAAATGGTTTTGGGCTGCAGCTATCTCTGCTTTCTCATAGGATGAAGCTACAATATTAGGACCTGCAAAGGTTGTACCGTATGCTTCGATCTCAGTCAGAAATATCTTCATAGTCTCCTTCCGTAATGTCAATCGCCTTTTTCTCAGGGAGAATAAATATACCTCCACTGGTATTATGATTAACATCTATCCTGTCAGTCTTTGAAACTCCTACACGATCTAATATGGTCTGTGCAGCTTGTAGCTTATAGTTAGCTTGAGGTACAGGCTTATCTGACTTCAAAACCTCTATAATCTTGAACGCTGCTGTAGGGGCTTCCCTTGCAAGTACGTTTTGGGCTAAATCTACTACTTCTTCTTTTAAACTTTTTAGTACTTGATAGTGATTGCCGGAGTATCCTGCAAGTTCGGCTGACTTTTTAAAGTCTCCTCCTGTGTCCACGAGGTGACCTAGAAATGCTTCCTGCTTTTCAGTAAGTTGTCTGTCCTTTGTTTCAGGCAGATAATTATTTGTCATGTCTTTATTATAGTAGTATTTTATAAACTTGTCAAGTGTTTTAAAGTTTTTTGCTTTATTTTACAAATAACTTGACAAACTCGTAAAAAATGTGTACAATAGAATTGTAAGGTTCTCCCCGGTTATATATATAACATAACCCATCCTAGTCGTTCCAGACTTATTCCAAATAATATAACAAACATGGCGAAACCTTTGTAAAGTTAGGGGGCTGGTTAATATTCTAAAACCCCTTGGAATGTATATATTTTATATATCTATGGGGGGTATACCCCTGTACCTCCTGCCTACCCCCTCAACAACTATATAATCATTACTTCGTAATGGTTTGTTAATTGGAACTGGCGAAATATTGCGACAGGTCAAGCCTTTAAAAGTCCTAGCACATTTTAAAAGATTTGTCAAGTGTTTTTTTAAAACTTTTCAAGGTGGCAAAACCTAGCATAAATTAAGCCATTTGTCAAGTCACTTTGCAAAATTTTACCAGCTTGCAAAATCTAGTTAACGCCCTTTTGAAATTTGATAAAGTGCGTATAGCTTAATATATTCAACTCTAAGCCACTTTTCAATTGGCATAAACTTCACTATCTATTTTATTTTTTAAGCTCATACAAGGCATTCTGAGCATTGCCCTATTTCACCTATTTGTCACAAACATGTCACAAACTTGTCACATAAAACCCTTGACTTTTCAATTTTATCATGTCATAGTACACCTATATTAAATAAAGGATTATATATATTAAATAAATAAATTAATACTTGACAAGGCTTGATAAGTATGTCATAGTATAACAATAAATAGGACATCAACATGACTGAATATAAACAGGCAATTGATGGACTGACAGGTGAAAATGTATACATACGTGTAAACAAGAATAGCCCTAAGGTATCCAAGAATGCCAAGCGTAAAGCTAAGCGATATGGAAAAACTAGGATTCTGTCAGCTCATGCAAACAGTAATAAAGACAGTTCCGGCTTAAAGGTTGAATGGAGTAATCTATACCACCAAAACCGGATAGGGCAAAACCCAAGAGAAATATTAATTCGACAAGGGTATTGACAAGCTAGGCAAAGTATGCCATAGTAAGAACATAACTAGCCGAATAGGGAAACCGAAAAGCTAGGGAGACAGACAACGCCACGATTTGAAAAGGTTGTCACACTGGAGAAATGTATATGAGTAAAATAAAACCAATATACTTCAATCCGGAAATATGGGAAGTCAATGACGATGGTTCAGCGATGCTGAGTGATGGTCACCATATCAGATTGAAGACAGCTCTGATAGGGTTGAAGATGGAAGCCACGAATGAACATGGCTTATTGTTCACTAGAATATCAAGCCTTGGAGTACTGAAAGAATACTTCAACAACTTGGCAAGAACTAAAAAGGGTGCATATAAGCAGCTTGTAGCACATGGCTTATATAAAGAAGATAGCTCTAAGGAGGTATGAAGTATGATTAAATGTAAAATGACAGGTAAAAAACTAACAGCTAATCAGTTAGCAAAAGAATTGTTAGCTGATAAAATGGAAGTATCGTTAGATTTTTGGAAGGAAAGTTTTCTAGTAGAAACATCCGAAATGACAGACAAAGAAATGCAAGATGTTCATACACAATTAATGAAACGCTATCTTGGAGTATTAAAATATTTAGGACTTAGGTAAAAGACTCGCCACCTATTACAAGTGTGAGTCAAAATATGGAGGGTTATTTATGTTAAGCATAAAAACTTTTGAGGATAAGTACAACAACAACAAGAAATTCCATCACGTGAATTTGTTGGGGTTGAAATTTAGGATTGCTAATAACAAGCGATCAACAAGACTGGATAACAGAACCATCTACAAAACAAGTAGAGGTATTGTATTCAATGGGTTAGCAAGTAGATACTTGTGTTTAATCACTAAGTAAAACTTGACAAGGGCTATGCAGTATGATATTGTGTAGCCCACATTTTAAAATTATATAAATTATGAAAGTAGAATATAAAGATAAGACATACAAGTCATATCCGGATTTACTTGACAAGCTTTACAAGGGTAAGCCGATCACATTACTAACAGATGGTGAGAGTAATGCCAAGATGGTAAAAGGTATTACTGAACATTTGAATGTTAAGTTAATGCATTTATTACCTCACGATAAAGCAGATGTATTGATGGAGAGACCAATAAAAAGGACTGTATGTGCATTTGCCATAGCCGGTGAATGTTGGAAGCCTTGTTTAAATACTGCCGGTAGAGGTGGTATTATTAAGAATGGTGAAACCACGAATGCGATTGAGTTAGCTAGGCTTAGACGAACCAATTTTTATTGGGATAACCGGAAAGAATTTCTTGCTCAATTATACAAAGAAATATATATGTTCACAAAAAAATGTGAAAAGACAAAACAAAAACCTTGTATTAGGTTGAATGGGACTAGCGATATACAATGGGAGTATGAACTGCACGAGGGTAAAAATATGTTCGATCACTTCCCAGATGTACAATTCTATGACTATACCAAGATACCAACGAGGAAGATAGATCATATACCGAACTATCACTTGACATGGAGTTATAGCGAAGCCAACGAGAAGTATGCAAGTAAGTTTGACAAAGTACCACATAACAAAGCTGTGGTATTCAATGGAGTATTACCGAGTATGTTCAAGGGACTAAAGGTAATTGATGGAGACAAGACAGATATGAGATTTCTAGACGAACCTAATAGCGTGGTTGGTCTGAAAGCGAAGGGCAAAGCTAGACAAGATACGTCTGGGTTTGTAATTAATGTAGTACAATTAGCGTAAAGCTAGGGAGAAACTATGAATAGAAATAAAGTAGATCAAATAGTAGATGATTACTATGAGGATGCTGAGATCATAGATACAAATCCAGAGAGTAAATACTTTGGAGACGATCATAATGCACAGCAATTAGAGAGAATCTTTGATGAGTGTGTTGAGAATGGTATGTCTTATGATGAAGCCGAAGAGGAAGCAACAAGAATATTCCAAGAGCAAGGCATATGAAAAAAGAATTATTGTATAAGTGGGAAGAGTTAAAAGAAATTAAAAGGATAGAAAGTGAACTAGACTTTCTTGAAAAACTAAATCTTTTAATTAAAGAGAGGTTGGTTATTTGTAAGGAAGATGTAGCCAGATTAGAAACAAAAGGAATAACAGGAGAAGATGAATGACAATACAAGATATAATAAGTAAAGCATTCTTTGATGGGTATGGTTTGATGTTTAAGTATCACAAAACTGATACAGGTGAACACCAACAACGAATGTTAGTGACTGTATCCGATTTAAAATACAACGCTGATGATGAGATATTAGTTGGTGGTTGTATTAGTACTGATGGGGAATACAGACAATTCTTTTTAGAAAACATGATGTCTGTTAAACCTTTTAAATATATAGATGTTGCAGAATTGTCACAATGATGTCACACAAATGACACATTGATATGATAGGATATGTTTTGTAGTTAGGAGTGAGCCTTTGTAAAATCCCACTGGTCTTATATGTCTGAAGTGCGTGTTAAGGATAAAAGTAAATG
>Ga0208162_1000655_pt1 | contig 19198 bp, 15 predicted proteins | sample CB_VirMetaG_4_FD_184539 | JGI IMG/M metagenome (GOLD analysis project Ga0208162, IMG submission 184539) | Freshwater to marine saline gradient viral communities from Chesapeake Bay - CB_1508_1M Viral MetaG (SPAdes) (version 4) | ecosystem: Environmental > Aquatic > Marine > Coastal | place: USA... | reverse complement strand
TATCAGATCCCACAAAAGAACCTATCGTAGTTATAGAAGATCAGCAAGGGAGAGCAGAGGGAATTTGGGATGGTTGGCATCGTACTGCTGTTTCGATAACCTCTGGGCTTCGTAGAATTCCAGCGTTTGTGGGGAAAAGAATATAAATGTCAGATAACGAATGGTCCAGACCAGCATCACCACCTCCTCCACTCTTTCTTGGCAAGAAGGAGCGTGACCTCGTTAAACAAGTTAACGATGAGCTTGTGGAAAAGGTTATTGGACAACAGATACTTTATTATCCTATTGATCTCGAAACAACAAACTTTCACGAGCTATATGGCGAGGCTATAGAAAAAACATTCCTGCCACCCGTGAGAGTATATGCTCTCGTTAAATTTGACCAAGATGACACATCTTATCTTGACTCTGTTGGTGTTGATAACATGTCAGAAATCACAGTACACTTTCATAAGCGCAGACTTACAGAAGACCAAGACCTCTTTGTAAGAGAAGGAGATTTTGTTTTGTATGGCGACCTTTATTATGAGATTGTAACATTGTCTTCACAAAGACGGCTTTTTGGTCAAGTAAACCAAACATTTGAAATCTCTGCTAAATGTAAGAGAGCACGCAAGGGACTATTCGATGCTACCTGATAACTTTGATTTTGCACAACTACCGGAAGACAGAGATAGCTTTACTCTCAGAGAGATAGGGTTGTTGGCTTCTCGCATAGAAGACATTGATTATGCAATTGTTTCTTGGCTAAAAGAAGACCTCGATTTAACAACCCTTACCAACGAAGGTAACAAAAGGGTTCCTGTTCTTTGGCAAACACCCGAACGCGCTTTTCAAATAAAAAGCAACAAAGATTTGAGAGTTCCCGATGATCATAGTTCTGGTGCTATCACACTTCCTGTTATCACCATAGAAAGAACAGGTATAACTAAAGATCCAACTAGAAAGGGAAGTTATCAAGCCCACATTTATTCCGACAAGCGTAACGGCAGAACAGGCCGAATGACAATAGCTAAGCGCATAAAGCAAGATAAAACAAGAAACTTTGCCGTTGCTAGCAACCTTCGTACTAATACATCTGGAACTCGGCAAGCAAACTTTCCAAGAGTTAACAAAAAAGTTGTTATTGAAAGCCTATCTATACCTATTCCAATTTATGTCAATCTCGATTACAAGATCATAGTCAAGACAGAATATCAACAGCAGATGAACGATCTTACTCAGCCCTTCATGACGAGAACGGGGCAAATCAATTCATTTGTTATGCGTCGTAATGGCCATCTTTATGAGGCTTTTATTGACCAAGGCTTTAATCAAAGTAACAATGTTTCTAATCTTGGAGAAGATGAAAGGCAATTTACAAGTGAGATAACAATAAAAGTATTGGGCTACCTTATTGGCGAAGGTAACAGTGATGACCGTCCTATTGTCACCAAGGAAGAAAGTGTAGTAGAAGTTACATATCCAAGGGAAACGGTCGTCCCGGCTGGAAACGATAACTTTTTTATCGACTAAACACATCCTGAAGTATTTTCAGAAGCAACACTACTATTTAAACTATGATTGACAATGCTTTTAAGCATACTTTAATATAAGTGAGGAAATACTAATGCCCGTAAAAAACTTTAAATTCGTCTCCCCCGGTGTGTTTATCAACGAAATTGATAACTCATTCAGACCAAGAAGAGCCGATACCATTGGACCAGTAGTCATTGGACGCTCTACCCGTGGTCTTGCAATGCAGCCAGTTACCGTTGAATCATACTCCGACTTTGTTACCCAATTTGGTGGAACAGTCCCCGGAAATGGTGGTGGCGATGTGTACCGTAATGGAAACTACCAGTCTCCAATGTACGGAACTTACGCAGCAAAGGCTTTCCTAAACGCAAATGTTGCGCCCCTAACCTTCATTCGACTACTCGGTCAGCAAACATCAACCAGCAATACTGGTGATGCAGCCGCCGGCTGGGAGACCTCTGGCTCTGTTGCCTCTTCTGCTGCTTCAAACGGTGGTGCCTACGGTCTTTGGGTTGCCCAAAGCGGCTCTGGTACAGGTGTCACAGCAACCCTTGGTGCTGTCTTTTATCTTGACAGAGGATACATTCAGCTTAGCGGTACTTACTTTGATGGTGCTGGTGGTTCTAGCACTACAGGTGCAGCGGGCCACCTTATCACAACCGATTCGGATGGCCTCTTTACTCTTGAAGTTTACGATGAGTCTTCTGCACTTCAGGAAAAGGTTAAGTTTGATTTTGACGATTCAAAGGAAACCTTTATTCGCAAGCGCTTTAACACCAACCCACAGCTTACTACTGCACAGGGCGCGTTTTACCCTTCAGCTTCTGCCAAGACTTACTGGCTTGGTGAGACTTTTGAACAGGAACTGCGCGATGGTTCAGACAACAGCCTAGGTGATCTAACAACCAATGACAATCTTGTTGGTGTTGTTCTTGCTTTGACCAACGGCTCTGAGGCTCTTTCAAGCATGAAGGCTCAGGCTTCCAGAGAGGCTGTCGCTGGCTGGTTTATCGGCCAAGACTTGGGCGATCCAGCTAGCTTTGTTCCCGCTGACAAGCAGAAGCTTTTCCGTCTTATCGGTCGCGGCCATGGCGAATGGCTACATAAGAACGCAAAGGTTTCTATCGAGAAGATTCGTGAGTCAACCACCACAACCAGTGACTATGGTACTTTCTCAATCGTCATTAGAAACCTAAGAGATAGTGACAACAATGTTGTTGTCCTTGAGAGATTCGATAACCTAACTCTAGACCCCTCATCCCCAGATTATGTTGCTAGAAAGATTGGTGACAGATACTACGAGTGGGATTCTACCGAGAAGAGACTAAGAGAGTACGGTGATTACCCCAACCAGTCTCGCTACATTAGAGTGGAAATGAACGCTGACGTTGACGCTGGCGCAACTGACCCGGTTCTTCTCCCATTCGGCTACTTTGGTCCACCAAAGATCACCAACATTTCCAATGTTTCTGGTTCTGGTGTCGCACTTACCTCTACCTTTGTAGATGGCGGAACAGATATTCCATCTGGTGTTTCCGATGTTCTTGGTGCTGGTTCTCAGGTTACTGCTTCTCTGGTCTTCCCATCTGTTAGACTCAGAGTTAGTGCATCTGATGGTGGCCTTCCTGACCCAACCGATGCTTATTTTGGTATGATGACCACCAGAACTGCTACCTCTACTCGTTCTGATGCAAGTGTTGGTGATCCCCACAGACTACTATACTCTAGCTTCCCCGATGATCCTACCATTGAAACTCCAGAAAACGGCATCACTGGTAGTGCTTATGTCTTCTCGCTCAATGATCTAACTGCAAGCTCTGGTCGTTACTACTACGAGTCAGGCGCCCGCGCTGCTGCTGGTGCTGCGGGTCGTGCTGAGATCACCGAGAGAACAATCATCGGTGCAGGTCATAACCGCTTTACTGCTCCATTCTGGGGTGGTTTCGATGGCTTCGACATTAAGAAGCCAGATCCACTTTACAACGCGGGCCTTTCAGGCGGCACCGAGGACACTAGCTACGCTTACCACACTGTCCGCAGAGCTATTGATACTGTGGCTGATCCAGAGTTCATCAACATGAATCTTCTCACAATGCCCGGCCTAACAAACGACTCTCTTACAACTCACATGATTGATGTTTGTGAGGCCCGCGCCGATGCAATGGCCCTTATTGACCTAGCTAACGTTTACATTCCAGCACACGAGCGTTACTACTCAGATAGAAAGGACAGAATCGGTACAACTCCAAATCAGGCAGCTACCGATCTCCGTGCAAGAAGGCTCGACTCTTCTTACGGCGCCACCTTCTACCCATGGGTACAGACCCGTGACGAAAATAATGGTCAGCTTCTCTGGATTCCACCTACCGTCGCAATGATGGGTGTTCTTGCAAGCTCCGAGAGAGCAACACAAGTATGGTACGCTCCAGCCGGCTTCAACCGTGGTGGACTATCAGACGGCGCAGCAGGTATTCCAGTCACAAATGTTTCAGAGCGTCTAACCTCTAAGCAGCGTGACACCCTGTACGATGCTCGCATTAACCCAATCGCTAGTTTCCCAAGCACTGGTATTGTGGTCTTCGGCCAGAAGACCCTACAGGAGCGCCCATCTGCTCTAGACCGTATCAATGTGCGTCGTCTAGTTATCTACCTCAAGAAGCAGATTTCCATTCTTTCTACTCAGATTCTCTTTGAGCAGAATGTGCAAGCAACTTGGAACCGCTTTAAGGGTCTCATTGAGCCATTCCTTGCGAATGTCAAGACTCAGTTCGGTATCTCCGAATACCGCCTAATCCTTGATGAGACTACTACTACTCCCGACCTTATTGATCAGAACATTCTATATGCGAAGATTATGGTCAAGCCTGCACGCGCTATTGAATACATTGCAATTGATTTTGTGGTCGCTTCTACTGGCGCATCATTTGACGATTGATAATGGGGGGCTTTTGCCCCCACCCACTACTTATTACTGAATATAGGAGAACCCAAAAAAATGCCATTCTGGTCAACCAACTTCGGACAAGATCCGCTTCTTAAAGATCCAAAGCGTAAGTTTCGCTTTACTGTAGAATTTCAAGGAATCAACGCTGCTCAGGGTGGCGCGCTTCTTTGGTATGCAAAGTCATGCGACAAGCCTAAGTTTGAGATCGCATCTGTAGAGCACAAGTACCTAAACCATACTTTCTACTACCCCGGCTCTGTTACTTGGCAGGAGATTTCTGTAGCCATGGTTGATCCAGTTGATCCTGATATGACTGCAACTTTCTCTGATATGGTTGTGCAGTCTGGTTATTCCCCTCCCACCGATGCTAACGCACTTGGCTCTATCTCTAAGGCCAAGGCCGCCGCCGCTCTCGGTACCGTCACCATTACCCAGATTGATTCTGATGGCAACCCACTAGAGGTTTGGACTCTTTGGAATGCTTTCCTAACCAAGATGGAAACTGAAACTCTTGAGTATGGTAACGATGAACTATCGACCACCACAATCGGACTAAAGTACGATTGGGCTAGAGTTGAGCTACCACAGGGTGAATCAGCACTCGTCGTCGGTGGTGGTAACGAGTTCTTTAACCTTTAATCGACAATATAAAACGCGAGGTGTAAATTGTCAAGAAATCAGAACCGCCTTGGAGGCGTTCAACAGCATGATACAAGCCCCCCACCGCAGCAAGGTGGAGGGGGCTTCTCCTTTGTAGTTCCAACAGAATTTATTGAACTACCATCACAGGGTAGGTTTTATCCAGAGGGGCACCCCCTGCATGGTCAAGAGTCAATTGAGATTCGTCAAATGACCGCTAAAGAAGAGGATATGCTTACCTCCAGAACATTACTAAAGAAGGGTGTGGCTCTAGATAGAGTTATTGCCAGTTTGATTGTAGACAAAGCTATTGACCCAGATTCGCTACTTGTTGGGGATCGCAATGCTATTATTATTGCAACAAGAGTTTCGGGCTACGGCAATATATATGAAACTAAGGTTACTTGTCCAAACTGTGGTACCAATCAAGAGTATGCTTTTGACCTTAATGAAGCAAACGTATATGATGGTGCTGATGCCAGAGACCTCGGTGTTCGTTCAAACGAAGATGGAACCTTTAATGTTACCCTTCCACGTACAAGTGTAGATGTCCAGTTCCGCCTTCTGAATGGAAGAGATGAAAAGACATTTGTTGTTGGTATGCAGGCAGACAAGAAGGCAAAGTCCGAAAAGAATATCACCCGACAGCTTGCAACCATCGTTGTGTCCCTCAATGGCGACTCTTCGATTCAAGCAAAGCAGTATTTCATCGACAATGTTCCTTCGATTGATTCACGCCACCTTCGTTTGGCCTATCGCCTTGCAGCACCAAATGTTGATCTAACCCAGCAGTTTGTATGTGGTGAGTGTTCTCATGAGCAAGAAATGGAGGTTCCGCTTTCAGCGGATTTCTTTTGGTCTAACTGAAGAGTATATGGAGAACATATATGAGCAGTTTTTCTTTCTCAAGTATTCGGGTGGGTGGAGTTTTTCTGAGGCATACAACCTGCCTGTAGGTCTTAGAAGGTGGTTTGTTGAGAGGCTTCTGAGACAGCTTGAGATGGAACAAGAGGCAATCCAGAAAGCCTCCAAGGGCAAAGGTGGGCAAGCTCAAGAGTTAACGCCCTTCAATGAACCTTCGGCACCACGAAAGTTGTACTAAACTAAGGCTGCTTCGGCAGCCTTTCGTTTTTAAGGCGTTACTATTTATGTAATGAAGTGAGGGCTTCTGCATGGCTGCAACACTAGACGATCTCCTAAGAGAACTAAAAGCAATAAGAGCAAACTCAACATCGCCTCGCGCGACCAGAGCCGGTGCGCCCACCACATCCATGACGCCGACTCAACTCCGAGATTATGAAGAAACTTTAAATAGAATAGATAAGTTATTAAACAAAAATCATGAGTATTTTAAGAAGGAGAGAGAACTACAAAAACAAATCATCGAAACAAAGCAAAAACGTGTAGAACTTGAAGATGCTATAACAGGAAAAAGCAGTAAGAGTGTTGATGTAGCGGAAGAAGAACTCAAAACTGCTGAAAGAAAACTACAATCTCTAGAAGAACTTGTTAAAAATTTAAGAGAGGCTGAGCAGGCTGCTGAAGACTTGTCCGGCTCCTTTAGCTCTATCTTCTCAGGCAAAGCACCCGACCTAAAAGGAATGCTTGATCCAAAGAACATCCAAGGGTTGGCCAAAAACTTTAATAAGGTAGCAGCCGCACAAATGCTTTCACAAATGGCATCTAAGGCTGCTGTTGCTGCCCTCTTTGAATACACAAGAGCCATAGTCAATTTAGCACTAGAGCTTGACGAAAGTGAAGTTGCGTTCATGAAAGCAACTGGTGCCAATAGAGACTTTGCCAGATCAATAACAGAATCGCTCCAAGAGACTCGTAAGTTTGGTGCTACCGCCAAAGAAACCGCCGACGCTGCGTCTGAACTCTTCACCACTTTTACAGATTTTTCAATAGTGTCAGAAGATGTGAGAGAGAACCTAATCGAAACATCGACCGTTCTAGCAAGAATGGGTATTTCAAACCAAGATTTTGCTAAGTCTATTCAGACCTCTACCAAGGCTCTTGGAATGTCAGCAGATCAGGCAGCACAGAATATGCTTAACCTTGAGAAGTTTGCAGAAAACCTAGGAGTAGCACCACAACAGTTAGCTGCCGACTTTGCAGGCGCAGGAGATATGCTCGCAAAGATGGGAAGCCAAGGAACCAAGGCGTTCAAAGATTTGGCGATTGTAGCAAAGACCACTGGTATGCAGATGGAATCTATACTCTCCATTACAAACAGATTTGATACATTTGAGGGCGCAGCGGATATGGCTGGAAAACTCAATGCTGCTTTGGGTGGTAACTTTGTTAACGCCATGGACCTAATGATGGCAACAAATCCGGCAGAACGTTTCGAGATGATTCGAGACTCAATACTTGATGCGGGTCTATCTTTTGATGAAATGTCTTACTACCAAAAGAACTTCTACAAAGAATCGCTTGGACTCTCGGACGTTAACGAACTTGCTCTATTGATGAGTGGTAACATTGATTTAATGGATGGTGCCGTACAGCAATCTGAGCAAAGCATGATTGATGCTGCCAAGCGAGCAAGAGATCTACAGACTGTGCAAGAGAAACTTCAAACTGCGTTTGCCCAGCTTATCCCCATTATTATTCCCCTCGTTGACGCTTTCTCTGAAATGGCAGGGTTTGTTGCTGATAACATAGATGTTATTAAGCCACTGATTGGTGTATTGGCAATAGTTTTTGGCTTAATATCGGGTCCGACGGGTGTGGGAGGTGTTGCGGGGCTAACACTTGGGTTTGGGCTTTTGTTCGATTCGGCAGAGACTGGTAATGAACAGTTAACTTTATTGGGTGAATTGTTTAAGGGAATAACATCATCATTCGGAGAGGTATTGAAAATCATAAAGCCTATTGGGACCAAACTTAGCGAACTTTTTCAATCTATAGCCGACAATGAAGAAACAATGCAGAAATTGTCAGACGGTTTTCGATTTATTGGCAAGATGATGGGCTATGCAATAATAGGCCCATTGGGGTATATAACTGTAGCATTTATGAAACTAGCCGAATTAATTTTTGAAACACCATTTAATCCGCCTAACTTTTTGCAAGGCTTGATACAAATAGGCGAAGCTTTCGTTAATATAGCAAATTCGGCTATGGATATTTTGAACCCATTTAGCGCAGTTGAACGAGCAATCATGGATATAGGCAGGACATTTAGCTCTATTCTTGGTGGTGTGACCAGCTTCTTTACAGCAATCACAGATCCCGCAGGCGTAGAAAATATATCAAGAATAGCAAAAGCCATCTCAGAAGTCAAGCCCGTTCCCGCCGCAGCATTTACTGCCGCAATGACCGCTACTGCTGGCGCACAAACAGCCAGTGCTGTAGGTGCAGCCGTAACAGGCGCAACAGAAATGGTGAACAACATAGTATTTGGAGGCACGGGCACCTCGGGCGGAAACCAACAAATCACTGTCAACCTAATGCTTGATAGAGATAAGCTTGCAACTGTTGTTCAGGAAATCAATGGTGAGCAAGCAAGAAAGGCAATACAAGGTAGGCAATAATGTCAAAGATTTTTAATCAAGAAAAATATAGTAGAAGCTCTATAGGCACCGGTAACAAAAGAAGAGAGTTTGACTTCTTTGATGGTTCTGACGCACTTGCAAACTACGACTATGTTATTTCAATACAGCACGTACCTACCAATAAGATAATCAAATTTAAAGCTTTCATCACAGCATTTAACGATACATTTGCCCAAGACTGGAACTCAGAACAGGTGTATGGGCGAGCAGATCCAATCTACAACTTCAAGCAAACAACAAGAAGGATTTCCTTAGCTTTCAAGATGGTCGCTGCTAGCGAGAGCGAAGCATATGAAAACCTAGCAAAAGCACAGCTATTATCTCAGTTTTTGTACCCCAACTACACAGATGTTGACGGAGCCAAGACAGTCTCGCAAGGTCCGCTTCTTAGATTAAAGGTAATGAACTTGGTTCAAAAAGCCAGCACCGGAGACCCGTTCCTCACTAGTGGAAAAGAACTTTACGATAGTTATAACTCTGGTGGCGAAGGGCTTCTAGGATTCTTTTCTGATGTTACTTTTAGTTATAATCTCGAAAACAGCGACATTGGTGTTTTTCAAAAGCAAAACTCTGCGGGTAGCCGAGAAAAAGGCACAATACTTCCTAAAGTCATCGAGGTTCAGGTGGGTAGTTTCTCCCCTATACATGAGCAGCATCTTGGGTGGGATGCCGACAACAAGTTTGGCGATGGTATGTCCAACTTTCCTTATGGTGCTCAGGGAATAGAAGAAGAGCAAACCTCCGGTGATCTATCCTATTCAGAAAGCGAGTTTGCAAAAGATGAACAAGCGCAAGCAGAGGCTGCCATTGCAAATGCGCAAGCACGATATGGCGGCATGTTTGGTAATATGAGAAGAAAAAGAGATTTAAGAAGACTAGAGGGTGAAAAATATAGAGAATCCGATAAGGGTTATTATATTTCCTCTGCTGTTGCTGGGCAAAGCGCAATCGATCAGGGTATAACCGAAGATACTTCAACCATAAATGATTATTATGATTACGCTATTGAAGAGTTCGTGGAGTAAAGTATGTCAAGATATGGTAGTTCAAAGTTAATAAATAATGATTCTGATTTCTACTCTCCCATAGTAGAAAAAAGAGGGCTAAAATCCTTGCAGCAGTTTCAAACTATTTTGATTCACAACCCTCAAGTATTCGAGAGATTGCAAATAAAAACCGATTCTCATGTATGGAAATACGGTGACAGATACTATAATCTGGCGCAAGCCTATTATCAAGACCCGCAGTTATGGTGGATCATTGCTTGGTACAATGGATACCCAACAGAAGCAAATGTCAAGGTTGGGGATGTATTGGAGATACCATTAAACTTTGAACAAATCATAGAAGTTTTGGGGGTATAAGGTGACTTGTAGATATCAAGAATCTTTTGAGAATACCTCTCCAGAGAAGAAAAAGCAGCTTCTACTAAGCAAGTGTGAAGCCTTGCAACAGTGCGCGGATACTTTTGTCAAAGCTTCTGAGAGTTTTGCTGCGACTAGAGCCAAGCTATCCCAGTTTGATGGTTATTTACAGACATTGGTTGATGCAAGTCCACCTCCAAAAAGTGTCAGAAAGCCATCCAAACTAGTGTTTATAAGCATGACAAATCTTAGCTCTCTTAACGACTTATATGAAAAAACAGATTTTTTCTACAAAAGAGGCTCTGGTCCCATTCTACCTTTGCCCTCATCTATTCCAAACGATGATGATATAAAAAATGCTATAGAGGAGCGTAAACTAAAAAAATCCAACGATACTAAAAGTAAAGAGTCTCTCGACTGGTACATATCGACAATAGATACAGCTATCTCGGATACACAAACTTTCTTTGGAGAAGAGCCCTCTGCTTTGGGAGAACAGATTTCTCAACTTCAAGAGTTGCAATCAGTTCTACAAGAAATGAAAAGGCATTTTAGCGATCAGGAAACAAGTACATGTGCTGAAAAAGTCTTCATAGTTGAGCAACAGCATAAGTGGATTTCTGCCCAAGAAGCTGGTGTTGCAATGACCGCAAGAGGAGAGTTTGCCGACACCCCACTTGAACAAAGGGCTTCTGAGGCAGAAGACGCACTCAGAGATTCCAGAATTGATACCGGCTCCGACATAAGCCTGCTTACATTACCTAGAGATTTTAAAGAGCAGTGTATTTTCTTGTCACAAATTTTTCAGTTTACGGAATTTCATAGAGATTTCCAAGGTGGTACGCTAAGTGAAAGCACAGTAGGTGTAACAGATGTGGAAGCAAGAATGTCTATAAATGCCATTCAGGGTGCCGGAACAGGTAACGCCGAAAACATTACTCTCAAAAAGCTACCATACGCTGCTGGACACGAAACAAACTCTTCCTTAGTTGTTGAGGGCCAGCCATTTGGATTCATAAACAAGCTCACACAATACAGCCAGATGTCTCAGTTTTTTGAGGCTACCAACGCACAGCTAGCCCATTTACAGCCACTAATAAGACTATTCAAGGTTGTCCCAGAGGGAGAACGGGAAATACAGGTTCCCTTTAAATTCAACACATTTGCTGAAAAAGATGACATAGATATGCTTCAAAAGAAAGATAAGAGAGGCTTTGGAGTTGGTCTTGAAAACTTCAGCTTTACTTTCGATGGCAACAACCCATTTGCAGTCAAGAAGAGTATCGAGGCGAACCTTACAATAAAAGCAGCAAATTTTTCAGAGTTACTAAGAGTAAGAAATGTAAAAGGTTATAGTTTTAGATACATTGATCTCGCCTTGAAGACCGGAAAATCTATAAAAGAAAAAACTGGTAACAAGGAGCTAGATTTTAGAATCAAGGCGGTGGTTGGTGTTGCAGAACCAAATGGTGAAACTACAGCCAACTTTTCTTCAATCGCGCAAGCCGTAAAAAATAACTATGTTACATTAAGTCTTACTCCGGTGACCCATACCTTTGACTTTGATGAAGTGGGTGGTGTTGTGTTTAAGGTTGAATATAGGGCGTACATAGAGGAGTATTTTGACAAAGCAAGAATGAATATTTTTGCTCAACCTGAGATCAACAAAAGCGTTATTGAAAGAAGATTGGCTATCAAAACACAAAAGAAAAATTGCACCGATGAGGGTGCTGTTAAAAAACTGAATGAATTCATAGAATCTGATGCAGAGGTGGTCAAGAGAGAAAAAATAGACAGCTTGAAGTTCTTAACAACAGAAATGAATAAGAAAAAGTATATCTACTTTCTCAGCCTAACCCAGAAACAACTTATCGATATGGTTAAAAATGGACCATTTGCAAGCATTGGTGACATTAGAGATTCTATAGCTCTTGAAGGAACAAGTGTTGCTGACATGAATGCTGAACTTGAGGAATCTTTTAGTTCTAGATACGAAGAGCTAGCAGGCAAGGGGGATCGAAAAAGCTTAGAAAACTCATTTAAGCTTTCAGGCTTGACTGGTAAACAAATTGCTTTCTTTTACCTTGGAGATCTTGTCGATCTTATTTTAGAAAAAATTGATCAAAACTTAGCAAACTTAGCTGATAGTATCTCTGAAAACTATCAAGGACTGGATATTGATCCAGAGTTGTTGAGAAAAGAAAAAGAAATACTTACCAACTCTGTTGGTCAGTTCAAGAAGGCTAGGGTTGTTCTTGGTCCTCTTGAGATTGTAGATCACAAAGACCAGTCTAAGAGCAAAATAGTTAGCTTTGCTGATGTTCCGATATCTTTGAACTATTTTAACGAGTGGATGACTTCAAAGCTACTTGCCAAAGATCAGGCAACCTACCCTCTAACTCAGTTCTTGAATGATATAATGAACGACTTGGTTAAAAACTTCCTAAATGACGACTCATGTTTCTCCTTCAATACTAAGCAAAGAGTAAGGGTATTCCAATCTACAATCACTTCATATAGACAACCAAGACAAGAGCACGATGACATAACCACATTAGCTATTTCTGATCCAAGAAGGAGGCTTAACGTAGATTCAACTCAAAAGATGCCAATCCTCAACATAGGCGGCCACAGAAACTTTAGAATCGGTGGAATGAACCCAAATCTTGAAAATCATTTTTTTGTTTACTACGCAGGCAGGGTGCAACCAAAAGAGCTTATGACAGGCAACAGGATACAAGACCAAAGCAGAGGTATCTTTCACTATATTCTTGGCAGAGATAGAGGTATTGTCAAGAATATCAAACTAAACAAGACAGACTCTCCCGGTCTAAAGGAAGTTCGATTTGAACAAGAAGGGTACGACGGGCTATACCAGTTGAGAGAAATCTATGATGTTAACATCGATACATTTGCAAATATACATACCTTTCCCGGCACATACATATATGTTGACCCAAGAGGTTTTTCTCCCTCCTTGGGTGCTATAGACTTAGACAAGTTTGATTTAACAGACCTCGGTATTGGTGGGTACTACATGATCATCAACTCTACACATCAATTTCAGGCTGGCACACTAAACACGAGCCTGACAGCTAAATGGGTTCAGTCATTAGACTCTACTAACCCAGAAGACCAAAAGGAAGCAGAATCTTCAATTGGATCTGGAGATGTTACTGTCAAGAAGTGCTCTATAGCTACTTCAGGAGGGGCATAATATGTCAGACTTTTATGTAGAAAAAGAAAACGAAACAACTCTCACATTATTCAACAAGAGAATAATATATGATTTTGATTCTCAAAACGAGAAATACACAAATTTAGTCAACTTTAACTTTGGTGAAAAGTTCTTGTATGGCAGGGTAGCAAAAAACTTTACCCCAATATACCTTGGCGATGGCTCTAATCTTAAAACATTTGAATCCTCCATTACAGATGGCTCACCCTTACAGGCAGCAAATTTTGTTGTTGATATGTTTGATAGATTGGCAACTCAGTTTGATAAATGTATAGCAAACGGAAAAATCACAAGCGATGATCCATTCTTGAGTTCTCTTAGAATCTTTAAGGCATTTCAGAATCCGGTAGAACTACACGGCTCATACTTGCAAAACTATCTTAACTCCCTTAGCAAAGAACTGAAAAAGTCTAAATTCACAAATTTAGAAGACTTTATGTTTTTGCTTGAACAGCGGCTTGAAAGCTCTGTTAGTCTATACCCTATTACTTTCTCGGGATTTGTCAAGAGCAAACTTTGCCCGATCTCCGTTTCTGGTCTTGCAATTGAGATCGCAGATTCTGATTACTTCGATGACAACTCGAAGATTGAAGAATTTATTAATAGCCCAAACTGGGAATTTTATCTAAATGCTTGCAGATCCTACGGTTTCATGGTAGATAAACTAATACCTTGGAGACTAGTAGCAGACATTGGTACTAATGAGTGTATAGAGTATGCTTCTCAATATGGTTTTTACAATACAAACACAGTGTTGTCAGACTTATACTATAGAACTGATTTAATTTTCTTTAATAAATTAAAGTTTTATTTACTAAACCTTTATAATCAAAACACAGGTACTTTTACTGAAACTTCTCAATGCAATAATAATGTAAAAGTTAGATATGTAAAAGTTGATCCTATTACTGTAAAAGCATTCGATCAAAAAATTACAGATGAAAGATTATTGCAGTTTTATATGAATATAAGAATTGCAGAAGAAGATAAAAAACTAACCGAAGGTCAAAAAACAAAACTAATGAAAGATGTAACAGGAATCTACAGACTTCAAGGTATATCAAGAGCACTTGGGCTGTTTGAAAAAATTGTAAACCAAACATTTGACAGCCCCGGATCCTTAAGTTACGTTAACGAACGGAACAAACTCCGTGAGGATTCATGATATTTCAGACACTTGATGACAAGTCGGAGTGTGTTGGTGTTTATGTCGATGGAAAGCTGCATTTTGATGATGTTCCAGATAATCTGACCAAGACATGGAAATACACTGGTTCTGTGCAAGACGATGCCATCGAGTATGCTTGGCTTTATTGTGGAGGCAAAGACCTACAGGGTGCTTGCCCCGACCATCTAAAGGAAGAACTGGTAGAGGCCCAAAAGACTTTCAAAGCATATCTGAAATCGTTTCAGATTGCAAAGATTAACCTTAGAGACAACTGTTTTTTTGATCTTGTTCCATCAGATTTTCTTATGGAGTTTTGTGAGGTCCGTAATAAGATCACTGAACATGTATTCGAGACCCATTCTCGACCCAGAAACTATGAACATCTTGATCGGGCATACAAACTGCTTCACAAGATCCGATACCAGAAGCTGAATATCAATGTGGATGGGTGTCGTCACCTTATGGCATCCACAAGCGACCGAGAAGACATTAGAATGCTTGTAAAAAATAAGTCACACTATGTTGACTACAACCTTTTTGGAACAGTTACGGGGCGCCTTACGACCAAAAGAGCAAGCAATCCTATCCTGACTATGAAGTCCAAGTTCCGAGAACTGATCAAGCCCACAAATGACTGGCTTGTGTCTTTTGATTACAATGGTGCCGAGATTCGCACTTTTTTGGCTCTCTCTGGTCACGAACAGCCACAAGATGATATTCACTTCTGGAATATGAAGAATCTCTACAGCGAGCAGTCGATTGAACGGGAGGAGGCCAAGGTACGATTCTTTTCTTCTTTCTATAATCACAACGATACGTCTCTAAATGGCTCAATCTATAATCGCGAGCGTGTCGTGGAAGCTCATTACGATGGCAAAAGCGTAAATACCTTCTTTGGTCGTCAAATACCAGTAGATGAGCGCAAGGCTTTCAACTACATCATACAGAGCACCACCGCAGATCTTACGATAGAGCGCGCCGTTGCTCTTGATAAAGCCTTGGAGGGCTATAAATCAAAAGTTTCTTTCATTGTTCATGACGAAATTGTTCTTGACATAGTTGAAGAAGAAAAGCATATCATTCCGCAGTTGAAAGAGGTATTTCAAAACAATAAGCTTGGAAAGTTTAGAGCGAATGTGAAAGCTGGAAAGACTTATGGAACGCTAAGGGAGTTAAAGATATGATTTCGCTAATAGGCATAGGCGAAGCAGGCTGTAACGTGGTGTCTATGTTCGACAGCCACAAAGAGTACAATTGTTTTTTCTTCTCGGAAGATCGGGAAAACACAAAGTACACGCGAAAACTACCGAGAATGATAAATCCAGAGGATTGCGAGGGAGAAGCACCTAAGCTATCATCACATAAGACAAAAGAAGCAATACAAGACAGGGTTCAGGTGTTTCTTTGTGGTTCGTCATTCTCGGCTAACTATACGCTGGCAATATTAGAACAGATAAAGAATAGGCAGATTGATATCTTCTATATTAAGCCAGATGTGGAGTTGTTGATTGGCGAGGTTAGACTACAAGAGCGTGCAATTTTTGGTATCTTACAGGAGTACGCGCGCTCAGGGTTGTTTAACAGTTTTACGATTTTTTCCAACCCTCAAATTGAGAAGACAATAGGCGAGATTCCAATAAAAAAGTATTTTGAAACTATCAATAAAAGCATTTATTATGCTGTACATTATCTGAATGTATTCGACCACACAGAGCCGCTTGTTGGTAATCTTTCCAAGCCCTCAGAGGTTCAGAAAATACGTTCGATTGGGATAATCTCGGTTGATAAATTAAGTGAACAATGGTACTACAATATGCAGGAAGATCGCGATGTAGCGTACTATTTATGTATAGCAAGCAGCCGTCTTGAGAACGACGGTAAGCTACACTCAAAGGTTGTTCAAAGCCTTAAAAGTAAACCAAGAAACGCATTCAAAAATGTGACTTATGCTATCTACGAGTCGCCCTATGAAAGTGATTTTGGTTTCTGTGTAGCGCATACAAATTTTATTCAAGGTTTTTCACTTGACAGCACAAGCTGATTAAGTTATATTTGCTATGAGCAAGGGAAAGCTCTAAAAATCACCCAAATATAAACGCTTGACAGCACTTGGAGAGCGTGTTAACTTGAGATGGTGAGGAACGCTCATCATACTATAGCCCAACACAAGGAGAACACTATGGGAATCAATATGGAACTTATGCGGAAGAAGCTCGCCGCACTTCGTGGAGAAGGAAAGGGCGATAAGACCAGTGTATGGTTTAAGCCGGATGAGGGGGACACGGACGTTCGTATTGTTCCGGCATCAGATGGCGACCCGCTGAAGGAGATTTTCTTTCACTATAACATTGAGGGGCATCGAGGTGGCGTGATGTGTCCCAAGCGTAACTTCGGTGAGCACTGCCCGATTTGTGAGTTTGCCTCGCAGCTTTGGCGTGATGGCACGGATAACAACGACGAAGAAACCAAGAAGCTAGCTAAGTCTCTATTTGTTCGCACTCGCTACTTCTCACCTGTCATTGTTCGTGGAATGGAGGAGCAAGGAGTCAAGGTCTATGGCTACGGCAAGCAGGCTTACGAACTTCTTCTTGGTTACATTCTTGACCCGGAATACGGAGATATCACTGACCCGGAGGGCGGTACTGATATCACTATCACTTACACCAAGCCAACTGCTCCCGGCGCATACCCCAAGACCAACATGAAGATGCGTCGTAACACAAGTCCGCTTCTGGCCGACAAGGATGCTATTCCCGGTATGCTCCAGAACATGCCAGATATTGATGCACTTTTCACTCGTCACACTCCTGCCGAGGTTAGTGCAATCCTTGACTCTATGCTATCTGGTGATTCGTCTGCCGAATCTCGCTCAAAGGAGACCACGCAGTATAACCAGAAGTCAAGCGTTGATAAGGCGTTTGATGATCTGATGGCTGGCTAGTAAAAGCGTATCGCTCCAGCCGACCCCCACCCCTAAAAAGGTGGGGGTTTTTGTTTGCACTTTTGCTTTTGCTATGTTATAATTACTACTGAGCTTCGGCTCAAAATTAAAGAAAAATAAAGAAAAGTTAAATTAAATCAAGGAGAATTATATGGCTAAAGCAAAGGCTAAGGCTGGACGTGTATCTATGTCTGACCTTAGAGCGATGATAAACAAAAAGGCAGGTCGCAATGTCGCTCACGACCTACGAGAAGATAACCCAACAGAGGTCAAGGAGTGGATTCCAACAGGATCCCGCTGGCTTGATTCTATTATCTGCAAGGGCAAGTATGCAGGTATTCCGGTTGGGAAGGTAACAGAACTTGCAGGACTTGAGGCAACAGGTAAGTCCTTCCTTGCAGCGCAGTGTGCTGCTAATGCACAGAAGATGGGCATCGGTGTTGTGTACTTTGATTCAGAGTCTGCAATTGATCCAGCTTTCTTGGAGAAGGCTGGTTGTGATCTTGAAACTATGATGTATGTTCAGGCACAATCTGTTGAGTTTGTGCTTGAGACTATTGAAGAAATTCTTGGTGCGACTGACGATAAGATGCTCTTTATCTGGGACTCTCTCGCATTTACACCATCTATCTCAGATGTTGAGGGCGACTTTAACCCACAATCTTCAGTTGCAACAAAGGCGCGTATTCTTGCAAAGGGCATGTCAAAGTTGATTGTGCCTCTCGCAGACAAGCGTGCAACATTTCTTGTCCTCAATCAGTTGAAGACCAACATCCCACAGGGACCAATGGCTCGTCAGATTGCGATGACAACTCCTTACATCACCCCCGGTGGTAAGGCGATGCACTACTCTTACTCTCTTCGTATCTGGCTTACAGGTCGTAAGAGCAAGGCTGCATACATCAATGACGAAAATGGATTCCGCATTGGGTCTGAGGTCAAGGTAAAGCTAGAAAAGTCTCGTTTTGGAACACAGGGCAGAACTTGCACTTTCCGTATTCTATGGGGAACTGAGAACATTGGTGTGCAGGACGAGGCTTCGTGGTTTGAAGCTCTAAAGAACTTTATGTCCGTTGCTGGCTCTTGGTACACTCTCGAACATAAGGGTTATTCCAAGAAGTTCCAGCCCAGCAAATGGGTTGAGACTTTAGAAAAAGATCCAGAGTTCCGCCAGCACGTTATGGATTTCATGGACGAAGTAGTCGTTCAGAAGTTTGATAAGCGCGAAGGTGAAGCATCTGATTTCTATGAAGTAGACAAAGCCTCTTGACAGCGAGCCTCCACCCTGTTACATTATGGGGTGGAGGTACTACATGAAGCGTGTGCTAGTTATTGACGCCCTCAACATGTTCTTGAGGGCGTTTATTGTTGATCCGAGCCTGTCCAATCATGGGCAGCCTATCGGTGGAATCAAGGGATCAATCAAGATCTTACAGAAGTTGGTGAGAATCACAAAGCCAAACGAGATTGTGATTTGCTGGGACGGGCCAAATGGCTCTCAAAAGCGCAAGACCCTTGATTCAGGCTACAAAGAAGGTCGCAAGCCCCTGCGCTTGAACCGCGCTGTTCATAATCTAACTGAGAACGAAGAGCTACAAAACAAGTTATGGCAGCAGATGCGAATCACAGAGTATCTGAATCAGATGCCCGTTATTCAGCTTATCCTAGAAAGAGTGGAGGCAGATGACATTATTTCTTATGTCTGTGGTTCACCTCACTATAAGGGTTGGCAAAAGGTAATTGTCTCAAACGACAAGGACTTTCTTCAGTTGTGTGATGACGAGACTGTTGTATACAGACCCACAACAGATAAGATTGAGACA
>Ga0208162_1000654_pt1 | contig 19205 bp, 14 predicted proteins | sample CB_VirMetaG_4_FD_184539 | JGI IMG/M metagenome (GOLD analysis project Ga0208162, IMG submission 184539) | Freshwater to marine saline gradient viral communities from Chesapeake Bay - CB_1508_1M Viral MetaG (SPAdes) (version 4) | ecosystem: Environmental > Aquatic > Marine > Coastal | place: USA... | reverse complement strand
ATTCCTACTGGTGGTGCAACAGGAATTCCAACAACTCCTGTTGGTAATGATTTCAAAGAGTTCCAATTAGAAATTACTGATATTATTACAGATTCTTTCTCTGGTTGGACTCTTGGTGAAATTGAACCCTTAGATGATTTCTCAAATCTCTTTGATGGAAAGCGCAAAACTTTCCCAATTACAAGATCTGGTTCTCAACTTTCTTTACAATCTGATCTTGGTTCTCTTGTCAATATTGAAGACGTTTTACTTGTCTTTATTAATGATGTTCTTCAGGTTCCTGGAGTTTCATACTTCTTCATCGAAAATAGAAGAGGTCCTTTCGGTGGTGGTAGTAACATCACATTTGAAGAGGCTCCAAAGACAGGCGATACCCTTAAATTCCTCTTCTATAGAGGAACAAGTGGGACGGATGTTTTAGATAAAGACGTAACTACTACAGTAAAAACTGGAGACAATCTGACAATCGGATGGCATCCAACTCTGGGACAAAAGAGTTTCCAAAAACAAACAACAAGAGTCGTTACGGAGTTGAATTCTTCAAGTTCTTCTTCAACTAATGTTTACTATGGACCAGGTTTAAGTGAAAATTCTATTCTCTACAGACCTGTTGCTTGGAGAAAGCAAACTGAAGATAAGATTATCAATGGCAACTACGTTTATAAGAATCGTGAACTCTATGAATCTGAAATTTATCCAACAGCAAATATTATCAAAACTGTCGGAATAGGATCAACCGTCGTTTTCGTTGATAGTGTAAGACCATTCTTCAATCCACTAAATGAGAGTGCAATCAGTCTTGATTTCCAAAGAGACATTACTCTTGTTAATTACTCTATAGATAAGGTAGGTGCAGCTGCAACTGTTCATGTAACAGACAGTGGGGGAATTGAGAACTTCGTAATATCTAATGGCGGTATTGGATACACTTCCACAAATCCACCAGAAATTGTTATCGGAACTCCAGTTGGATTTGGAACCACTGCAAGAGCAACTGCTACTGCAACTGTCTCTATTGGCGGATCTATCTCTGCAATCTCTGTTGGTTCTACAGTTGGATTTGGATACACTAATCAGGTGTCTCCAATCATCTTAATTGCACCACCTACAATAACAGAAGAAAAGAATACCATTGTGTCTTATGAAGGCGATTTTGGTATCATTACTGGAATTGGAACAACCTCAACTTCAGAAGCACCTCTTGGATTAGTTCTTGATTTGGTCATTCCTGAAAATTCAGTTCTCAGGGATTCTAACATCACTACATATACTTCTACAAGTGGAATTCAAACTGGTTATTACTTCTGCGTATTCAATTCAAATGTAGGAACTGGAGTGACCTCTCTAGATGAAACAAATAATCCAGAGACTGGAATAATCGGAATTGGTACAACGTTTATTGATAATGTGTATCGTGCAGCTGCAGTTTCTACTGCTACAACTTCTGCAATTGGTTTTGGTGTTACAACTGTCACAAGAGTTACGGTAAGTATTTCAACTAACACAACTCTTCCAACAGGTCTTGGATTTAGTAATTTCTATGGTGAGTATAGTTGGGGCAAAGTTCAGTTATCTGAGAGAAACAGATTCTATAATTATGAAGCAAGAACTAGAACAGGTTATTCTGGAATTGGAACTGGACCTTACATTAGGAGAACAAACCGCTTGAGATACCAGGACTATAGCACATAAATAAATTAAAAACAATAAAATGACAGCAATTATAACTGATCAAATTAGAATATTGAATGCAAAGAATTTTGCTGCTGGAGTTAGCACCTCTATAAATTCATACTATGCATTTATAGGACTGCCAAATCCAACCAGTATTCAAACTGATTGGGATGATGATCCACCAAGTCCAACAGACAATTTTTCGAATGAGTGGGACACTTGGGATACTATTATTGCTCTCAAAAAAATAACCCCTGATGACGTTCAAAGAGTTGTAACCAAGAGAATTTGGGCTTCTGGAACAACATATGATTACTATAGACACGACTATAGTATTTCAAATACTCCACCAAACTCTAGTGGTACAACTCTTTACTCTGCAAATTATTATGTAATTAATAGCGACAACAGAGTTTATATCTGCCTTCAGAATGGAACAACTCCAGAAACTCCTGATGGCAAACCATCTTTGGATGAGCCAAGGTTTGTTGACTTAGAGCCAAGAACAGCAGGATCTAGTGGTGATGGTTATATATGGAAATATTTGTATACAATTAAACCAACCGAGATTGTAAAGTTTGACACTGTTGACTTTATTCCTGTTCCAAAAGACTGGGATAATAATGCCGAAACATCTGCAGTAAAAGGAAATGCAGTTGATGGTAGTGTTAAAATTGTTGTTATTAAAGACAGAGGAGTTGGTGTTGGTACTGCTAACAGAACATATACCAGAGTCCCTATTAAGGGTGATGGTACTGGAGCAGAGTGTACTGTTGTAATCAATAATGATCAGAAGGTAGAAAGCGTAACTATTTCCAACCAAGGATCAGGATACACCTTCGGAAATGTTGACTTAACTTCTGGAGGAATTCCAGATGCAGATACTGAACCAGTTTTAGATGTTATTATGACCCCCTCTGGTGGTCATGGCGCTGATATCTACAAAGAACTTGGAGCAAGTAATGTATTGATGTATGCAAGAATTGAAAATGACGTTGAAAACCCAGACTTTATTACCGGTAATGAAATTGCAAGAATCGGTCTCGTAGAGAATCCTCTGATTTTTGGATCATCTCAAAAATTAATTTCAGAAAAAGCAAGTGCAGTTTATGCATTGCGTCTGGCTGGTGTTGGATATAGTTCTGCAAAATTTACTGCAGATTCATTTGTCACACAAACAACTGGAACTGGAGTTACCGCAGTTGGTCGGGTCGTAAGTTATGATCAGACAACGGGCGTCCTTAAGTATTGGCAAGACAGAACTCTTGCAGGATTTAATACTGTAGGAACAGCACAAACAAATCCACAATATGGATATGATCTGACAAGATTTACATCCTCTCCGACTTCTGGCGGCAACTTGACAATCGTTGGTGGAACTGTCAACTTATCAATTAGTACAAGTTTCAGTGGTTTCACTACCTCAATAAATAATAAGACATACTACCTTGGACAAAACTTTACAAACGGTCTTTCCAATCCAGAGGTCAAAAAATATTCTGGAAACATAATTTATGTTGACAACAGACCAGCGATTAGAAGATCTTCCAGCCAAAAAGAAGACATTAAAATTATACTGCAGTTCTAATTAACTATGGCCCAACTTACCAACCTTAACGTCTCACCATATTTTGATGATTTTGATCCGAGTGACAACTATTATAGGGTTCTTTTTAAGCCAGGTTATCCAGTTCAAGCAAGAGAACTAACTGGTTTACAGTCAATTCTTCAAAATCAAATTGAAAAGTTTGGTCAGCACTTTTTTAAAGAAGGTGCAAAAGTTATTCCTGGAAATACTGCATATTCTCAAGATTATTTTTGTATTCAGTTAAATAATACTCACTTAGGAATTCCAATTTCATACTATAGTGATCAACTTGTTGGAAGAAGAGTTATTGGTTTAGTTTCTGGTGTAACTGCAATTGTATCAAAAATTTTACCTGCAGAAGATTCTGAAACTGGAAATACAACATTTTATATCTCATATCTTTCGACAGGATCTAATAATGACCAGAAAGATTTTACTGACGGTGAATTATTAGCGTGCGATAATGATATTCTCACTGGTCCATTAAATAATCCATTCATTCCTGCAGGAGAAGCTTTTGCTTCTCTTATTTCTGAAAATGCTACTTCAACGGGATCAGCATTTTCTATCGTTAATGGTGTATACTTTGTTAGAGGTCATTTTGTTAATGTAGATGATGAAACGATCATTCTAAGTCAATATACTAACAGACCTAGTGTTAGAGTTGGTCTTAGAATACAAGAAGAAATTGTTAATGCTGATGAGGATGAGAGATTAACGGATAACTCAAAAGGATTTAATAATTATGCTGCTCCAGGAGCAGATAGACTTAAGATATCTTTATCTCTTTTTGCTAAACCATTAGATGATTTTAATGATTCTAACTTTGTTGAGTTAGCAGTTATTTCTGATGGTCAACTTAGGTCCCAAATAAAAAATACACAATATAGTATTATTGCAGATGAACTTGCTAGAAGAACCTATGCAGAATCTGGCGATTACACCGTAACTCCTTTTGATATTTCACTCAAAGAAACATTAAATAATAGAATTGGTAACAATGGACTTTATCAAGAGGGAAGTTTTACATATAATGGCAATCCCGTTAGCGAAGATCTTGTCAATTATGTAATTTCTCCCGGAAAAGCATTTGTTAAAGGATATGAAGTAGAAACGATAGGAACAACATATCTCGATGTTCCCAAACCAAGAACATCTAGGACTTTAACAAATCAATCGATTAATTATAATACTGGTTCATTACTAAAAGTAAATAATTTAACCGGACACCCAGTAATTGGATTGGGAAATACTTATGTTGTTAGTTTAAGAAGTGAAAGAGTTGGTGTAAATAGTCTATCTTCTCCTGGAGTTGAAGTTGGGGTAGCAAGGGTATATGATTTTGCTTTAGAAGCTGGTTCATATGAAACCGTAAATCCAGATACAAATCAATGGGATCTCTCCCTTTATGATGTTCAAACATTTACAAGAATTACTGTAAATGAACCAATAACTCTTCCAGTTCCAACTTTTATAAAAGGAAAATATAGTGGAGCTACTGCATTTTTGAGAGATTCTGTCTCTGCTGGAACAGCTATTACTGTATATGAGCAGGTTGGACAATTCTTAGAAAACGAACCATTTATATTCAATGGTGTAGAAAATAATAGAATTGCAATTGGAGTAACAAATTATGGATTGTCTGATGTAAAATCTGTCTATGCTGGTCCAGCACTTGGTGCAGTAGGATTTGCAAAAACATTTACAGCGGATACTATTCAAACTGACTTCTTAACGATAGGTATTGCAACTATCACCCCATACAATGCAACCACAGGAAGAAGCACTGTCAGAAGTACAAACCCAATTTTCCCTGGGACTTTAGTCAGAGAAAATGATTTAATTCAGTATTCGGGAAATACTGGAAATCCAGAATTTAATTACGCTAGAGTTGTTAGTGTTGCAACAACTTCAATCGAAGTTGTCGGTGTCACAACTGTTACTGGAGTAGCTCAGGGTGGTCTTCCAACTGGGAGCAATTTAAGTATTACCGACCTCAAACTTCTTACTACATCATTGTTAAAATCTGAAGATAATACATTATACACGCCTATGCCGCGTAATTTGATTTCTAATGTTGATTTAACTGATGCTTCAACAAACATTAGAAGATCATACACCGTTAATATATCTGGAAATCAACTTTCATCGGCGCTTGTTGCGGGAACAAATGAAACATTCCTTGCTTTCGATGAGGAGAGATATACTTTAATACGGTCAAATGGCAAAACTGAAGAATTAACCTCTGATAGATTCTCATATACCTCTGGATCAACAGTTCTCCAAATTAATAATCTTGGGGCAAATGATACTGGAGCGACTTTAGTCGCAACTCTCAAAAAAATTAAACCAGTTGCAAAAGTTAAGAGACAAAATAGAGTTAATTCTGTTGTCATTGATAAGTCCAAAACAGAAGGATCTGGCATTGGAGCTACAACTTTAAACGATGGATTAACATATGGAAATTATCCATATGGGACTAGAGTTCAAGATGAGGACCTGTCACTGAATGTAGCTGATGTTGTTCGTCTCCATGCAATTTACGAATCAACAGATACAAGTGATCCATCGGCACCAAAAATGACTTTGACTGCTTTGAATGGTCCAACTGCAAAAACTTCCGATTTAATCATTGGTGAAAGGATGCTTGGTAATGACTCTGGTGCTGTTGCAATCTTGGCTGAAAAGTTATCAGATTCCCAAATTTCATACATTCCTTCTGGAAAACTGCCATTTAAAGAAGGTGAAACAATCTCTTTCAGTGAGTCAAATGTTGAAGGTGTATCAGCCGTTTTACAAACTGTAAGTAGAGATGTAACATCTGGTTATACTTTTAATAACAATCAACAAGGAACTTTCTATGACTATTCATTTATTCAAAGAAAGAGAAACTTTAAAGAATCTTCAAAACGATTAAAAGTATATTTTGCAAATGGTTATTTTGAATCTTCTGATACTGGCGATTTAATAACAAAAAATTCTTACGATTCATTTAATTACAAAAGAGATATTCAAATCGTTGATGGTTACAGAAACACGGATATTATTGATATTAGACCTAAAGTTTCAAACTATACGGTCAGTTTGAATTCTAGATCACCACTAGAATTTTTTGGAAGAAGATTTGATGGATCTGGAAACTCTGTCACAAATATTTTAGCGTCCGATGAATCAATCACCGCAAATTACTCATATTATCTCGGCAGAAAAGATTCAGTTTTCTTAACTAAGTCAGGAACATTCCAGGTTCAATATGGAGAACCCTCTGAAAAACCAGAAAAGCCAATTCCAATCGATGATGCATTGGAAGTTGCAAATGTAGATCTTCCAGCATATCTGTTACATACAAGTCAAGCATCTATTAATTTCTTGAATAACAAGAGATATAGAATGCAAGACATTCGTGAGTTAGAGAACAGAATTAAAAATCTTGAATACTATACATCTCTCAGTTTGTTGGAGCAAAAAACTGAAAATCTGTTCATTCCCGATCAGTCTGGTCTGAATAAATTTAAATCTGGATTCTTTGTTGATAACTTTACTTCTTTTGTTCCTCAGGATGAAAACAAAGTAATTAAAAATAGTATTGATATTCAAAACCAAGAACTAAGACCAAGCCACTATACAAACTCCATTGATTTGATGGTTGGTCCTGTTGAGGGTGTCAACCCAACGGCAGATCGTAGATATCTTGAACCAGAGGGAACAGGAGTTAAAAGATCTCTGGATGTTATCACTCTTGACTATACCGAAAAGGAGTGGTTAAAGCAAACCTTTGCAACTAGAACCGAAAGCGTAACACCATTCTTAGTTAGTTTCTGGCAAGCATCTGTTGCACTGACGCCAGAAAACGATACTTGGGTAGATACTGCAAGAGTTGAAGCAAAGATTATTAATGTTGAGGGTAATTACTCCGAAACAATGGCCCAACAGGCAAGAATCAATAATATTGATCCTCAAACTGGTATGGGTCCAGTTCTCTGGAATTCTTGGGAAACTACTTGGACTGGTACAGATCAACAAACTGTAAAGAAAACTAGATCCGAAGCTAGAAACCCAAGACACATTGGTCATATCCATAGACCAGGACAACCTGGTGCTATCTATGGAACTAGAACCATAACTGACTTTGAAGATGAGTACGTAGAGACCATCCAGACAGGAACTTCCACAAGAACTGGTGTTAGAACTGTTGTTACTCCTCAGTTTGATCAGACTTCACAGGGAGATAAAGTTCTCAGCAGAGAAGTCATTCAATTTATGCGTTCTAGAAACGTTGAATTTGTTGTTAAGAAAACAAAACCATTAACACAACTTTACTCCTTCTTCGATGGAGTTAATGTTACTAAGTATTGTGTTCCAAAACTTCTGGAAATTCAAATGCTCTCTGGTGTATTCCAGGTAGGTGAGAAGGTTGTTGGCACCCTAAGAAATTCTCCAAAAGACAGCAATTCTGCAATCCCATCCATTAGATTTAGAGTTGCTCAGGCAAACCACAGAGAAGGTCCATATAATGCACCATCAGCAATCTTTACAAACAACCCATATCTTTCTCAGATTGCATCTACCGGATTAGAAACATATCAGGGAACTCCTGGTACTGTTCAACAAACTAATGCAAATGCAACAATTCTTCCATCAACATATTCATCAACAACAACTGTTCTGAACGTAGATACCTTTGCTCTGTCTGAACAAGCTCAGGGTGACTATTATGGTTGGGTAGAAACTGGAATGATTCTGGTTGGAGAAACTAGTGGAGCGCAAGCAACCATTTCAAACGTCAGATTAGTTTCTGATCTTGGTGCAACTCTTATCGGAAGTTTCTATATTCCAAATCCAAATATTGCTAGTAACCCTAGATTCAATACTGGTACAAAGACCTTTACCATTTGTAATTTGAGTAACAACGACCAAAACAATGCAGATACGGTTGGTGAAGATAGTTACTCTGCATCTGGAACATTAGAAACAGTTCAGGAACAGATTATTTCTGTTAGAAATGCTAAAATCCAGCAACAAAGAGCATCCGAATCTAAAGCGGCTGCTAGATCTTTGGGTATGGAACTTGTAAAATCGACTGTTATCAGTACAAAGAGTCAACAAGTTCAAGTTGGTTATTATGACCCACTTGCACAATCCTTCCAAGTAGAAGACGAAACTGGAGTATTCCTTACGAGTTGTGATGTCTTCTTCCAGACTAAGGATGATATGGGAATTCCCCTGACTTTCCAATTGCGTACTATGCAAAATGGAACTCCAACTCAGAAGATTCTTCCGTTCTCAGAGGTTGTTGTTACTCCAGATCAGATAGTTACATCACAAAATGGAACTGTTCCCACAAGAATTACATTTGAGGCTCCAGTTTATCTTGAGGGTGGTGGAGAGTATGCAATTACTTTAGCATCTTGGTCAACCAAGTATAGAGTATTCATTTCCAGAGTTGGTGAGTCGGATTTGGTAACCGATGAATTTATTTCAAATCAACCATATCTTGGATCACTCTTTAAGTCACAAAACGCATCTACTTGGGAACCAAGTCAGTGGGAAGATCTTAAGTTCATTCTTTATAGAGCAGAATTTGTTACTGAAGGTCAAGTACAAATTTACAATCCAATTCTTTCTGAAGGAAATGGTCAGGTTGCTAAACTTTTAACAGATTCAGTTAATCTAAATTCCAGAAGAATTAGAATCGGTCTCACTTCAAGTGTTACTGATGGTATTGGAATTACTACTCAATTATCTCTTGGTAATACGGTTTCTCAACAAGAAACCAATGCAACCGGTAATTTTGTTGGTAGTGCAGGTATTGCAACTGGATCATTGAATGTGATTAATGCTGGTATTGGATATACTCCTTCTCTAGGATCATACACATTTACTGGAATTGGTCTCACAAATATCACAGGATCTGGCAAGAATATAACTGCAGACGTTATGATCGAAAATGGTGTGGCCATTGCCGCAACAGTCGTTACATCGGGCACTGGTTATCAAGTTGGAGATGTTCTCGGTATTGCAACTATTGGCAATAGTTCTGTCGGTAGAAATGCAAGATTCTCTGTTGTTTCTATTGCCAGCACAAATGAATTGATTTTAGATAATGTTCAGGGCAACTTTGTTGTTGCTGGTGCAGGTAAAACTGTTCAATACACAAATAATCTTGGAGTTACAACGACATTAAACGCTCATACTGGTGGTGGAGTTCAGATTGATAATATTGACATTGTTAGTGATGGTCTTCACATTGAGGTTGACCATAAAAACCACGGTATGTATCATGAATTGAACAGAGTTACCATCTCTGATGTTGAGTCTGATATTATACCAACCAAACTAACGCTTCCATATTCATTTGATTCTACAGGAAATATTTCTGTTGACAGCACTGCTAACCTTGACACATTTGAAAATGTTTCTGTCGGAACCACATATCCTGGATATATTCTGATTGATGAAGAAATCATTAGTTATACTAGTGCTTCTGGAGGAGTTATTTCTGGAATTACTCGTGGAATTGATGGAACTTTGAGAAAGAATTATATTGCAGGAACTCCTGTTTATAAGTATGAAATTGGTGGAGTTTCTCTCAGAAGAATTAATAAAACTCACCGTTTAAGTGATGTCACAGTTTCAAATCCAATCACGTTTGATTCTTATAATATCAAACTCGATATGGCTTCTGCTGGAGTTGCAAGAACAGATGGATTGAGTTTCCCAAGACTATATGTAAATGAAACTAAGTCTTCTGGTGGAAAGGAAATCAGAGCCTCTCAAAATATGCCATTTGAAATTATTTCGCCAATTATTGGAAACACAACCGTCCAAGGAACTAATCTCACTGCAGAACTTAGAACAACTTCTGGATCAAGTGTTAACACTGGTAGTGGTCAAGGAATTCAGATTCCATTCATCGATCAGGGATTTGAACCAATCAATTTAAATAGAACAAACTATCTGAGTTCTCCAAGAATTATTGCATCGAGAGTCAATGAGACCAACAATACACAAATCCAGAACCTTCCTGGAGATAGATCACTTGGTATGAGACTAAATCTCAGCACAGTAGATGATAGACTAAGCCCTGTTATCGACACTCAAAGAATGAGTGCAATTCTTGTTTCAAACAGAGTTGATAATTTAATTTCAAATTATGCGATTGATAATAGAGTAAATTCTTTTGAAACTGATCCAACTGCGTGTCAGTATTTGTCCAAAGAAATTAACCTACAAGAATCCGCATCTTCTATTAAGGTCTTCTTCTCAGCACACATTAACGAATTCTCTGATATTAGAGTGTTCTATGCAATTGGCGACAAAGCTAACTTTAAACCAATTTTTGTACCATTCCCTGGATACAATAATTTGGACACCAGAGGTGATGTTATCAGTCTTGCTGAAAGTGATGGTAGACCAGATACATTCATTTCAAAAGTAAACGCAGTGGGAACATTTGATTCTTTAGATTTAGACTTTAAAGAGTATACATTTACTGTTACAAATCTTCCAGACTTTAAATCTTACAGAATTAAAATCAATCTTACCTCAAGTAACCAAACATATCCTCCAAGAATTAAGGAGTTGCGCGTAATTACTCTTGCATAACATGGACTACATTAAAGTAAAGGGAAGGGATCACCTAGTCAGGGATCCCAGAACAAACAGTATTATTAATACAAATAGAAATGAATATGAGCAGTACATGTCTAGAAAACAAACAAAAGAAAACGAGCAACAAAGAATACAAAATTTAGAGTCTGATGTTGCTAATATGAAAGATGATTTGAATGAAATTAAAAATTTATTGCGGAGATTAGCAAACGATGAATCCTGATGACATTGAACTAGAAAATTTATCGAAGAGTTTTGAATACTTCAAAATTGCATCCGTAATAGACGATTGTGATGATCAAGAAACTTTGAGAAACATTGCAAAATCTTATTGCAAACTTTATTACAAACAACAAGAGGTTTTATCTGAAATTAAACCCAAAACTAGGGGTTAAACTGTTATTGTTTCCATAAATATTAGGAGAGGTTTTGTATAAATGGCGCAACCATCCAATAGGGCAGAATTAATTTCATATTGCAAAAGGCAACTTGGTGCGCCAGTGTTGGAAATTAATGTTGCCGATGAGCAAATTGATGATCTAGTTGATGATGCGTTACAATATTTTCATGAAAGACATTTTGATGGTGTCACACAAACCTTTCTTAAATACCAAATTACTCAGGCTGATATTGATCGAGGTAGAGCCCCAGGAAATAATTCTGCAGTAGGTATTGTAACAACTTCCGCAACGACAAGTATTGTTGGAACAGCAACTACTTTTACATATAAAGAAAATAGTAATTTTTTACAAGTTCCATCATCCATTATTGGTGTAACAAAGGTTTATCATTTTGATGGAACTAATACTACAACAAATAATATGTTTAGTATTAAATATCAGTTATTCCTGAATGATATTTACTATTGGGGATCTACTGAGATTTTAACGTATGCAATGACAAAAAGATATCTTTCTGATCTAGACTTTTTACTTACTACAGAAAAGCAAATTCGATTTAATCAGAGACAAGACAGGTTGTATCTTGACATTGATTGGGGAAGTGTTAATGTTGGTGATTATTTAATTATAGATTGTTATCGCTTGTTAGACCCAAATGATTACAGCAGAGTTTGGAATGATTCGTTTCTTAAGAGATATTTGACAGCTCTTGTTAAAAGACAATGGGGTCAAAATTTAATTAAATTCCAGGGGGTTAAGTTGCCGGGTGGAATTGAATTGAACGGTAGACAAATATACGATGATGCACAAAAGGATTTAGACATAATTAGAGAACAAATGTCAAATACTTATGAACTTCCTCCTTTGGATATGATTGGATAAGCCATGCTAAATCCGTTTTTTCTACAAGGTTCTTCTGGAGAACAAAATTTAGTTCAGGATCTCATCAACGAACAGTTGAGGATGTATGGTGTTGAGGTTCATTATCTTCCTCGAAAGTATATAACTGAAAAAACCATTATGAGGGAGGTGATTGAATCAAAATTTGATGTTGCTTTTCCAATCGAAGCCTATGTTGAAAGTTATGACGGATATGCCGAAAATCCAACATTATTAACAAAATTTGGTATACAGGCAACCAACGAAATTACATTAATCATATCAAAAGAAAGATTTGAAAGTTATATTTCACCACAACTTAAAGGAAAGAGTAACGTAAAAATATCAACAAGACCAAAAGAAGGTGATTTAATTTATTTTCCACTTGGAGACAGACTTTTTGAAATTAAATATGTCGAACATGAGAAACCATTCTATCAACTTCAAAAAAATTATGTCTATAAATTCTCTTGTGAACTCTTCCAATATGAAGATGAGGTAATTGATACAGGTGTTGATGAAATTGATGATGTTCTTACTGGTGTTGGAACTGATTTGGATGATGGATATCGCGCTCTTGGCCCAATTCAAACATTAACTTTAGTTGGTTCTGGTAGTACGGCAACAGCAACCACAGCACTTGTGAGTGGAGCAATTCAGTTTATTACAATTACTAATCGTGGTAGTGGATACACAAGCACACCAACGGTTGGTATAGGATCTGCTCCTTCTGGTGGCACAACTGGTATAGCAACAGCAAATATGATCGGGGGAATAGTTGTTTGCACAGATAATGTTAACCCTGCCGCCAAGTCTGTACAAAGTGTTAGCATTATTAATCCAGGTGCCGGATATACTGCTGCACCTGGCATCAAATTTATTGGTGGAGGTGGATCTGGAGCCGCAGCAACTTCAGGACTTTCTGTTAATGCTGTTGGTATAATCACAGTTACCAATCCAGGTTCGGGATACACCTCATCTCCAGCAATTACATTTACTGGTGTATCAACAGTATCTGCTGCTGCAACTGCTGTTGTAAGTGCTGCTGGAACGATTTCTGCAATTTACATTACAAATACTGGTACAGGTTATACTGTGGCACCAACAATTACAATTGCTTCACCATTTACTTCTGGATTTGTGTCTGGTATTGGGACATATTCATTCAATGAAGTTATAACAGGTTCTATTAGTGGAGCCACAGCAAGAGTCCGTACTTGGACTTCATCAACAAATATTATGGAAATTGGAAATATTACTGGGGAATTTGTTGTTGGAGAAAATATAGTTGGATCTGCAAGTTCTGCGTCTTATAGATTAAGATTGATTGATAATGTTCCTACTGATGATGGATATACATCAAATAGGGAGTTTGAATCTGAAGCAGACAGTATTCTTGATTTCAGCGAAACCAATCCATTCGGTCAACCATAAATAAAAGTTAACCGGTCACATATGCAAAAATAAAATGTTTGAATATTTTTATCACGAAATTTTGAGGAAGACTGTTATTGCTTTTGGAACGTTATTTAATGACATAACGATTAAGCATACAAATTCATCAGATGCTGTTGTAAGCACGATTAAAGTTCCTCTTGCGTATGGACCGACTCAGAAATTCCTAGCAAGATTGGAGCAGTCTCCAAACCTAAGTAAATCTACGGCAATTTCTCTTCCAAGAATGTCGTTTGAGTTTACTGGAATTGTTTATGATCCATCCAGAAAAGTCACAACGACTCAACAATTTACTATAAAAGATGCTACTGATGGGACAATAACAAAAAAGGCTTATATGCCTGTCCCATACAATATGCAATTTGAACTGAGCATCATGACAAAATTAAATGATGATGCACTACAAATTGTAGAGCAAATTTTACCATATTTCCAACCAGCATACAGTCTCACGGTTACTCTTGTTGAAAGTGGAATAAATGAGAAAAGAGATATACCAATCGTTCTGGAAAGTGTTAGTTTCCAAGATGATTATGAGGGTGATTTTACAACTCGTAGAGTTTTAACATATACTCTCAGATTCACTGCAAAAACATATCTGTTTGGTCCTATTTCTACCGCAACACCAGATATCATCAGAAGTGCCACTGTCAGTTACCTCACCGGAACAGACACCACAAATGCTTCACGAGAACTTACTTACAGTGCAAGTCCGAGAGCAATCCAAAATTACACTGGTACTGTTCTCACAACTTTATCTAAAGATGTTACGATATCGGACACGATTATTAACGTTGCAGATGCAAGTTCAATCTCAACAAAAACTTACATTGACATCGACAATGAGGAAATGTATGTCACTGCAATTCAAGGAACGGCATTGACAGTAGAACGTGGACGAGATGGAACAACCATTGAAACTCATTTAACTGGTGCCGCAGTAAAACCAATTACAGCTGCAGATAATGCAATAATTCCAAGTGGTGACGATTTTGGATTTAGTGGTTCTATAGGTTAATTTTATGAGCGAAAAATTTGAAGATTTAAATAATACATTCAACATCGAAAGCAATATGATTGATGTTAAGGTTGAAAAGTCTGAACTTGTTCCTGTCGAAAGCAAAGGACAAGAAGATATAATTAAAGACTATGAATATACAAGAGGAAATTTATATTCAATTATAGAAAAGGGGCAAGAAGCATTGAATGGTATTCTTGAATTAGCTCAAGAAAGTGAAATGCCAAGAGCATATGAGGTTGCAGGTCAACTTATCAAAAATGTTGCCGATGCGACAGATAAATTGATGAAACTTCAAAAAGAACTGAAAGAAGTTACTGAGGAAACAAAGACTAAAAATCCAACCAATGTCACTAATGCTCTTTTTGTTGGTTCGACCGCAGAATTAGCAAAGTTACTTAAAGATACGGCCAATGACAATAAAACTAAATAGTTAAAAAAGATCAATGGCAGTTAATCCAGTTATCAATATAACAATCCCGCAGGGTTCGGATTTCTCGGAAACATTTGTTTCTACTGAGAATGACGGATCTGCATCAAATCTTGCGGGATATTCTGCTGCCGCTAAAATAAAAAAACATTCTGAAGCAACTGATTCCACAGCATTCACAGTTAATATTGTTGGAGCAACTGGAGAAGTTTCTATAGCAATGACATCTGGTGTCACTACAAACTTAAAACCAGGAAGATACTTTTATGATGTGAGGTTAACGTCTGGAAGTGGAGCGGTATCCAGATTAGTAGAGGGAATGGCACTCGTAACAGCAGGCATTACTACTTAAAACAATGGCAGTAATCAGAAAGGTACAATCCACTTCTAATATTGCAAAAAAAGGTGCGGTAAAAAAAATATCAACACAGTCTGTTAGACAACCATCAATTGTCAGTGAAATGGGCGACGTTGATTTTGGTACTTTGGATGCGACAAAAGATGGGCAAATGGTTTGTTATGATGCTACTACTAATAAATTTGTTTTGATTACAGCGGATGATTTGTTGTCAGTATCGGTAGAAGACAATGACGTGCCTGATGAACTGATTACTGCTCTTGAAGAAGAACTTGATCTTGGAGCAATTCAGGTCGAATCTGTTGATGGAGGTACATTCTAATGCCAATAAGAATGCGGGATTTAACAAATACCGACTTTGGCACCTTGAATGCACAAAAAAACAAAAATGTAATGAGATATAATGCTTCTACTGGAAAATTTGATGTGGTTAATATTGATACAACTTTAGGATTGACATCTTCTTTACCACAATCATTTGTTGATGTTGTTGAAAGTAAAATCGATACAGGTAATATTCAGTTTTCAAGTATAGATGGTGGAACTTTCTAGGCTTTGTCTCAAATAAATAATAAAAAACAGTATTAGAAAAAATGGCTTCTCCCGTAATTCAGTTTAAGAGGGGTGCCTTTGCAAATCTTCCTGGACTTCAGGCGGGCGAACCAGCACTTACAACTGATACCTTCGAACTTTATGTTGGTATCAACAGTACGACAGGTGGAAATAAATTCTTTGGTTCTCATCGTTATTGGACTAGAGAAGGAAGTTCTACGGGAAGTTCTGTAAATCTTGTTGAAGGATCATCCAATGGTTCTAGCTACGTAGCGTTAAAGTCTCCTGATAGTCTTGCAGCTAACGTAACATATACTCTTCCAGGATCTGATGGAACTAATGGCCAAGTTCTGGTAACAAACGGATCTGGAACCCTTTCATTCACCACTCTCTCATCAAGTCTCAGTCTTGCTGGTGACAGTGGTACAGATACTCTGACTGTTGGTACTGACACTCTTACATTTACTGGTGGAACTGGTATTGATGCTACGGTAACCAATAACCAAGTTTCATATGGTCTTGATGCACAACTCGTTGATATTGCTGGTTTAACCCCAACTGATGGCGGAATTATCATTGGTGATGGTACAAACTTCGTCGTAGAATCTGGTGCAACTGCTAGAGCATCTCTCGGTGTTGATGCTGCAGGCACTGACAACTCAACCGATGTAACCCTTGCTGGTTCATACGATTATCTGACTCTTTCTAGTCAACAAATCACTCTGGGTCAGATTGATCTGACTACTGATGTAACTGGAACTCTTCCGCTGGCAAATGGTGGTATTGGTGCCACAACTGCCGCAGGCGCAAGAACAAACCTTGGCCTTGTTATTGGAACGAATGTTCAGGCTCACGACGATATCCTTGATGACCTTTCTGGTTTAACCCAGGCAGCAAACAAGTTACCATACTTCGATAGTTCAACTACTGCTGCTACAACCGATCTGTCGGCATTTGGTAGAACCTTAATTGATGATGCTGATGCTGCTACCGCAAGAACAACATTAGATGTAGATCAGGCTGGTACTGATAATTCGACTGATGTAACTCTTGCTGGTTCTTATGATTATCTGACGATTTCGGGACAGGCAATTACATTAGGTCAGATTGATCTGACTACTGATGTAACTGGTGCTCTTCCTAACGGAAATCTTGCAAACAGCACAATCACAGTTAGTGATGGTTCCAACAGCACTGCAACTGCTCTTGGTGGAACAATCACATTCTCAGGAACTAATAATGAAGTAACCGTCGTTGAATCTAGCGGCACTGTAACAGTTGGTCTTCCAGATAACGTTACCGTTTCACAAAACCTGACTGTTAGTGGAAACCTTTATGTTAATGGTTCTACAACTCAGGTAAATACTTCCCAGACAACCATTGAAGACCAACTTCTGGAACTGGGTATGGTTGATGGTTCTGCACCATCATCTGACTTGAATAAGGACTTAGGTGTTCTGTTCAACTACTATAGCGGAACTGCTAAAAAAGCAGCAGTATACTGGGACGACAGCACTTCAAGAGTTGTTCTTTCTGATGACGTTTCAGAAAGTTCTGGTGTTCTGACCGCCGCTTCTCACGCAGCTGTTGAGATTGGTGCTCTGTGGGTCAATGACTGTGCAGGTCAAACTCAGGTTATCTCTTGTAGTGGTTCTACAAGAAGTCTTGAGAACATCACTATTGATGGTGGCACATTCTGAATCTAAGCACATAGTTCTAAATAGAGGGGTCTATAGAACCCCTCTTTTTTTATGAATGAACAAGATTTAAAATATTTGATTGCGTCTTATCAACAAAGGTCATTTGATTTGTTTTCACAATCAGTTGCTAATGAGGCAAAGATTCGACAATTGAATGAATTAGTTGAATCATTAACAAAACAAATCAACGAGCAAAATATAGAACTTGAGAAGTTGAAAACAAAAGTTAAAAAACCAACAAGTACTAAGCAAGAGGACTTTACTTAAATAAATATCTTTAACACTCAGTATATACTGAGTTCTACGGTTTATACCAACGATATGAGGTTGAATGGCAAATCCTGCAATTAAGATTAAACGGTCGGCTGTTGCCGGTAAAATTCCAACAGGTGACCAGTTACCGCTTGGTGAATTAGCCTTAAACACATATAATGGTAGATTATTTGCCTCAAAGGATGTTGGTTTAGGAACCACGGTTTTTGCTGTTAACCCGTGGGTCACTGGAGTAGGAACAAATACATATAATACGTATTTTACTGAAGGCAATGTTGGAGTAGGCGTAACAACTCCAACATCTAAGTTATCGGTTACTGGTGATACAAGTATTTCAGGAGTCGTCACTGCAGCATATTTTATTGGTGATGGTTCCGGATTAACAAATATTTCTGCTGGAAGTACTGCAGATATTAATTCCACAACATTAACTGTCTCAGGAATAGCAACAATATCTGGGTTAAAATACCCAAGCTCTGATGGCACAGACGGCCAAGTCTTAACCACAGATGGTGCAGGAAATTTAACATTTCAAGATCCAGTATCTAATACTTCAGCGACAACAACTTCAACCTCTCAAGCAAGTGTTAGTTCATTTTCTGCAGCAACATATTCATCAGCAATTTACAATGTACAAATTACAAGAGGATCTGAAGTTCAATTTACAACTTTAAATTTAGTTCATGACGGAACTACTGTTCATCTTACAGAATATGGAACTTTAAAAACGGGAGATACCTTAGCATCCTTTGATTCTGATATCAATACTGGCGATGTTCGTATATTAGCAACACCAACATCATCTTCATCCACAGTATTTAAATTTAATCGAACACTAATATCTTTAAGTGGATCAAATACTGCATCTACAACAACCACTTCTACTTCATCAACGCAAATAGACAGTTTTGCACATGGAACATACAATTCAGCAAAACTAGAAATAGAGGTGAAGAGAGGATCTTCTGTTCAATTGTCTACCCTAAATTTAATACATAATGGAACTGATGTTTACTTAGTAGAATATGCAGTACTAAAAACCGATGACACTCTCGCTAACTTCGATTCTGTCATTAGTGGATCAAATGTTGTAATTAATGCTACTGCAACATCAGCAACTTCAACATCATTTAAAGTTAAAAAAACTTTTGTAGTCTAATATGAAAACCTTTAAACAGTTTCAAGAAGAGTGGACTAATAAATATAAAAAGAGTATCGATTGCTCTAACCCAAAAGGTTTTTCTCAACGTGCTCATTGTGCAGCGA
>Ga0208162_1000653_pt1 | contig 19221 bp, 17 predicted proteins | sample CB_VirMetaG_4_FD_184539 | JGI IMG/M metagenome (GOLD analysis project Ga0208162, IMG submission 184539) | Freshwater to marine saline gradient viral communities from Chesapeake Bay - CB_1508_1M Viral MetaG (SPAdes) (version 4) | ecosystem: Environmental > Aquatic > Marine > Coastal | place: USA... | reverse complement strand
TCCCGACGTTGCCTGTTGTGGTCACAGTACCCGTAACGTCGATGCCTGTGGAATTAACCGTCAATTTGGTTGAACCAGCCTTCTGAATGAGCAAGTCACCAATGCCAGCTTGGTTGATAATTGAGTTGCTAGCGTTATGGACAAGGGTTAAATCTTGAGAATTACCCAGACGGATAAATTCATTGTCGCCAAGGTCTACTTGGTCAACGTTGATTTGATCCATCCTGACCTTAACATTTCCACCGCTACGGACAGCAATAAGGTAGTCTGTGCTGACTAAGCTACCACCGTCTGATAATTCACTAATCTTTGACATTATTCGTCTCCTGTTCCGTCATTTTACGGCAAAATGGGCCAATCTTCATCGGTTAAATTAGGCCAGTTTTCATGATTTGTTATGTCTCGTAGCGCCTGTCGATAATCTTTGTAATCTTGTTTTTTACTTGCACTGAGCGAGGAATCCTCAACTTGAGTCCAATCAGTGTCTGATAACTTATTATTTCTGATTCCTCGGTTCTGAGCTGCCCAATCAAACGCTCTTTCTATCAAATAGTAGTCAATCTGACCATCTCCAAGTCTTAAATGCTTGGAATGAGTCTTCTTGTTAAAAGTCCCGACAGAATCAACAACAGGCAGCCAAGAATCATCAACTTTAAGACTCTGTGGGCCTGCTGATAAACAATCGTTTTCTGTATCCCATTTTGCAAACATTATCTAGCCCCGATTGCGATACCTTCTATCGCATCAATATCAACATCATCTGAATCATTTCCACTACTAGCATAAGCCGTAATGACATAGGTTTTTTCGGCTGTAGTTTTAGTGTCTGTTGCAAAGATAAAAACCGAGTCATCTTCAAGTGTTCCGGCTGATGACTTTCTTTTAGTATAGAACAGCGTACTAATCACAGTTCCAGTTACATTTGTATCTCTTACCCTAAAGGTGACTCCGTAATCTGCTCCTGAATCAAAATTCGCTTTATATTCTATCTGACATGCGGCATGAATAACTGGGGTATGACCTAACGTATTAGCAGGGATGACGATGGTTTGAATAACCGTCTCGCCATCATCGGGGCTAAGACTCTGTGTCGTGGACGTATTGAAAGAAACAAAAGTATCAATATCCCCAGTAATATTCGTTGCATTCAAACTGCCAACAGTGATTTTATCTGCCGACAATGTTCCGTCAATTATGATATCACCAGTAAAAAAGTCTGCCTTTTCAACCCAAGCGTTACTTACGTAAACGTACATCGTGGAGACTTCTGGATTAGATGCGGTATTTACTACCACTAAGACATCGTTAGTCCTCGGATTTCTTCCGAACTGAGAATTGAAAGTAGCGTTATTTGGTGCAGAAACATCATCACCAGCAGCAGTAGTTTCAAACCTAAAGAAAGCATTGTTGTTTGTATTACTGATCTTATCATCAGCATCATTTAAGGTAGCACCTGAAGACAGGGTAAATGATGCCGCAGTGACATCACCGCTAACTGTTAAATCTGTTCCATTAAATGCTAGTTTGTCCTGCAAACTAAAGTTGGCAGAATTGTCTAAATAAAACCCTGTATCGGCGTTATTGAAATTACCCGCTCCTTGGTATAGCGATGTGCTAGTTATGGTAACAGGCCCAGCAGTACCCGATGTGATATCATCTCCTGGCTGGATTGATGTATCAGCAAGCCCTAAAGTAGTACCTACACCTACGGTTAGTTGATTTGTGCCTATCGCGTTGCTGGCAATCTGATTAGCGGTGATTGTATTTGCAGCTATCTGGTCTGCGGTAATTGTTCCGTCTACAATTAAACTTGCACTTATTTTTTCTTCAATGCGTATGTCTTGCGCTTCGAAATAACCAGCAGTAGAGTCGTAGTTGAGAATAACTAATGGCGCGAAAGTTACTGCGTTTGAAGGGAACGTATTTGATGTGCCAGCGCCAAATTCCATCACATATCGGGTAAAGGTTGTTGAACCTCCATTCGCAGTTGCCGCACCATAACTCCATTGACTACTGCCGCCAATGTTTGTCCCATCAGCTTCAAATGCTGCTACACCAGCGTAAAGTGTGCCGTCAGCGTCTGAGCTTTTTCTCGCAACCGCAGTCATCCTATAAGTTTTATTGGGGTCTAACGGCAATCTTTCGCTACCGTTGTACCAACTACCAGCGCTTGCGGGTGTGCCGCTACGCAACGTCTTATTGCCAACCAAACCATCAGTTATTGTCTCAAACGTGCCTGTGGTGCCTGCAAAAAGCACCCACGCGGTTGAATCCTCAATATTCGGGTCAGAGTTTAAACTTGAGCCTTTGCCGACTACTGACAGTTTGTTAGTTGTCACAGAGCCAGCCAAAATCTTGTCAGCCGTTACTGCGTTCGCGCTAATCTGCTCCGCGCCAATCGACCCATCTACCAGCAAGTCACCAGATATAAAATTAGTGATTGCTGCCCAAGTTGCTTCTGTTGCAGGGTCTGCAACTCCCGCCGCCGTACATGTCCACCCATAAGTAGTCTCAGGCGTAGTGGTAGTGTCTGTGGTTATCACAAGGTCATTGACTTTAGGTAATCGACCAGCAGCAGTGTTAAATTCTGAATTAGACGGCGCTTCATCATCATCGGTAGTGATTCGCCAAAAACTAGGGATATCATGCTGCGCCTGACTTATAACGCCAGTCACTTCTGACATTATTTGTTGTGCGTTAAGCGTCGTCAGTTGCGTTAAATTATTGCCAGCGCCATCCTGCAAAACTCCCCCGCCTAACGTCAACGTACCTGTGATGTTTGCTTCTTCAACTGTTAGACTGGTGGCTGTTATGTCTCCGTTAATTGTTGCATTCTGAAATTCAACATCACCGCCAGTTAGAATTTGCCAGCCCGAAGTGCCTGCAACGTAATTTGTGCTCTGCAAAGTATTAGCAAACTTATCTACCGTTACTGCGTCATTAGAAAGCCTTGCAGTGGTAATTGCGTTTTCTGCAATCTGGCTTGTATTCACACCACTTGCTTTGATGATAAGACTAGTCACACCGCCTACTGTCTCAGTGTCAAACATCACGTTGTCTATCTGTAGCCTGTCTGCTGAAATCGTGCCAGTAGAAATTAAATCACCCGAAACGACTACATCAGCACCAAAATAAATCTTATCTGCTGTAACCGTAAAAGGCTGAATTGGTGTGTCAGCGGTAGAGTCAGGACTAACGATTGAGAACTGGTCTGCGACTACCGCGAATTCAGAAAACGGCGTTGCCCCAGCAGTCGTAGATAATAATCCAAACCCAGTGATGCGATTATTGTTATCTATCTTGACTGAGTAGTTAGCCTCGACCCCGTTGATAGAAGTGGCTTGCGTCGTGATGCTCGCAGTATTTTGACCCACTGTTGTGGTTAGCGTCGTCAAATCTTGAGCCGTTGAAGTAACCACCCCGTCAATCACGCTAACTTCTGTGCTTAGGCTGGACAATGCTCCTGCGGTAGCGACCACTCCGTTTGTCGGATCGTTTACTGTAGATTCTAATGCAGTAATCTGGATAGCTTGCGTTTGAATGTCGTTTTCATTGACGTAAGTCTGAACTGTTAAAGCGTCTATTGCGCTTGATGAACCCGCCACAAAGTCTGTCAAATCTTGTAGCTGTACTGTCCCAGAAGTTTCTAAATCAATCAGGTCATCGCTTTCATCTTCGACTTCAGTCCTAAAGTGTAGATCTTCTGTATATGTCGCGTTTAATGTGGTAACAGCCGATGAATTGGTTGTGATAGCACCTTCAGCCGTTGTAACCCGTGTCGTCAGTGCTGAAAGACCTGATGCGTTCGCAGCAACACCTGTAGTGCCATCGTTGACCGTTGATTCAAGGGCAGTAATATCAGACGACTGCGTTGTAATAGTGCCTTCAGCGGTTGTTATTCGCGTATCGAGTCCCGATATAGCCGTGGCGTTTGTGGTGATATTTCCTTCAGCAGCAGTAACATCTGTTTGCAAAGTCGTAATGTCTGAAGCATTAGTCGTGATCGCCCCTTCAGCAGTGGTGACTCTAGTCGTCAGATTTGACAATCCTGTTGCATTAGCCGCAACACCCGTTGAAGCATCGTTGACAGTCGTTTCTAGCGCAGTCACGTCCGATGTGATTGACGTTATAGAGTTACCCTGTGAAACCGTCGTTGCATCTAATACCGATATAGCGCTGGCATTACTGCTAACATTTGAGTTGGTCGTTGCTAAAGATGTTTGAAGATTCGTAATCGCGGTTGCGTTCTGGGCAATCTGAGCATCCTTTAAAGATGCCCATGCCGATCCTGTCCAATAATATGGATGATTCTGATCGTCTGAGTCATACCAACGTGAAAACGTAGGGATCGGATCAGGTATACCGCCAACACCCGCGACTGGCTCATTCGCTTGGATGTAGATATCTGAAACGCCGCTGGTTAAATCAACGACAGTATCTTCAAGTGCCGATAGATTCTGCGCGACTGTATTAATTGAACTGTTTAAAGTCTGATTAGAATCGCTAACGTAGATCGCCACATCACCAAGATTCTGGATGTCTACGTCTTGACCTGTTTCTAAATCTAAGACTTCGCCAGACTCGACTTCAACTTGCAGGATTTCTTGAGCCAAGACTGAGTTCTTTACGTCAGCTTGGTTCATCACCGTAGAACCATCGGTATCGTATAGATTGACAGATATTTGCGCCCCTACGGTCGCGTTATCCGCTGGTGCATTGGTAGATCCAGAAACATCAGCCCAATTAACTCGTCCGACTGTAGCGAATACCGTCGTATTCGGGTCTGCATTTGGTTCTAAGTTAGACTGACTAGCTGCGTCAGTTCCTATATTCTTAACCGCCCTGACCCAGTAATAACGCACATCACCAGCGCTAACAGAATCTGCTGAGTTAGACGCATCATGTACAAACTGCGTCCCATCTGTTTCACCTATCTTAACTGCTGAACTAAAATTACCGTTAGGCGATGCGTAGACGTAGATAGTTCCATAGTCAGCTGGTCTAGCAGGGTTTATCCAGTTTAATTCGTTGTTCTTTAACCCAGCAGTAACGCTTAATCCAGATGGGCTAGGAACGCCCCTGAACCCGTCTGTGATGTCCCCAGTTGCGGTAATGGTTGAATAAGCAACGGGAAGTGGGTCAGCGTAGGAAGTCGAAGAATCTTCTCTAAGTGTAAGATTGACACCGCCTTCATCTGAAAACGCCCAGCCCACGCACATGAAGACTTTGTTCGACCAGCTTAATTCATCGACTGATACTTGTACCCGATCCCCTGCGGTGATTCTTAGCGCTGATAAATTTGCAGGAAAAGTTACGACCTTTTGCTGATCGCTTAACTGAATTAATTTGTTGGACAATCTCTGAGCCATGTAGCTTGAGTTTGTCATTGGGAACTGGACTTCCTTTTCTAAGACTTCCCCGTTGTCTCTTGTTACAGCATCGGCTAACTGTACCTTTGGAAACTCGGTTGATTTGTGATTCTGCGCTGGATCAACAAAAAGACCTTTGATCGTGTTGAATCTGTCTGACCGCTCAAATGATGTTTTGATACCAATAGCCCCGATCAAGTCATCTTCGTTTAGACTTTCCGTAGGTGCTTCGTAAATACCCGCATGAAGAATATACTTGCCGTTGGAATAAACGAGATGCCCATTCATTGAGGACAAGATCTTGTTGATATTTGTACGGTGTGAATCAGTCCCGAACAAAACACCGTTTACCGTGAAACGCTTTTGTGTCCCGTTAGGAACATCAACAGAAACATCACACCCATTCGCCGCAGTGACTATTGCTTCCCAATCAATTTTCGCCACTGCGATGCCCATACCAAAATCAGCATTGATCAGGTAATCAGCTAGACATAAGGCTGGGTTGGTTGAATAGGCTATATAGCTTGCATTGGTTACGTCTTGTCCATACGTCGCAACGCTTGCGAACTCTAATCTTGGGTCGTAGACAGCTTTACCTTTGACGATAGCTTTAATATCTGAAGGTGCGTACTTGTCCCAGACTTCTGCTGAATCCTCGTTCAGCTTCCATTTCATTGCTATGTAAGCAATGCCTTTACCCTGATGTTCTGTAGTGTAATCAGCAAACGCGCCAACCATCATAGAATCAGCAGCTTGTGTAGCCGTTCCTAAATGTTTGTTAATTATGCAAATAGTCGTGCTGTTCTTAGGGCCAAAAGTCCCTGCTGTGACGTTACCGCCAGCACTAGACCCACCGTTTATCTGAGAATCTTGTATCAGCTTATTGTCAAAGTAGATATCCGTGATATCTGTGACTTCATGACCCGCTAAGGCTATGACGTGATACAGATCTTCGTTGTTAGTTCCAGCCATTCCTATATAGGAAATAGGGCCACTAACAAGCGTCTCACCATAGATCGTTTTATAAGGTTCAGTAGTTGACTTTACTGTTCTTTGACGACTTGCATCGGTATCGACTTTAGGCATGTCGATCTCATACATAGCCGACAGAGCCTTATTCGCGACAAGTGTCGCCCCAGCTACAACCGCACCACCTAAAGCTATTGCTTGCCCTATCCCAAGGGAAGCAGCAGCACCAAGACCACCAATAGCGCCAGCAACCGCTATTCCAATCTTTTGTAGAGCTAATAAAAAAGGTGCTACTGGCCCCATAATTTCCAACCCATAACGATGAATTCTTTAGGCATTCTAGCCAGACCCTTTAATGTCAGGCATACCGCTTGATTGCCTAATTTAACGCCTAGAAGCTGTGTCTCAGGCAAGGTAATTAACACAGGGCTACCATCAGGGAGACTGTCAATCTCCTCTGTAGACTCGCCTAAGACCGTTGAAACAGTGTCTTCTAGGTCGCCGTTCGACCTGATTATCTGATACGCTTCGTCCTCTGAATTATAGTGGAAATCAGTCAAATAGTCTTTTCCGGTAAGCTCTTTAACGATAAATCCAGCAAACTGGCAGCAATCAGCATCCCCGTAGTCAAAATCTCTACGTTCCCATTTGTTTAATGCTTGTAAGACTTGCAGTTGCATTAATCCATTATTTTTGGGTTAGACCCGTCTTTAGGAATGATTGGCGCACCGCCGGTACCAGCAGTCCTAGCTCCCCAGTCGAACTTAGCACCTTGAACCTTGTGAATATGGCTAAAGAATAAATCGCCTGAGTATCTTTCTTGCTGCGCCGCGTTGGTGTACATCAAGTTCCGTGATACGTCGAATCGTGAAAGCTCAGACTCCGCGATTAACTGGATAGCATCGCCACCATCGGCTCCTAAACTGACGTTCATTTGATCCATGAAGCCAGCCCAAATCTGCGTAGGGTCAGCAATCAAAGCATCGTCAGCATCTAAGACTCCCATGTACACTGTGACTGGGTGCATGAAGTAATCTTCGGTCAGCGCTGCGCCTGATATCGTAGAATCAAGACCTGACAGCGTTAAGGTGATTGCATAAGGGCTAACGTCGATGCCTTCTTCGACTTGTGAAATAGACCCAAGGTCTCCAACACCTAACCAATCTTGGCTATCCCAAGTATACGTTCCCAATGAGTTGTGGACATATAAAGTACCAGAAGGAAACTCCAACTTAGCAAAGGTAACAATAGCAACATGCTGCTGGGCTAATGCCGTTGCTACGTTTGCCGGAAAACCCCTGCTCATGCTAGAACGTCCTCGACCGCCTCAATAGTGAATGATGAAACAATCCCTGGTTGGTTATCCCAAGCAGTAGATCCTGCGAGCATAAAGACGCCAAGAACAGGATATAGGAAATCAACCAAGTCATTATTATCAGTTGGCTTCCTGATCGGCGGCGCTATCGGTATCGCAACCGTACCCGTCCCCGTTGAATCCACGTCATCTGTGACCATGTGAAGCTCGTTGTTAAATGCGATGTAATCACCAGCACGAAGATAATTGGTCGTATTCAAAGAAGCGTTGTCCACGTTTAACGTCGATCCCGTCTGACCAGCACCCGCAACAAATAAATTATTAGCAGTCGCTGATCCCGTACCAGATCCCGCACCCGTTGCAGTGAACACGACCCCAACAGTGTTCGCTGACGCACCGATAGCCGTGAAATCAGTTGTTCCGACTGCCGTGATAACGTAAATCGTACCATTCACAAACGCACCCGCGTTGACCGTTACTGTCGCCGCTGCGCCTCTTTTAGTATATGAATGATCAGGCAAGAAGAACCTATGCTCTTGACCGTTTAACTTGGTCAAAAACGCTTGCATGATTGCCCTGTTGTTGCCGCTTAAATTATTAAACTGCAAAGATGCTTTCCAAAGCGAGCCTTTTCTAGCAACTGTTTGGACTGCGTTGGTCAGTGGGCTTTGAAACGTCCTTGTATTCGTTACCAGTTCAAACGTGCTGGACGATGGCGTTATGCTTGGGAATGTATAGGTTGTCATTACACGAATCTCCGACGGCGCATCAAATCCTGAATTGTCGCAACAGTCTGCTGCGAACTCTGCTGCATTGCTGCACGAATCTTCATATCTACGTTTGCGTCAGCTCCTTTTGCATCGATGTTGTTTACGATAGTTATGCCTCCAGTCTGACCTTTGGTGTGATCAACGACCGTCTCATTTGGGTGAAGTATTGCAGGAAAACCACCTTTGCCATCCATACCGCCAGATCTAGATCCTCGGCCAGTGAAACCACCACCGTCGAACGATTGAGCTCTAATCTGTGCGATTTGCGCCATACCGGCAGCAACCTGGGCAGCAGCCATAGCAAACGATATCGGTGGAGGATAAGTCTCAATCGCTTTAGTCGCACCAGTATAAGTAGACATAATCGCTTGAGCTATGTTGTAAGCCTTTTGAGCAGCGAACATCTTCTTGTTGTTAGCCTGGACGCCTTTAAATGCATCACCAAGGCCATCCAATACCATCTGCGTCTTTTCAGTAGTATTCTTATCCTCAAAGTCTTTACTTTTCTTTCTGAGCTCTTCTAACTGAGCAAAGTATCTTTCTTGAGCTCTTAGTTTAAGATCGGCAGCTAACTCTTCGTTGGCAACGTCTGCCGCAGAAAACTCTGTCAGCAATTGCATTTCTTCGTCATATGCTGCTGTTAATGCCTCTTTCCTGGTCATCAGCTTCTTTTGCAGCTTTTCAACACCCTGAGCCATATCAAGCTCATTTTGCTTGTCTATTATCGCTTGGATTGCATTTAATACTTCTTGATTGTCAGCTAGTCCTAATAATCCAGCTTTATACTTTAGTAGCTGCTCATTAGACATCCCAAGAGTTTCTGCTTGCTCTTTTATGGATTTCTTAAAGTTATTTTGAGACTCTACCAACTTGTCAAATTCAGGAGATGTTGTCTGCAAAACACCTTCTAAGTTGCCCATTAACTCTTCTAATCTCTGAAGCTGTAAACTAGCTTCGGCAGATGCAACAGAAGTCTCTAATATCTTATTAGCAGTTTCTAAAAACGTATCGCTAAGATTCTTATTGCTTTTATTGGCAGACAGAATCTCATTAATTAATGATTGGAATGCAGGAATTGAACCCTCAATTCCATTTTTCACATCAACTGATGCCGACTGTAACCTGGATGTTTCTTCAGTAGTTAATCCTAAAGATGTTGCCAGCTTGCCCAATGCCATAGCATTGTTTCTTGTTGCTATTTCTGCGGCTGCTTGCTCTTTGGTCATGTCTTGATACAAAGTCATGAACGCTTCTACTTCATTAGAAGCACCTACTAGGAACTGTTGAGCAGTATATTGAGTGTGAATGAATTCATCGGTAGATTCAGACAATGCATCTTGTGCAGTCTTTGATGTCTTGAGTGCTTTGACGTAATTAAGACCAAGTTGAATCTCGGCAAGCTCTTTTGAATGAGCCGCTAACGATCTAAATCTTTCTGTTAGCTCAAAGGTTCCATCGGCAACATCGACACTCATTACCTTTGATAGTGTTTTTAGTTGCTCTTGTAATTCTTTAGTTCTATCTTTTGCCCCTATAACGCTTGGCGCATAAGCAGTAGCTAGTGCCGCGCCGACTGCCATAACAGCACCGATGAGGGCTCCGTGTGGGCCCATAAGAGAAGCAATCTGTGAACCCTGCTGGCCGAATACCAGCATGGCGTTTTGACCCATTTGAAGCTGTACTGCAACGTCCTGGATCTGATGACCTACTTGACCAAGGCCACCACGCATCATCCTCAAGCCTTGTTTATTGGCTTTCTGCGCTTGCTTGTCAAATCTAGCTATAGATGCCGCAGCCTTATCAGTAGGCCCAGAAGTGTTATCTGTGGTTAATAGCTCTGTGTGAATTACGTTCTTTTGCGTTGCCATCTATCTTCTCTTGCCTAATTCTAAGAAACGTCCACCAATGATTAAACTCTTCCTCAGTCATTGCCAAAACTGTCGATAGTGGCTCCCCAAGATGATTTGCCAACTCATACATCATATACAATTGAGTTGGTTCACCTTGAGGATTTAGGAGTTTTTTTCGCGTTCCTCTTCGGTTCTCCCTTCTATATTTAGAACGAAGTTAGCAATATCAGATACAATATCTGGATCTACTTTCTTACGAAGAGAAACCTTATCCTCTAAGGTAAATACCGCGTCACCTTTTTCATCAGTAGTGCCTAAGATGACGGCATAGATCATATAATCCGTACCGTCACCATCAGCTCTGGCTAACCATCGAGCCTTGTCATCAAGAGTTAGATTCTTCGCATAAATAGTTGTTCCCCATTGGGGTATTTCTAATTTGCGAATCTCGCGCTCACTAAAATGAGCTATTGCTTGATCGATTAGCTTACTCATTAAGCTGTCGCGCTAGTCAATGCGCCAGAACCTTGAAGCGTGATTGATGCTTCAACCATTCCGTCAAAACTAGACGAACGACTTACGCCAGTCACCAAAGCAGTACCCGTGTAATACGTATCGCCAGTGGTATCGCCTTCTGGGTAAAACCCAATAGTGACGCTTGCGCCAATCGTAAGACCGCCTTGACCTGACGAATCTGTTTCATCCCAATAAACATCAGCACTTCCGGTAAAGGATGTGAGCGTAGTGATGAAAGATCGAGCAGTATCTGTCATTACTGTATCTTCAACAGTATCTGCTGTTTCTTCAATTGAGAATGAACGCAACTCAGCAACGGCATTAGCGCCGACCTTGATGATTCCATCTCTTCCGATATGTGTAGCCATTATTCAGACTCCTTGTCTTCCTGTTTCTCAGCTTTAGCCTTCTTAACAACTTTAGCCTCAACTGTGCCTTTTACTTTATCTGACTTCCAACCTTTAGCCAGCATGGATTCAACTTGAGACGGATGAGCATCAACCACAACTTTACCGTCTGGACTTGTTAATTTCATAGTATACACCTTAAATTGCTATATCTGGAGCAGTAGTTGTCGTCCTATAGACTACAGTATAAGTCATAGTAACAACACCTACAGGCTGATCTCCTTCACCATTAAACTGAATCTCAGTTGACGTAATGTTCTGAGATTTAGCTAAATTGTTCAACGATCTATCTGCGCCTAATGCTGCTTCGACCTCTTTGCAGATATCGTCAACAACATCGTCAAAATCAGTATTAACCTTAACGTATCCTTCTATGGCAACACTCAAAGTCCTGTTAAGACCAAGACTGGTTCCCATGGTATCTACTTCAGAACCTTCTGATAAGGTATATACCAATAACGCCGGTAAACTAACCGAATCTAACGGATAAACTCTCGACTGATAAACATTAGATCCAGTTGTTGTTAATCCGGTAATCGTAGTAGCGATACGCTCTCGTATCTGTTGACGAACATGATCAGCCATTACTGAGCCTCAAGAGCCAAAGCAACGACTCCGGTATTATCTGGTTGAACGTTGACGACCTTATATGTCGTAGCGTCTTTGATGATATTACCGTCTAAATCTGTTATAGCTGCGAAGGCTAATGTATCGCCGTGGGCAGCATTTCTCAGGTCTTTTGCTTTGCCGTAAACCATCGGCTGAAGTCCTTCTACCGATACAGTTTGACCAGGAATCTCAAAATACTCTTGGTCTAGAATAACTTTAATTGTCGATGCTGAACCGCCTGAAGGCGTAAAGGTACAAGACACGCCATGACCAAGCACGTCGAAGTATCCATCAAAATCAGCATCAAACTCTAAACTCATCGCTTAATTACTTTCTCAACAGCCTTCTTCTTTAAAGGCTTTTCTTCTTTGGTGAACTCTACGGCATGCCCTGAACTGATGTACTGTCGGGCTTCCGCTGAAGATACTAAAACCACGTCACCGATGGCTCTAGGCACACCATGAACGTGACAAGGCATTTTTATAACTAATTCCATAATAATCCCCATAAGATTGGGGGGCCGAAACCCCCCGTTCTCATTAGCTTGCAATGATGTCTTTGATTACCGCGAAAGATTCGGGGTATCTAAGAGCCACATCTAAGTCCTGGAAGAACGCTAATCGCGTACCGCCAGAAGTAGACAAGCTAGCTTGATCGACTACAACGTCAACGCCAGACCAGAAGCCGAGCATAATTTGACTGAAGTCGCCGTAGATCATTGCTGACAACGCCGTTCCGGTTCCTTTGGTCAGATCAGAAGGTACTAAGGTGCTAGAAGCTACGTTAGTTCCTAAGATCGTGCCGTTGGGATCCATGATGAAGTTGCCTTCAACACCAGACGCTTGCTTGCTGACAGTCCGTAAAGCCGCGATGACTTTAGGGTTGGTCAAGAAAGCAGAGCTGTTGATCATGGCATTGTCTTCTTCGACAGCCTTCATCAATTCAACTACTTTAGCGTAGGTGATAGCAGCACCGTTGGTTCCCATTGCTACAACATTGGTAGAGCCGTTTGCAATGATGCCCGATGGTGCATTTGCAGCGCCGCCTTCGATAGCTACGTCATCGATCTTTCGTGCGAAAGTGTTGATGATGTCGTTACGAAGAACCTGTTCTACAGATGGGTCTGATTGCTGGATTAGCCTTCTCGAAACGTCAACGTATGCCGCTAGCGTTTTCGGGGACATGGTTACTTGTGCAAACGTAGCTGCGCCTTCGCTGGGTGCTGAACCTTCAGCAACGAATGCTGAGTTGGTTACAGAAGCACTGAGCTTAGGAATAGCAACATCGCCCTTCAGACCCTGCATTACGCGCGCGCCCAAAGAAGTGATAGTCAATCGAGCATACAATGCTTCGATGAACTGGTCTGCCAAATGATCAGTACCAACCAAGAATCCACCTTGGCTATCAGTTCCAGCAGTTTGATCACGCTGGCCCCAGTTGATGTTAGCAGGAAGATAGAAGCCTCGGGCTTCTTTGTTGGAACGATGTGCAATCTCGTCAGAAATTTCACGCTCGTAACCAGCATCGCGCCAGTCGCCAGATGAAGCAGCTTTGATAGCTCGGATTAAGCTATACTCACGCTGTTCGCTCTTAGCAACGTCAACTACAGCAGCAGGAGTTTCCAGCGGCTTGTTGTTAGCGATGGTTTCCAACAATTCACCTTTGAATTGCTCTACTGACAAACCACGCTGAATGGCCTTGTCAGCCAGATCGCGTTGGTTGTGGTGTTTCCCAAGTGCAAGAATCTCTGTGAAAGAAGCCTGAGCCTCTGCCTTAGCTGATTCACTCACTTGGCGTACATCGACTTGATTTTCTTCAGTCATATTAGTCACCTTTTTAGTGGTTAAAGTTTTTTCAGCGGATCGGCCAACTCCAACGAATTTTGAAGGATCAGCAGGGATAGAGACAATCGATGCTTCCATCGGTGTCCAACTTGCCCTGTAATACTCTTTGCCTCCGTCGTCTTTAGCACGAACCATCCTTGTGATGCTGTATCCGACAGAAATATTCTGCTTTATACCGGACTTCACATCTTCAAAAACCTCTTGAGCCAAGGCAGATTTTCCAAATTCTACCAACGCAACGGTTCGTCGCTGCGTCTCGTCAAGGTAAAATGATCTCACTACACCGATCTGCTCATCCATCTTGTGATTGTTAAGCAGTGGAGCTCGACCTGAAGACATGAATTCCATATCAATGTCTTCTTTATTATGGCTTAGAACTTCCAAGCCAAAATCTCTTTCAACAGGTGTCTCGCTAGATACACCAATTCTGACAATACGCTTATCTTCATCAATAGCGCCTCTGGATAAGTCGATAGTCCTGTAGACCATCTCTATCTTATCTTTAGCGCGAGCGATCTCTTCAGCCATTGCCTCATAATCTCTATCTTCTTCCATCTCATCCTTTGCAAGCTCTATGATGAAAGAATCCTCAGTTTCCTGAACATTAACAACGTGTCGTTCCATGTCTTGTGTCCTGTTTTCTTCCTTCGATTTTAACGGATGCCCAGCGGGAAATAAATCAGTATCATGTTTACCTCCTCTGAACTTTTCATTTCTTACCGCATATAAAAAACTGTTCACTCGTGCCATTGCCCATTGCTCAGGACTGGTTACGCTCGGCCTAACTGAACCAGGGTTAGTCTTATAAGCACCTATGCCTCGGTTGTATACTTTTCTCAACATCCCTAGATTCACTTTTTTATAGGATGCCTCGACAGAATCGTTATGCTCTTTGACCTTATTGCTTAATCCTTTGTCAGATGATTCAGCTCGTTCATCATTCTTCATCTGATTCACTAGCTTTCTAGACCAGCTAAAACCAGCATCACCACCCCACAAAGCCCAAGCTATTCTTCCGTTCGACGGATATCCTTCTTCGCCTGGTCTAAAGCCTTTAGCCTTCTTATCGACCTCATGACGTGAAAAAAATGAATACATTCTCTTAACCGTAGAGTCCGAAAGATCAGCATCATTTACGATATCTCTAGCCCTAGCAATACCAACCTCAGTACCGCCGCGACCAAACTCGCTACGCCAATCGAGACCTTTTCTGGCCTCTTCTTTCATTCCGCTAGTCGGCTTCGGCATCTGGAACCCCTTCAACTATAGGATCTGTTGGAGTCTTTAACCCAAATGGCTGAAATGCAGTCTTAATGTCATACTGATCAGCAAGTTTGCTTTCTCTGTCATGCTGCTCAAACAACTCTTCTACGTCTCTGCCGTAGTTAGCCTGAACGTCTTGATAAGTAACAATACCATTCTGCAAGCCCTGTATGTTCGCTTGCATCTCTCTTTGCGGATCAACCCATCCCCAAGATCGCGGTATGAACGATGCATTGTCAGCAAACTTGTCATACTTATTAACTTGCATCGGTAGAGCATCTTTAAGCATAGCGAGCTCAAGCCATTTACGGTAAATAGGCTCTAAGAAGTGCTCGATCATGAAAGCCTGCAACATTCTGTATTGATCTCTATCTTCTAACGTCCCTGCGCGTAAAGAAGAGTAATTTACACTGGATAAGTCGTTGGATATTGAGTGATAAGAGATATTTAACCCAGAGGCAATACTTCTAAGCACTGCGGTAGAGAAACTCTCGAATGCTGTCGTAGGATGAGCAGGATCGAAGGCTTTGAAGTCCATTCCTGCGGGTAATTGCTCAAAAGTACCAGGTTCTGCGTTCATGATCGGCATATATTGATCTTGAACGTCATCACCGACATAACCATCACCTGTAGGAGACGTAAAGAAGCCCATCTTAGCAGATGAGACCCTGCTGGCGACCAATTCACTCTCATAGTAACCGTTTAGCATCTTGATGTTAGCCATTACGCTCGCAACGAACGGAACGCCTCGTCTCTGTTCAGGTCTTTGTCTTATATAAGCATGAATAATGTCTTCTGCGGGGACTCTAATCGTTTGATTGCTTTGTGCGTAACCAACGTCATTCGGATGGTTCTTATACAAGTGATAAGCAACAGGTACGTTTTCTTCGTCAATCTCAACGCCCATGACGATTCTATTGCCATTAGCAGCAAGCTCATTTTTGGTCTCGTTAAGATGATCAGCCTCTAAAAACTGTATTCTGTAGCCAAACTCGCTCGAAGGATCACGATAATGCTTGATCAAGACTTCACCATCTCTTGCGAGCGCTTCCATAAACATCTTTTGGCAATCTAAGAACGACATTGTTTTGTCGGCAGTACAATTACCAGTCCGAGTCCACTTTTTCCATGCTCGTTCTATGATTTGGTTGCCTAAAACGTCCAACATACCGTTTTCGTCTCTAGCTTTTACGTTAAGGCGAATTCCGTTATGTCCAACTACGTTAGAAGACAGTAAATTGAGATATCTAGCCACATAGGCATCGTTTCTGGCTAATTCTCTTGATCTATTGCGTAAAGTAACAAGGGCTTGTCTCAGTTCTTGGTCTGCACTAGCAGAAGAACTAAAAAAGTCGGTAAATAACCGACCACCTTGAGCTCCTTTGTAGGAACGTCTGCTTAAAGGCGAACCTTTTCGCTGTTCTTTCTTACGTCCGAATGGGTTATACCAAGCCATCAGAATTTAACTCCAATTGTATTTCCAGTAGGCTTGTTATTTCTGATCTTAGCCTTCTGCAATTCTTTATTGTATTTGGCCTCATATCTATCTCTTAGGCTATGAAGCTCATCAATAGACATTCTTGATAAACTTCTGCCAGCAATACTGAAAGAGCTCTGATCGATTGTCGCCCTATTCTCAATAACAGCTTGAACCGCATCTAAGACTTTCTTAGCGTGAGTTCTAAGATCTGCATTGGTGTCAGCGTAATTAGCGACTAAAGTTGTAATGCCGCTATCGACAGCAACACGCTCTGAATCAGAACTTCTGGTTATATAAGCATACCATTTATACTGATGTGCGTTATATGCAGCAGTGGTTGAAGAATCAACCTCTACTATATAAGCGTCAGTCGTTTCGGTAGCAGTAATAGTGAATTTATGATTTCCACCACCGCCTGAGTCGCAGTGAAATTCGTACGTTAAAGCGTACTGGTCTGTGGGATAGTCAGAAACAAGATCTGGTCTCTTCCAGACCCATCGATCACCTACAACAAGCGTCTCAGGCTCTTGTTGCGGGTAATTATCACGATCAAATAGATTTGCCATTTCACCGCCATGCATTAATATAGTTTTGTCTCGGCCTTCTTGTTTGCTGCCTCATAAATGGCTTAGGCTGCTCAGGCTCGACTTCTGGTTTTATTTCTGCCCTAGATTCTATCTTATTTGCAATACTATTGACATTGATATTAATTATAGCGTATGCGGCCATAGCATACACCATGCAATCTAACGCTTCATTCCTTGGGCGAATCTTCTGGAACACCCTTCGTTTATACCCTCTTACGAACTTAGTTACAATCTTCTCAGCCGTAAGCTGTCGGAAGTATTCGTCATTCAACTTGTTGTTGAAGTGGATGTAACCTGGGCCTTCTTCATTGATTCGCATTCTTGCAAATAATAAATCTTTTGCTGTATCAACGCCAATCGGGAAAAGCCTACACTTTGCAACGTTATTCCTGGATGGCTTTCCTGCTATCGCTTTGCCTTCACCACCAACACCCTTAATAGCAAATACCCTTTTAGAGTAGTTCTTAACGCAATACTGATAGACTGTATTCGTAAAGTGACCGCCTGAGTCTATCGCGCTAGCCCTAATAGCTATTTGACGACCATCTTCTGTGTCGTAGGTTCTCATCAACTGAGAATCTAAAGATGTCCACAATTGTGGGGTTGATGGATCTCCGTAAAGAACATCATGGGAGATAACCCAAGACTCATCATCTCGTCCCCATCCGATCAGGCTTATCTCTAATCTATCATCTTGGACATCGACCCCAGCCGTAAGAAAGACAACTTCTTGCGGTATCTCTTCAAACGCTTCTCTGCGCTCTGCCAAAGAGTAGTCGTCTATAGTCTCACCCTCGTCGGCCCAACTTTCAGATAAATATACGTTCGTCCATACTCGCAGTTGTTCTGGGTTCTTCTTTACGTTAAGAAAGTCTCGGACACCTTCAGACAATGGAGTCCATGGTGAGTAAAGACCTGAAATGTGAAATCCAGCAACACCCTTGAACTCATCTTGAGCTAACCACTGCCCGTTGCGAATAGACCAGCGCCGGTCAGAATCAGTCCAAAGAGTTCCGCATTCTTCGCACATATACTGAGCGGTTTCAGGGTCATTATCGCTCCATCTTACGTTAGACCACTTCAAGGTCTGCTCATGCTTACAGTGTGGACAAGGAACGTAGAAGTATCGCTTGTCTGACTTTTCAAATGCATCTTCAATACGACTAGCATCCTTATTCGTGGGAGTAGATACCATGACGATCTTTCTATTGAAGAATGTCGCGCTTCTCTTCCTAGCCAGTTGAATCGGATCACCCTCAGAACCGGCCGACGCAGGGTATCGGTCAACCTCATCACACAAAACCAACCTAATAGGGCGAGACGCTAGACCTGACGGACTATTGGCCCCCACGATAGAAATGGCTCCACCAGGAAAGATCTTATGTAACGTAGTGTTGTTAGAGTCTCTAGATCTAGGGTCTTTAACTTTACCCTGTAGACAAGGCGTTGACCTAAGAAGGCCATTAGCGATTCGATCTTTGCTGAACGACTGCGCCATATCCAGAGTAGGCTGCAACATCAGAATCGGACAAGGATCGTTGTCTATGTGATATCCGATGATATTGAGCAATGCCTCAGACTTACCCAACTGAGCGCCAGCCATGACGACAACTTCTTTGATCTCAGGATCTGAACAGGCATCCATGATACCTCTTTGATACTCAGCCCTTGATGTATGCCATCGACCAGGTTCAGAACTACTTTGTGAGTCCAGTCGTCTTCTTTGGTCTGCCCACTCGCTTACGCGGAGTCTTGGTGGAGGCTTTAGTGTCTGTATCGCCTTCTTCAGATGCTGAACCAGTTGCTGTCGTTCTTGTTGGGTCGATTTTCGGGTCATAGTTACTCAACTCTTCTAATGCTTCATTGATAAGGTCTTCGCAAATCGTTTGACAGATCGCAGCGTCCATCTCAGATGAGACTATCGGTGCAGCCTTCGTCGGTATGCTCAAGAGCTTACCCTTGATCGCGTTCAATATATCATCCCATGCCTTTACGACATCCTCAGCGATTACGAGTTCACCTCTAACCTTAGCCAGTTCAAGCTCTGCTATTTGAGCTTCAGCGTTGATTTTCCTGGTGCGAGCTTCATCGTAGCTCGACCCGAGCTTAACTCCTCCTGTGCTTGCCATATAACCTCCTGTGTCAAGTTTTTTGATTATACACAAAAAAGTTGATTGCATGATCATGAATTTAGTTCATGTTAATTCTGTCGCTAGAAAAAGTCAGCGGCGCGCGACTACCA
>Ga0208162_1000651_pt1 | contig 19289 bp, 12 predicted proteins | sample CB_VirMetaG_4_FD_184539 | JGI IMG/M metagenome (GOLD analysis project Ga0208162, IMG submission 184539) | Freshwater to marine saline gradient viral communities from Chesapeake Bay - CB_1508_1M Viral MetaG (SPAdes) (version 4) | ecosystem: Environmental > Aquatic > Marine > Coastal | place: USA... | reverse complement strand
GCCTACGTTCAAAAGGCTCTCATCGTGGGAAGAACATATGCGCTCACAACAAAAGAGAAAGGAAAGTTTGGAAGATTTCTGGGCGAGTTCAAAACGGGAAAAGGATTTATTACGAAACTCCTTGTCAAAGAACGATTGGCGGTTCCGTACACTGGGCAAAATAAAAAAGAGATTGCGGTAGCTCACGAAATTAACCGTTTAGCACTAGTCAAAGAGGATAAACTATGACATGCCAATGCGATAGAAATACATGGGGTGAAGAAGGCCCTGGCAGCGTATGCCACAAACCTTTCTACAATGAGTTCGATATGTGTTTAATCTGCAACCATGACAAAGCTTGCCATGCAACTGTTGAAGAATCTGAAGTACCGCCGGTAAGTGAATACGAAGATAGACTGTAACGGAGCAATCAAATGACAGCGTGGTCTTACAGCAGTATAAAAACTTTTGATCAATGCCCTAAAAAGTATTACCACTTAAAAGTTGCAAAGGACGTAAAAGATTTTGGTAACGAAGCTACAATCTACGGAGGTCAAGTACACAAAGCCGCTGAAGACTACATAAAAAAGGGCACTGAAATACCTACTAAGTTTGAGTATATTTCAGCACCCCTAAAGGCCATAGAAAGCATACCTGGGGAGAAACATTGTGAGATACGTCTGGGTATAGCTTATGACGGGCAAGACTATACGCCGACTAAGTTTATGGCCAAAGATGTATGGTACAGGGGCATTGCTGACTTACTCATACTAAATGGTGAGAAGGCATACCTGATTGACTACAAGACCGGCAAGAACGCTAAGTATGCGGACACTGCCCAACTTGACTTGTTAGCCGCTGCTGTCTTTACACATTACCCAGAAGTCAAAACTATTAAGTCTGCTTTGGTGTATCTGGTAAGCAATGACTTTATAAAGAAAGAACATAAGGCAGAGTTACGAAAATCTTACTTTGCTACGTTTGACGAGTCCCTGCATAAGTTATCAGTTGCAGAGGAGTCAGAAGTTTGGAACGCCATAAGCGGGCCGCTTTGTGGTTTTTGTCCAGTAAAATCTTGTGAACACTACCGTGGGAGATAAACATGGCAGACAAGAAACGTAACTACAGAAAAGAGTACGACAATTATCAAGGCACTGAAGAGCAGAAGAAAAAACGTGCCAAGCGCAACGCTGCTCGACGTAAGGCCGAGAAAGAAGGCCGAGTTAAGAAAGGTGACGGCAAGGATGTAGCCCACAAGAAAGCTATGGATAAGGGCGGTAAGAACTCTGACGGTACTAGAATAGAAAGCAAGTCACGGAACCGATCTTTCAAACGAGACTCTAAGGGTAACCTAGTATCGGAAACCAGTAAGCGCGAGCGCAAGAAAAAGAACACATGATAATAGTAGATAACAAAGCCCTAGTCTTAAAAACTAGGCGGCCCCACCTTGTCACTGAAAAAATACTAAAGTCTAAGGTGCTCAATGAAACTAACGGCATGTATGAGGTCGCCGTCAAATGGAACCTAGACGAAGCCCAACAGCTAACCGATATAGGTGCTAGGAATGTACCTTCTCCTATAACAAGAGACTATAAATGGTCTGGTAAGCTAGAGCCTTTTGCGCACCAAAAAGAAACTTCATCTTTCCTGACGCTACACAAAAAAGCTTTTTGCTTCAACGAGGCTGGCACCGGTAAGACCGCATCTGTTATATGGGCCGTGGATTATTTGATGAACCAAGGGCTTGTGAATAGGGTGCTAGTCATATGCCCACTGTCTATTATGAAATCCGCTTGGCAAGCTGACTTGTTTAAGTTTGCTATGCACCGAAGTTGCTCAGTCGCTTACGGCAACTCTGCTACACGTAAGAAGATAATTGAAGCTGGCTCAGAGTTTGTGATTATAAACTTTGACGGTGTGGCTGTAGTGAAAGACGAGATTATGAAAGGCGGCTTTGACATGATTGTTGTGGACGAAGCTTCTGCATACAAGAACCAACAAACCAACCGCTGGAAAATACTCAAACAACTGAGTGACCAGACTGAGTGGCTGTGGATGATGACAGGAACTCCCGCAGCGCAGTCACCCTTAGACGCGTACGGCTTAGCAAAGTTAGTCAGCCCACAAAAAATACCTAAATACTTTGGGCAGTTCAGGGACTTAGTGATGCGCAAGGTTACGCAGTTTACATGGAGGCCGAAGCCTAACGCAGACAAAATAGTGCATGCCGCCCTGCAACCTGCGATCCGGTTTGAGAAAGATCAGTGCCTTGATTTACCTGACGTTGTAAACGTAGAACGCGACGCCCCTTTGTCATCCCAGCAAGAGAAATACTACAAGCTTCTCAAGAAACAGATGATTATCCAGGCGGCGGGCGAGGACGTTACGTCTGTTAACGCAGCCACAAATCTAAATAAACTGTTGCAGATATCAGGTGGTGCGGTCTACTCGGACACTGGAGAGGTTATTCAGTTCGACGTGAGCAATAGGCTAAAAGTAGTCCTTGAGGTCATAGAAGAAGCAAGTAACAAGGTGCTAGTGTTCGTACCCTTCACGCACACGATAGAGTTGCTTAAGGAGTTTTTGGACAAGAACAAAATCAGTAGCCAGATAATCTCTGGCAAAGTAACCCTCAATAAGCGCAGTGAGATTTTTGACAACTTCCAAAAGACAGACGATCCACGGGTGCTTATCATACAGCCGCAAGCTGCTTCTCATGGCCTGACTTTAACCGCTGCCGATACTGTGATCTGGTACGCTCCGGTTACTAGCGTAGAGACTTATCTGCAAGCTAACGCTAGGATCAACCGCCCCGGACAGAAAAACAACATGACTATTGTCCACATACAAGGAAGTGAGGTTGAGCACAGGCTGTACACCATGCTGCAAAACAACATCCTAAACCACAATAAGATCGTTGACCTTTATCGTAGCGAAGTTGAAAAAAGTGTTTGACATTGTCAAGTAAAGGACTAAACTTATCCTCCCTTTAACCCAAATGCGGAGGACAAATGTCAGACAGTTACACAGCAGATAAGATGGCTAAAGACTATATTAAGTTACGTGAAGTCATCAAAGAAAAAGAAGAAGATATAAAAAAGCTCAAGGGCATCCAAGAAAAGATTACCGACAAGATGCTAGAGTTATGCGCTGACCAAAATCTAGACAGCGTAAAGACTCCGTTTGGGACTATATCTCGCCGTGTCCATTCAAGTTTTTGGACATCTGACTGGGAGCAAATGCACCAGTTCATCAAGGAAAACGATGCGTTTCATCTACTAGAAAGACGCATTCATAACAGCAACATGAAAGAATTTCTGGAAGATAATCCAGACAAGCTGCCTGTAGGTTTGCAGTCAGACCGCAAGTTCGTAATTTCAGTTAGAAAACCAACCTCTAAATAGGAGTGCATATGAGCAACGATGTTGAAATCTTTACTCAACAAACCGGCGTAGCCAAGTCTGGCGGACGGCGTATGACCGCGCTAGGTCAACAAATAGCGCAAACCGTAACTATATCTAGCCGACGTATTGTCGCTAAGAACGGTGCTTTTCGTAAGATTGTTAATGGTAAGCAAGTAGGTGATTCGATCCGTGGCGAGTTCAACGCCATCATTGTAGCTATGCTGCCTGAAGTCTCTCGAATCTATTACAAAGAGAAGTTCGACCCAGAAAAAGAAGCCACGCTTCCAAACTGCTGGTCTAATAAAGGCGATAAACCAGAGCCTGAAGCGAGTGATAGGCAGTCTGCTAACTGCGCTGATTGCCCAATGAATATAAAAGGTTCCGGTGAAGGCAATAGCCGCGCATGTCGTTTTCAACGCCGCATTGCAATTATGCTAGAAGGCGATACTTCCGGCGAGGTCTACCAATTCCAAATCCCCGCTAAGTCCTTGTTTGGTAAGGGCGAGCGCAACGTGCATCCGTTTGAGTCCTACATTAAGTTCATTGTAGCTAACGGCATGTCTCCTGATGGTGTTGTCACCACGGTAGCTTTTGATGACAACGCTGAAACCATGGAGTTACTCTTTTCACCTGTTCGAGAAATCGACGATGATGAATACGAGTTAGTGCTAGCTGCGCAGGGTAAACCTGATGCAGACCGGTACACCAGGATAACCGTAGCCCAGACCGATGGGGTTACTAAACAACCAGCTTTGGCTAAACCAGAACCTAAGCCTGCTCCCGTTGTCCAACGTTCTGAGGAACCTGAGGACGAAGAGGTCGAGGAGCCAGTCAAACGACCCAAGAAAAAAGAAGAAGCCCCCGTCGAAAAAGATGAGGACTTGGCTTCTATTATAAGTGAGTGGGGCGATGATGACTGATGAGCTACGGTTACAGTGTTAAGCTAATTGAGCTAAACAAATCCGCAGACCGTCGAAACCTAGGCGTAAGGCTGGGCCGCATTTGCATCAAGCATGATGTACCTGTAGTCCGTGTAGCTGCTCGCCTAGGGGTTAGCCGTCAGGCTGTATATAACTGGTTTGCGGGCGTTTCTAACCCGAAGCCACCAGTTGCTAAAAAAATAGAAAGGTACATCTCTAAACTGCAACGGTGATTTTATGAATGACATAGACCTGATAAGCCTAGTTCGTCCTGCGGGGGGATGGTATGGCTTTCTGGCGGTTAAGGACAAAACCAAAGTCCGGCAGCTTATGTTTGAAACTAGAGCAGAGCTGGACGAGGCCATAGAGAAGTATGTATCCGAACGCTGGTGTGTATTTTTTGGTCTTGGTAAATACAAAAATGGTGATAGTAGAACACAGAACAACGTAGAGTCTCTAAGGTCTTTTTGGGTTGACATAGATTGTGGCCCCAACAAGTCTCTGGTTGACGAGCGTACAGGCCAACCTCAGGGCTACGAAACCCAGGCGGAAGGTTTAATTGCGCTCAAGAAGTTCTGTAAAGATACTGGCCTACCTGCACCCCTGATAATTAATTCTGGTAATGGCGTCCATGCCTATTGGCCGTTGCAAGAAGACGTGCCGAAAGAAGAGTGGGACCCCGTTGCCAAGCGTTTACGCCAAGCGTGTATAAACAATAGTTTTTACGTGGACACTAAGGTATTTGAGGCTGCTAGAGTACTCAGACCACTCCACAGTAAAAATTTCAAGGGTGACGCTACCGGAATACCGCCAAAAGACGTTGTCGTACTCAAGAAAACAGCCCCAATCAGCTTTAATTCCATACGTTTGCTGTTTGGTGTTGAGCAAGGTGCTGTAGAAGCTAAAAAGCCAAGGCGTGGATTGAGCGCACTAGGTCAAGCGATTCTTGCTAACTCAGACAACAGTTTTAAACGCATCATGCAACGATCCGGCAAGGGTGATGGCTGCAAGCAACTAGCCAGCTGCTACGTGGACAGAGCCACCTTGTCAGAACCACGTTGGTTCGATGCACTTTCGGTGGCTAAGTTTTGTTCCGACAGTAAAGACGCCATACACAAAATATCTTCTGGTCATCCCGATTACGACCCGATTGAAGTAGAGCGGAAGATACTACACATAGCGGGGCCTCATACATGTGAGGAGTTTGAAATAAACAACCCAGGTGGGTGCGAAGAATGCCCCCACAGGAACAAGGTTAAAAGCCCGATTGTACTGGGTAAGACCGTAGCTAGATCAAAACCAGAACAGATTGAAGTTATTTTCGAGTCTTCTTCTGGCGAGCAGGAAGTACACCAAATACCTAAACTTCCGGAGCCATACTTTAGAGGTAGGAACGGAGGCATATACGTAGCTTTTGAGGAGGAAGGCGAAGAACTTCCGCCGAAGCTTATTTATCACAACGACATCTACGTAGAAAAAATAATGAAAGACCATAAAGGCTTTCATGCAGTCGTAAAGCATCACATGCCTATGGACGGGGTACAAGAATTTGTCATCCCTAACTCTGCAATAACCGACAGACGCGCACTTACTGAAGCACTTTCTGATAACGGCGTAGTCGCAAGTGAAAACCGGAGGAAGCTGATTCTTGAGTACCTTATTACATCTATCGTAGAGCTACAGCATAGTAAAAAGGCGGAACTTATGAGACCACAGTTTGGTTGGGCTGACCAAGACAGCAAATTTATAGTCGGAGATAGAGAGATAGCAGTAACAGGTACTTACCATAGCCCACCGTCTAGCTCTACCCGCAGCATGGTTAACTATTTCGTGCCTAAAGGCACCCTAGAAAACTGGAAAGAGGCCGTAGAACTCTATGGTAGGGAGGGGCTTGAGTTGCAGGCTTTCGCTGCACTGAGCGGTTTTGGTGCGCCCCTACTTAAGTTTACAGGCCAAAAAGGCGCTGTGATTAACATGATCCACCCCGACTCTGGCACCGGCAAAACTACGATCCTGCGTATGGCTAATAGCATATTTGGTGACCCTGAGATGTTGCTAGGTACTCCTGACGATACGTCAGTGGGTAAAGTTATAAAGATAGGCATCCTCAACAACATAGTTAACACTATGGACGAGGTCACTAACGTAAAGGCTCACGACTTATCTGCCATGTTGTACTCCTACTCGCAGGGTCGTGGTAAAGACAAAGCTAAGCAAAACGCTAACGAGCTTAGAGAGAACAACATTACTTGGCGTGACATATCTCTGGCCAGTTCTAACGCATCTTTTACTGAGAAGCTCAAGACTATAAAGAACAACCCAGACGGCGAAATGATGCGGCTGTTGGAGTTTAAGATTGGCTATACTGATCAAAAAATAATCAGCACAGAAGAGGGCAAAGAGATACTAGACCATGTGCTAAACAACAACTTTGGTCATGCCGGGCCCATATTTATCCAATACGTTATAGCTAACTTAGAAGAGGTAAAAGAGCTAGTCCTAACAATACAGCGCAAGATAGATACAGAACTGAGCTTGACACAACGCGAGCGTAACTGGTCTGCGGTTGTAGCTGCCAATATAGCGGGTGGTCGTATAGCAGCAAGGCTTGGGCTGCTGCCTGGTTGGCACTTAATGCGCATATACAGGGCAGTGTGCAAGGCGTTGACTGAGATGCGTGAAGATACTAAAGCACCTGTAAGTGATTCTAGCAGTACGATAGGCGACTTCATTAACCGACATCAGGCAAACATTCTGGTGGTGGATAACGAGGTAGACCAGAGAACTCAGAAATTCAAACCGCCTTATTTAGAGCCTAGGGGGCCACTGTACATACGCCACGAACCCGACACTCAAATGTTATTTATCTCCGTAAAAGCTCTCAGCGCTGACTGTGTGGATTGTCAGGTAAGCTACAAAGACACGGTGAACGATTTGAAGAGGAAGGGCATACTTATAAAAGCGGATAACAAGCGGCTAGGCAAAGGCTCTAAGATTATGTCACCTGGGGTACGTTGCTTGTGGCTGGATGCTTCGCACCCAGATTTTATAGACATGGCTACTATGGTTGTTGAAGATGCAAGTGGAGAAAGTGACGTACGAGATTAACTGGAAGAAGTTTAAGGTGGGGTATTCGTTCTTTATACCCTGCCTTGACCCAGACAATGCGTGGAAAACAATAAAGCCTATACTGAAAAGGCTGAAGTTTAAGACCGTACACAAAGTTGTCATTGAAGACGGGGTGCGAGGCATCCGTATATGGAGGGTTTAGTCTTCGTCAGGCAACAAGGTTTTTAATGTGCCTTGCGTGCTTTTACCGCCGTAAGCTCTTGTAGGCTCTAATAGTGGTTGCAGAAAGTCTTTAACGCCGACGCTTTGAATTAGTAATCCACCTTCTTCTTCAGCAATTGCCCTACTCTCTGCTCTACCTTCCAGCGAAGACTTCAGTGTTTCTTGTGTGATTACAAAGAATGGGAACTGGTAGTTGAAGTTGTCTATATCTACCTCCCTCTGATTCAGCTTAGCTAGATTATCTTCAGTGGGGTTCCTTTCAAATTCTAGGTCAGCCCTAGCGTACGCAGCTAGTGTTTCGGCACGTCTGCCTTCTACATCGTTTTCAAACTCCCTAGCTAAGAAATTTGTCCTCTGTAATTGCGCAGTAGTTGTGTCTTGGAAACCAATAGTCTGCCCGAATAACCTATAGGTAGAATAGTATTCTTTGGGGTTAATAATAGTCCCGTTATTGGAGATCAACCCCTCGTCTTCAAATCTTACAGCTCGCGCTACGTTTTTAAACAGGGCGGGCAGTAAATCTTCTACTGCTTTATTGTAATCCTCTCTGCCAAAAGCTTCTGCTGCTCTGGTTGCATTGCCAATTAAACCCGCTGTTGGTCCGAGGGCTGTCTTAAATACAAGTTCTTGGAACGCAGTTTCTAAGTTAGCCGCTGGCACATCATCTCTAAACCAAAGCATATCAAGCGAAGTAGAGGCCCCTACGTTAAGATCAGTAAGAGCGGATATCGGCCCCATTTCTGCTATCCTAGTTGCTAAGTACGCTTGCTCTTCTGTTAAACCTAACGCCTTTGCAAAACTGCTGTCCGGCCCAAACATGCTGGGCAAGAAAACTGTACGGAACCACAAGTCAAAACTAACAGGGCCTAATATGTTTGTCGGGTCTATTTTATCTTCGTAGTCTGGATCGCCTGGGCATATACCAAGCTCTTCGCAAAGTTCTGGGCGCATACTTTCCCTGATGCCGTCTACAGCAGCGGCAAAGATTCCGTACAGAGGCATACCTACAGAACCAGCGAACAACCAAGTCATACCCAAAGTACCCCAAAACTTAGCTGCGGCTTCTTTTTTGCCTTGCTCGTTAAGTAGAGGTATCTGACCTATGAAATTTCTATATAGGTAAGAAGTCATTTGCAGCGGGAAAGTCATAAACTGGAACGCTAACCTACCTACAGGGTTTTTAAACAACCTAGGTTTATTGTAGTTTGTATAGTTGAACAGACCTTCATAAGCTAACTTCATAGCTTCGTTCATAGCCTCTCGTGCGGCCTGTTCTTTATCCATGCCCTGCTTGAGCCGCTCGTTATAACCAAGCTCAAAGGACGACATGTACATGATTTCTCGGTTTATGCGCTCCATGTGGTGGAATGCACCTGTCATTGCCCCCATCACTATCTTAGAACTTCTAGACGGCAACGACATTTTTTGGTCACTGGCAGAGCCAGTAATATCGTTTATGTCTTTAGCGTAGGTATCCATGAAGAACCCACGCTCGTTTGCAAACTCCCATGCACGAGCTAGCGCATTACCATACTCACCGTTTTCAGTTACGTATTTTGAGTAGCGTATAGAAGGTTGGCCCCACTCTGTAACAAGTTCTCCGTTGGCTTTTCTCCTAGTAAGACTTACTTTGCCGTTTAGCGCGCCTATACTGTAGTTAGCCATTGTTTTGGTTACATCTACGCCACCAAATCTAGCCATCAACACAGGGGTACCAACAATTGCTAGCTGTGTAGACTGTACGAGCGCAGACTTAATACCGGACATCATCCACAAAAACACTACTTTGTTGCCAAGACTTGCTACCGAATCCAAACTACTTGGTGTAGGTGGTTTTATTTCTGCCATAGCGCGTTTAGATATTTCATCTGCCACTACGCGCAATTTAACTTGATCAGGATTATTTTTTAGCTCCGCGTACATAGAAGCCATAGCTAGCCTTAACTGCTTGCCATAACGCAATCTTGCAAGTTGGTTAGCTGAGTTGTGTTGGCTTGATGCAAAATTTCTAAGCGTGTCTCTGCTGTACCCAGCTATACCAGAACGGTGTATAAACTTACGACGCAAGTCTCCACCAGGCAAAGTTTTTAAGTAAAGCTGGTACACTTGGTCTTGTAAGTCTTTGGTGTTAATAAGCGATGGATCGCTCATCATTTGAAATATATTCTTTAGGTCTTCGCTAGAGTTTTCAGCCTCTTGCCTCAATTGGTCATTGTTTTTATTGTCACCAATTTGCATCTGCCCGGCTTCTATCCAGTTTTCATAGCTTTCAAATTTACCTGAAGCTGGATTAGCTCTATCTTTTGCTAGCTTCCTTGCAAACTTATTTCTAGCGGACTCAGACTCGAACATGTAGAACTCACGCCCTCTGCCTTTACCCACAGATAAAAAGAAATCCCCGTATCGCATTAACGGGAAGTAGACTGCCAAAGTGTTGTGCGCTTGGTAAGTAGCTACAATTTCCGGTATATTTTGTTTTTGCGGCAAAAGCTCAGCTGCCATTGCAGGGTCTGCTGCTATTGCTGCGTCTATTTGGTTATTCTTTTCCCTAGCTTTATCAACAGCGTGTTTAGCAGGGTTAAGTATTCGATCTATTAAATCTTGCTTACGTTGGTCGGGAAGTTTTGACTCCCTGATATTCCCCAGCAACAACTTCATGTGCAGTTTGTGAGATTTTTCGTAGGCTTTTTTAGCCATCTTATATATCTTTACGCCGCGTTGACCTCCGTTGTCTGCCATTTGCAGCCATTCCCATGCGGTAAAAGTCTCCCTTATTTTGTTAGTCCTTGCGGTTATTTTCCCTCTAAATTTAGCGGCTTCTTGAGGGGTAGTGCTGGGATTAGCTAGTTGAGATCGGTAATGAGCTAACAACGGGTCTTTTGCCAATGTTTCTTGCAAGCTACCGAACCTAGAGGGGTCTATGCCGTTTAATGTAGCTATGTGCATAACGTCAGACAATACTTCACTGCCTTTTGGAAACTTAGCTATAAAGTCTTCCCACTCAGGAACTTGCTCGTAAAGTTCCCGCAGTATTCTTCCTCTGTAAACAGCCATGTCCTCAATTATTTTATTTACTGAGGCTATGTTAGCTATTCTGTTTCTGGCAAATCTTGTAATCCCGTCAGTAGTCCAACCACTAATTATAAGGCGCAAAGACTTGGCATTTATCGAGTCATATAAAGCGTCTAAAGTATCTATGGCGTCCTTTAGACTGCGAGTGCCTTTCACCATCTGCCATACATTTCTGTATGTGCCAGCGGCGTCGTTACTCTTACGCAAGTTTTCTTTAAGCGCGGAGTTGCGCTCTGTTTTGCTCTTGGCGTAGTTAATTGCGCTAGATGGTGGTCGGTTATTCTTCTGCTTGGTATTAAAGTCAACAAGACGGCCAGTTAAATCCACTAGGTTATCGAACGCAGATACTTGGCCTTCTATTATCCCGAGAACTTTTCGTATCAGTTTAGTGAAAAGCGACAGTCCGTTCCAAGACTGGCCCTCTGCCCACGAGGTTTCTGGGGGCATATCTAGTAGAAATTCTTGTACGGTGGGATCGGTTAAACCGTAAGCCACAAACTCGTCTAGGTTTTCAAACGCACGCTCAAATATTTCTATTTGTGCCTCTGAGAGTAGGCCGTTCTTTTGTTTGTCTAGCACCCGCTGGTTTGCACTTACGTATAAACTTTCTAGCTGTTTTATAGCCTTTCTAGTACCAGGACTTACGCTATTCGGGTCTTGTTCGTACGCGTGCATTATAGACGTAGTGGCTGCATGTATCATTTCATGCGCGACTATTATGGAACTTATACCAGACCCTTCAGAGTTGCCGAGATCGTTTAGTACAATAACATTTCTAATAGAGCCGTCTGGGTTTACTGTGATTTCCTGTATTCCCAGCACAGCGCCTTCTATTAGTGCTATGTTACCCGCTACATCCAACCCCATGTCGGTAGACCAAATTTGTTCTTGGTCACTTACAACAAATACTTCAACACCTTTAAGCGCAGGCTCCAGTTTGTTAACTATAGCTTTGATATAGCTGGGCGTGTCGGGATCGGCTAGTATGGCTTTTATGGCTAGCGATACATCGCCAGTAGCATTGCGCATACCCTCATTAGGCTGCTGATAATCTTCTACCTTAGAAAGTGGTAGCGCAGAGGTAACTATAAACCGTGGGCCTGTTTTTCTTTGCAAGTCACGTTGTTGGTTTAACTTTTCTGCTTCTGCAATATCTTCGGCACGTAACTTTCGATCATTTAGCAGCTGGTTTATTTCTTGCGCTGCTTTAGTTCTGCGATCAGCAAAGTTTTCAACTAGCCGCAATGCGTCTGCTATTGCCTGAATACGTTGTTTCTTAGTGGTCTCTAGTTCGTTTGCATACTCGTTGAACAGAGTAATCTGCTGGTTAGCAGTTTTACGGTCGGAACGCTCAGCTATGATGTCTCCCGCAGGGCGCACACCACCCTCTCCAAAACTCTGGATAGCTGTTTCGATTGTGCGCAGATTTTCTTCTGCAAGTCCCTTTTTTATGTACTTGTTTCTTATCTTGGCGACTTGCTTGCCCTCTACGACGTTCCTAAGTTTAGTTAGAATGCTCTTTCGCTGATCGTAGTCTCTTTTAGACTTTTGTTGGGCAGCGGCGGTGTCGTTTTGCGCCTCTTGTACTTGTTCCGGGGTATCAAAAAGGTCTTGCCTGCCACTGGGTACTTGTGCATCAGCAACTTGGTCTTGTTTGATGGGAGCCTTACCGGTATTGGCTTTGTAACCAGAGTACCAATCGCTCCAGTTGTCCGGTGCCCAAAGAGCTAATCCAGCTTGTACTTCGTAAGGAACCTCGTCTAAATTGGCTTTGTTGGCTCTTGTTTTACGTTTTCTATCCGTATTCCCTGCAACACCAACAGCGTCTAAAAGCTGGCCTCTTTCTTCTGGCGTAGCGTTAGCCCAAAAATCAACAACTTGTTTTCGGTTGTCTGGATTGTTCATCCAGGCATTAACTCTGTCGTTTCTTGCTGCTGTTGTTTCTTTTTGTTTCCGCAGCTCTACAACATCTGGGCGTTTGTTGTATTCTTCTTGGAATGCTAATTCTTGCGCTTCGGTTCTGAAAGGATAGCTTATGCGGCCTTTACTTAGCTTGTTAATTAACCCTGCTATCCGACTAGCGTTAGTGCCAGTAGCTATTTCGTTGACAGCTCCCTGTTGTGTAGTAGAAGCAGCAGATGCCCAACGTGCAGCGTCCGCAGTGCCTATCTCACCGTTCTTGATGGCTTCTTCTATGTCTTGAATACTTTTGTATTCTTTATTAGAAAGAACTTCCCACGCCTCTCTGGCGGAGATCATACGTTCTATTTTTTCTTCTCTAGTACCACTAACCTGCAACTTGGCTTCTTTCAACGCCTCATCAAGTCGTGCAGTAGGTAACTGGTTAAGCTCGTTTAACAGCCGTTGCCGTGTAGGTTCAAAACCGTAGTCAACCTGAGAACTCTGCTGGACTCCTTCAAAGCCGACCATATCTTCGGTAGGCGGTTGTTGAGCAGTGGCCGTTTCTTTTTTGACTGGGTAACTTACAGAATCATCCGTCGCTACTTCAGCATCCAACAACTGGTTTTGCTGTAGCCGATCTATGATTTCTCTGGTTGGGTTAAAGCCTATACCCAAAAATCTTTGTAGTTCTGAGGTTGTGACGCTTGGCCGACTCTTTACAAACTCAACTGCTTTGTTGTAGTTGTCATCTACGGGCGTTTCTTCAGTCGCTTCTCGCTCTACAGCGTCCGCAAGCTGCGCATCTTCGTCTACCGCCTCCTGATCCTGCACCTCACCTTGCGCTATGTCGCTGTCAAGGTTTAAGTCTAGTTGGTCTAGTTCATCTTCCTGCGTGTCTTCTTGTCTACCTGTGCTGTATGACTGGCCTTTAGCTGCTAATAACGTAGCCTCTTCCTCAGTCATACCCTGACGCACATAGTAAGCAACGTCGTCCTCAAACGTAGTCTGTATTTCGTCTTGCGAACCGGCAACTTGCTCCTGACGGGCGATGTTTTCTGCCTGTTCCTTTATTAGCTCTTCTACGCGGTTCCTAAAAAACTGTCTCCCAGACTCTGTAGCTACGTTAATACCACTACCAGACAAGCCTCCTGCGGCTTCAGCAGCGGCTGAGTTCACTATCCGCTTAAAGTTCTCTACGGTTATGGCGTCGCCAACTTGTTCGCCAAGAACACGCTCACCAATTATCTGGGCGGTCTCTTGTAGGCCACCAGTTATACCTTCTTCAACAAGTTCTCTTGGGGCTTCTTTGAGGGTTTCTTTAGCAGCTTGCGCAGTGCTACGCTTTACGACTTCTTCGCCTAGCTCTCTGGCAGCTTTCCTGCGTAGTAGACTACCAACAGGGCCTGCAATAACGTCCAAAGTACCGCTCGCCAACGCAGTCAGAGTGGTTACGTCGCCGGTTTTATTTAGGTACTCAATAATTGCTTGGGTTCGATCTTCTTCGTTTAGATTACTCGTAAGATCAAGTATGTAACCAAGTCTGGTGTCTATAGTCTCACCAAGTGCAAGCCCAGTGCCTACAGCACCAGCACCATAAGGGCCTGCCACAGCACCAGCTACCATTACAGGGCCTATATTTACCAGGCCTGAACCTACGTTGTAACCTAGCCAGTCTCTAAAATCAGCTAAGTCTCTTATATCAGTAAGCTCTCCGACTCTCGCACCGTACTTTTCCGCTATGTTTTGTTGTTTTGCTGCTAGCTCTGGTGCTGTTTGCGCTATGTCTTGTGAAGACTCTTGTATGGTCTCGTTAGACTGACTAACTATTTCTTGTCTGTAGTTAGGATCACTATATTCGTACGCTTGGAGCCTGCCCAAGTCCAAATATTTATTCTCAGAGATTAATTCGTAGAATATGTCTTCGGCGGTTTCGCCAGCATCAATACGTTTGTATGCGTCTTGTAACCCACGTTCTCTTACTACGCGGTCTGAATCAATCTGCAAGTCTACCTTTTGTGGGACTAACGCCATGCTAGACGCAGCGGCGGGTATACCCTTACTGAAAAGTTGCTTGAAAAAGCCACGGTCTTCGTCTGGGTTTGTGGCGGGTTCTACTGGTTCTTGGGGAGCGAACTGAGCAAAAGGATTAGGCGCGACTGGTTCTTGAGCGGCAAACTGAGCAAACGGATTCGACTCTTCCGGCGTTTGCTCATCTTCCTTAGCAAACCTTGCAAAAGGATTTTCTTGGGGGTCCGCCATAAGACCCCCCTACCTAAGACCCGCTAGTACTTGTTGTGCTTTTCCTGCGCCAAACTGCTCATCAAATTGAGCTGCAAGACTAGGGTCGTTTATCAGCATCTGTTTTGCTTGCTCAGGAATTTGTGACAGAGGGACAGGCAATACTGTTTGGGTTTGGGTTTGGTTTTGGGTTTGTCCTGCGGGAGTCAACAGCCTTATATACTTTTCTATTTCTGCATTGAGAAACGCGTCTTTGTCTACAGCACTAGCATATGCGGCTCTGCTTGCACCACCATAACCTACAGCCTCCATAGCCAATCGGGTTGCAGCTTCTCTTACATCAAAAGCTTGTCCTGCTTGCGTAGCACCCAGCCTACCCAGAGCAGCTTGAGACTCCCTTTCCGTAACATTGACCATAGCTTTGTACTTTAACTCCGCTTCAGACACACCCGCATTCTCTGGTAACGTCCTCAAGTATGCTAACTCTGTATTTATATCATTCTCTCGGTTAGTAGGCTTGTTAGCTCGATCTGCATATGTTTGAGCTACTTCAACCTGAGTTGCGCGGTTGACTGCGGAGTTAATAACGTCCTTAGCAGACTGCAAGTTGCCTCTACGCGCATCAATGGCCGCAGTTCTAGCCGCGTTTACGGCATCAGACTGTTTTACGCCTCTTTCACGTAGGTAAGTTACTATTTCATTTTGGTTCTGAAAGTTGTCACTAGCTGCTTGTAGTCTACCCGCAGAGAACTCTTCCTCTACTGCCAATGACGCTGGCGCATACGCACCAAAACCTTCTTTGGCAAACGCACTTAAAGCCGCGCTCCGACGCCTTTTTTGCTCGCGCTCTGGGCTAAAACGCTCTTCTCTCTGGGCACGTACAGCGTCTAAGTCTGCTTGCCTGACTGCCTGGGCAGCATCCGCATCTGCCATGCTTGTTTCAAACAAATCCATGGCTTTTTGTTCTTCGGCTTCTGGGTTGTAGGTTTCAACGTCTGCCATCATCTGTTCGTACAATGCTTGCTGTTGCTGCTCGTACCAAGGTGTTACGTCTACATCTTCGTCTGACTCAACTAGGCTACCGTCTTCGCCTGCATACTTTTTGATGGGCTTACCACTTTTAGTTGGAAGGTCTTTCTTAGCTTGAGGCCCTAGGTCTAGCTCAACTTCTGGATCAAACCCAGCGTCTCTGGTCGCTTGCTGCATCGCTTCAGCCCTGAGACTAGGATTATTGACCTCCATCAAGTCCATTTCTTCTTTTACGTTAGCCGCTCCGACTACATTTCCTTCGGCTTCATACTTCCTAAACAGCTCGTCTAGTCGTATATACTGCTCTATCTCTGGGTCTCCCCCCTCGGCAAAGCCTACAATGCCACCACCCATCATCATGTTGTTCATAGCAGGCGCAGCACTGGCTATACCCATCTGGGCTATCTGAGCTTGTTGCTGGTCATTAATAGTGGACATAGGCGGCTGTTGTTGCATCATTTTGTCGTTCTGGATAGAACTGGCCAGGTTGATCAACTCACGCTCTTTAAGCATTAACTTAGTAGGAGCATCTAAATCCAGCTTCTCAATGTCATCGTCAACCACACTAAGGCCAGCCATCATCTGTTGAGGACTCATTTGCGGCATTTGTGGTTGCGCCATAGGCATACCTTGGGGCATAGGAGCTGGCATACGCCGTTGTGGGGGGCCGCCCGCAGCTATACCTACGTTCCTAGGGCTAGGACGCTGTGCAGGCGCCATAGGCATACCTTGTGCCATTGGTCGTGGTTGCTGTGCTGGTTGGGGTAGTTGCCCCATTAATGATCCTATGCCGACCATAGTATGTACCTTTTAAATTATGCCGTATTCTTCCAAGAATGATTCTATATCGCCATATGCCCCAGCTAATCGTTGCAGCCCTGAAGGTTGGTCGATTGTGTACGACTGTGTCTCTAACGGTAAGCTGCTAAGTAAAGACTGCATATATGTAGCTTGTCTGTAAGGGTAGTCACGCTCTTCCAAGAACTGCTTGTAATCAGCGGCTATGCCTTCCCCCTCTATGGCTCTTTGCTCCGCACCTGCTGTTCTTTGTGCTGCGAGTGCTTCTAGACCAAAACGATTTACAGCATCTTGAGCAGCCTGACGGCGTTGCTCCTCAGTATTGAACTGCCCCATGCCAGCGGTGTAAGCCTGCTGCATGCCAGTGCCGTATATATCTGCAAGGTTACGTAATAGGTTTCTTTCACCTTCAGATTCCATAATAGCTTGACGGCTACCGCCGTAAGCACCGGCTCTGCCTAGTCTTCCAGCTTGTTGAACTCTAGATATTTCCGCCTGCCTACGAGCTTCAGCTATTTGAGGCTCCAGCGACATCTGGACATATGGCGACATATAAGCTTGAGCCACGCCAGAGTCAGTAAAAGTGCCTGGGGTATACGCGCCCATCTGGGTCAACGGCACATTAAGTGCGCCTAGTCCCTGATAAGCTTGCTGTTGAAGTCCTGATTGCCCTGCGGTGAGAGGGCCTTGATAGGCTTGATACGGCATGGCTGCCGCAGCTTGCCCCCTACCAAGCATCTCTGTTACATATGGGCCAGCCCAGCTAGAGAGTGAGGACTCTTCCATTGCTTGTTGGGTTGTGCCTACGCTACCATTCGACATTTGTCACCTCACGCGGGTAATACTTTATTAGGATTAACAGGGTTTATCTGGTCTTTACGACCGTAGGCTTGCTGCCTCACCCGATCCATCATATTGTAAAATTGTTTAGCACCAGCGTTGGAATTGCCGCCACCAACAGCGCTAACTACATCCGCAGGAATGACAAACTCGCCGTCACTCAAGGCAGCGGGCTGTGTTCCGTCAATTGTCGCCGGTATCTTATCAGCCATTCCGTTAGTTGCGCCACCTAAATAGTAGCCTTGTCCCATGCCGTCTAAAGAAGCTAGTCCACCTTCCATCATACCAATAGGTGCTTGTTGAGAACCAGCAATTAGCTGGTTAAGTGTGTTTTGTATGCTTTGTGGGTTGTAGGCTTGAGCGTTTGCGACCCTGGGCGTTGCTAAACCACCAAGTTCTCTCATCCTTTGTTGCGCAACGCCATACGGCACACCAGTTGCTTCAGCTAGTTGTCCAAGACCTACACCAGAGCGGTTGGCGTAATCAAGCATCGCCATCTGAGTGTTAGGATCGCTTATAGCCCCTAAACCCGCTAGTTTTTGAGCAACTTGCTCGTTCGTCTGCCCATATACTGGCCGGGATTGTCTGGCTAAATTACCTAAGTTTTCTGTAGCCAGTTGCCATTTTTCTGTTTCTGTCGCTGCTTGAGCAGCTGCAAGCCTGTTACGATACGCCTGCATCTCTTCATCAGAGGCATCTTTAGGAGGTTTATCTATAGTCTGGACTTGCGTAAAGTACCTGCGGCCCGCAGACCCAGGGCGGCGAGTCGGGTCATAGGCAGCTACATCGGTGCTGCCATACATCGGTACCTGCTGACGGTAGTATTCGTACCGTGGTATACCACCTGTGTACCCAACAGGTATTTCATTAGCTTCGTTGATACCTAAGAAGTTCTTAAGCCCTTCCAGGTTGTCTGTGTTGTCAAGTGCTTTATATATTCCGTAGCCCGCAGCGCCCGCACCGAGTATTTTGCTCCAGTCCCAATCTCCGCTGGGGGTCGTAAACTTATCTTTTAAATAACTTGCTAACGACATTTTAGTCTCCAATCAACTTGCTTAGTTCGTCAACTAAGTCAGTTTTCGCTATCTTACCACCTTTTGCGGCGGTTGTTGTTGGCCTCAAAGGTATGTATTGTCCGGTAGTTATATCGTAAATGTACGGAATCTCTGCTGTTCCTACTTGTTCCCTGCTAATTCTTCTTCTACTACCACTTACGCTACTAGGTATAGCAAGCTCTTCTCCACATATATCCGGGAAAGCTTTAGCAAATTCTGGGTCTAAACAAAGATCAGTAACAGTGCCGCACTCTTCTGGGTTCTCAGCTGCATAAGCTGGGTTATCACAGGGGTTTTCTCTGGCACATTCTTCTGGGTTCTCAGCTGCATATACTGGATCAGTACAGTCTAAAGGGGGTGGAGGCGGCGGTCCCCCGCACTCTTCTGGGTTTTCCGCCGCATAAGCAGGGTTATCGCAGGAATCAGGCGGAGGAGGCGGTGGGTTTTTACACTCTTCTGGGTTTTCCGCCGCATATACGGGGTCGGTGCAGTCTAAAGGAGGCGGTGGGGGTTGTCCTCCACATAGTTCTGGGTTTTCAGCTGCATATGCCGGATTATCACACGGATCAGGTGGAGGTTCTTTCTTGCACTCTTCAGGATTCTCAGCTGCATATACTGGATCGTTACAATCTAAAGGTGGAGGTTCTTTCTTGCACTCTTCAGGATTCTCAGCTGCATATACTGGATCGTTACAATCTAAAGGTGGAGGTTCTTTCTTGCACTCTTCAGGATTCTCAGCTGCATATACTGGATCGTTACAA
>Ga0208162_1000649_pt1 | contig 19319 bp, 21 predicted proteins | sample CB_VirMetaG_4_FD_184539 | JGI IMG/M metagenome (GOLD analysis project Ga0208162, IMG submission 184539) | Freshwater to marine saline gradient viral communities from Chesapeake Bay - CB_1508_1M Viral MetaG (SPAdes) (version 4) | ecosystem: Environmental > Aquatic > Marine > Coastal | place: USA... | reverse complement strand
GTTTCCCGCTGGCAGACGACGCACCAGCATAAAAATGCGTCATCACAGTAACAAACAAGGAGAAACGATTATGAATATTCGTAATCTTATGGTATCATTTCTACTTATGACTGGATTGTTCGCACAATCTATTCACGGAGTAGTTCTTGATACTGACTCAAAACCACTTGAAGGTGCTAATGTCGTTGTAGTTGGAACAACATACGGAGCAGTTTCTAACGAAACAGGTATTGCTCACATTGATATTCCAGCAGGTACATACGATGTAACAGCTTCTTTCATAGGTTATTCATCAGTAACAAAATCAATTGTTGTTGGTGAGAAAATGGCTACATTAGAATTTGTTTTAGAACAAGACTTTGTAGCACTTTCAGATGTTGAAGTATTAGCTTCAAGAGCATCTGACAAAACACCAGTTGCTTTCACTAATGTAACAAAAGAAGAATTTGAAACTCGTCTTGGTTCACAAGATATTCCAATGATTCTTAACACTACACCAAGTGTATATGCAACACAACAAGGTGGTGGTGCGGGTGATGCTCGTATCAACATTCGTGGTTTCAATCAAAGAAACATCGCAGTAATGATAAACGGAGTTCCCCAAAACGATATGGAAAATGGTTGGGTATACTGGTCCAATTGGGACGGAGTAGGAGATACAGCAGCTTCTATTCAGGTTCAAAGAGGACTATCAGCAGTAAACTTAGCAACACCATCAATCGGTGGAACAATGAATATCATCACAGACCCAACATCTTTTGAAAAGGGTGGAAAGTTCAAACAAGAAGCAGGTGAAGGTGGTTTTATCAAAACTACTTTCAACTATAATACTGGTCTTATCTTAAACGACAAGTTAGCTTTGAGTGGAACAATTGTTAGAAAAACTGGTGACGGCATTATTGACGGAACTTGGACTGACGCTTGGGCATACTACTTGGGAGCAAGTTATGCAATAAGTGATAAACAAAGGTTCGAGTTGTACGCAATCGGTGCCCCACAACGACACGGACAAAATCTATACAAACAAAATATTGCTACTTACTCACAAGAGTTAGCCGGTAGTATTGACGGATACGATACTGACGCTTTCGCAGAAGGCAACAAGTTCGAAACCGAAGCTGGTAGATTTTTTAACCAAAATGTTGCACCAATTGACCCATCATATACAGGTAAACAATATTGGTATATGTATGGAGCAAACACTACAAGTAGATATAGTTCAACTTTCTTAAACGAAAGAGAAAACTACTTCCACAAACCATTAGTGAACTTAAATCATTTCTTAGAACTAAATGACAAAACAAGATTGTCATCAGTATTTTATTGGAGTGGTGGTTCTGGTGGTGGAACAGGAACTTACGGAAGTTCATTTAGAATGCCAGCAGTTGAAGGAAAAAGATGGTATTCATCTTCACCTTGGCAATGGGATTGGAATGCTGCTATTGCAACCAACTCAAACAATGTAGATGAAAACTTCTCAACAACTGAAAATCGTTCAAAGGGAATTCTTAGAAATTCTATCAACAGACAAGACACATATGGTTTGATTTCAAAATTAAACTATGTTGTAAATCCTGAATTGGAATTACAATTTGGACTTGACTGGAGAACAGCAGGTATTGAACACGCTCGTGAAGTTCGTGATTTACTTGGTGGTGATTATTATGTTGATTATGCAGATAAAAATGCACCTGAAGGTAAAGTCGTAAGACTTGGTGATATTATCGCATACCACAACGACACAACCGTAGACTGGATTGGTGGATTCGCACAATTTAACTACAATACTGATAAAATGAATCTATATGGTATGGGTGGACTATCAAGTATAGAATATTCTTACCAAGACCATTTCACAGTAGAAAATGAGTTAATCACAGCAGACCCAATTCAAACATACCAATTAAAAGGTGGTGTTCTATATAACTTAAATGACGATACATCAGTATTCTTCAACACAGGTTTAGTAGAAAAAGCACCTATTCTGGATAATGTAATTTACTTTGACGGAACCGTCGCATCAGACCCAGCAAATGAGAAATTCTTACACAATGAGTTTGGTGTTGATTACAGATTCGGTAAACTTGGTATTAACGCAAGTGCTTATATGACAGATTGGCAAGATAGAAACTTAACTAAATCAGTAACTACTGGTCAAGGTTCATCAGGAGATACAGATATTATTTTCCTAAGAGGGGTAAATCAAAAACACTCAGGTGTTGAGATTGAAACAAACTATATGGTTAATGATATGTTAGACTTGATGTTCGTAACATCATTTGGTAATTGGAAATTCGACGGAGACGCTGAAGGAACATATCAGGAAACTGAATATAATTCCGAAGGTCAAGCAGTTGGGTTTAAAACTACTGAATATGCATATGCACTCGACGGATTGTATGTTGGAGATATGCCACAAACTGCATATATATTGGGAGTAACTGTAAAACCAGTTAAAGGTTTGAGATTACAAGCAATACACAAAACATACGATAAAAACTATTCAGACTGGTCACCATCTGCTCGTGAATTTGACGGGTCAGACGCTGACGCAGACAGAGCTCAAGTTTGGGAAGCCCCAGGTTACTCAAGACTTGACTTACATATGTCTTACAAATTACCAAAAATCAACGACTTAGATATGACTTTAACAGGACACATCTTTAATGTTCTTGATGAGGTATTTGTACAAGACGCAGTTGATAATAGTCAATACAATGGATATGGTAGTAAACAACACTTACCACATAACGCAGAGGTATTCTTAGGAACACCAAGATATGCAAACATTGGATTAACTATTAACTTCTAATTCTATGGGGGGCGATTAAGTTCGCCCCCACAAAAAATACTTGACATTTAGAGAATTTAATCGTATATTTATTATCGGAATTCTACAACCAAAAGGAGTTATACTTGTATCAAAATATATTTTTTGACATAAAGAAAATGAAAATGCACGTTTGGGACGACCAACGTGGACACTTAGAAATACCATTTAGAAAATACGCATACATCAAACACCCAAGTGGACAACACGTTTCTTTATACGGAGATAGATTAAAGAAAGTTACACAATTCGACAAAGACGACCCAACACTACACGAGTCAGATGTTCCACCAATGACAAGATTTTTGGTCGACCAATACGGAGATAGTGATGAAGCATCCACCGGACATAGAATTATGTTTTTTGATATCGAGGTCGAGGTAACTGAGGGATTCCCAGATGTTCAAAAAGCACAAAACCCAATCACATCAATCGCATTATATGATAGTGTTTCAGAAAAGTATTACACTTATGTATTTGACCCAAAGAACAGGTTAAAAAGTTATACCAAAGACGACCAAGTAGTAGAAATATATGAAACTGAATACGAAATGTTAAATCAGTTTTTCCAAAAGTATTTAGAAATCAGACCTACAATTGTATCAGGTTGGAACTCGGAGTTCTTCGATATTCCTTATTTGTATAATAGAGCGGTAAGAGTATTAGGACCAGAAGTCGCAAACCTTTTATCACCAATCTCACAAGTTATTTATTCAGAATATAAAAAGAAACACACAATCGCTGGTGTTTCATCATTAGATTATTTACAACTATATAGACAATTTACATTTACTCAACAATCAAGTTATCGATTAGATTACATTGGAGAAGTAGAAGTCGGTATGAAAAAGGTTGATTACACCGGAACTCTAAATGACTTATACGATAATGACTTACAGACATTTATTGATTACAATATCCGAGATGTAAAGATATTGGTTGAGTTGGATAAGAAATTAGATTTTATAGAAATTGCCAGAGGTATTGCTCATTTAGGGCATGTTCCATATGAAGATATCAATATGTCGAGTCGTTGGTTAGAGGGAGCTATATTGGTTTACTTGAAAAAGATTGGAGTAGTCGCACCTAACAAACCACCAAGACCTAAGAAAATAAATGATGATAAATTTACTGGTGCTTATGTACAAGAACCACAATCTGGTAAACACAAATGGGTTTATGACTTGGATATTACTTCTATGTATCCGAGTGTGATTCGTTCATTAAACATTTCACCAGAAACTAAAATCGGTAAAGTAACGGGTTGGAACGAAGAAGAATTTATCAACAAATCAACTGAAAAAACTTACACGATGTTAAATAAAAAAGGTAAGGAAATGGGTAAGATGACTAAACCAGAACTACAACAATACCTTGATGAAGCAACCGTATCCATAAGTTCTAATGGTATTATTTACAGAACAGACAAACAAGGATTGATACCTGCGTTGTTAGAAAAATGGTTTAATGAAAGAGTTGAGATGAGAAAACTTGTTAAAAAGTTCCACGACGAGGGAGATACCGAAAGAGAAAATTATTTTGATAGAAGACAACATATCCAAAAGATTGTTCTGAACTCGTTGTACGGAGTATTAGGATTACCAGTATTTAGATTTTATGATTTGGATAACGCTGAGGCAACCACTACAACTGGTCAACAATTAATTAAATTCAGTAAAAAGATTACTAATCATTTTTATAATAACGAACTTGGAACCAATGACGACTATGTTATTTATATCGATACAGATAGTATTTTCGCATCAGCAGTACCATTAATCGAAAAAAGATTTCCAAACCAAGAATTAACCGAAACAATGATGACACAAAGAATTATGGAGATATGTGCGGAAGTACAAGATTATTTAAATAAATCTTATGATTACTTTGGTAAGAAGTTTTGTAATGTAGATAAGCATGTATTTGATATTAAACAAGAGGTAGTAGCAAAAACAGGATTATTCATTACGAAAAAAAGATATGGGTTGAGAATTATTAATGATGCGGGTAGAAAAGTAAACAAAACGCATGTAAAAGGATTGGACACCATTAGAAGTAATTTCGCAGTTGCTATGAAAGACTTACTACAAAAAGTATTAGATGATATCTTGGCAGATGTTCCAAAAGAAAAGATTGACGAAAGAATATCAATATTCAAAAGAAATATGACTTCATTACACTATGATGTTATGGCAAATCCAATCGGTGTAAAAGGAATTGGAAAGTATCAAGTGAAAGATGAAGAAAGTTCATTTTCACAATATAAAAAAGGAACACCAGTTCACGTTAAATCAGCCATCAACTATAATTCATTAATTGATTATTGGTATGAGGGTAAAAGATATTCCAAGATTACCAATGGAAACAAAATCAAGTGGGTATATTTAAAAGAAAATGAATTTGGATTTGATAGTATAGCTTACAAAGGTTATGAAGACCCACCACAAATACTGGATATGATTAAAAAATACATAGACCATAGTAAAATGTATGAACAAGCGATGAGCAAAAAAGTCGGTATGTTTTACAAAGCATTAAACTGGGGTGGAGTAGAAGATGTAACGACTTCAATGAATAGGTTCTTTTAAAAATAAATTAAATTTTCACAAAACAATATTATATTTATAATTGTAAAACAATAGGAGTAAATGGTTATGAACAAATCGCAGTTAACAAACTTCATCACAAAATATACTTTGGGTGGAGAAATTAAATCAACTAAATGGACTTCAGACGGCAATTCATTATCAACAAGATTTATCTCAGGTGATAAGTCAGTTGTGGGTAGTGTAATGTTGAGTAAGTTCTCACATCTATCGCCTTGTGAATTAGGTGTGTACAACACAGGACAATTATCATCATTATTGTCAGTATTGGGAGATGATATTGAAGTAAATCTATCACAATCAGGTGATAAGTTTATCTCAATGGAGTTCGAAGATACAAAAAGAAAAACAAAGTCAAAATATATGTTGTCAGATTTATCGGTTATCCCTACACCACCAGCACTTAAGAATCTACCAGATTCATTTGAGTTAGGTATTAAGGTAGACCCTTATTTTGTCAACACATTCATTAGTGGTAAAGGTGCTTTATCCGAAGCAGAAACATTTACCATTTTGACTGAAAACGGAGAAACTAAAATCGTTATCGGTTATGCGTCAATCGCATCTAATCGTGTAACGATTCCAGTAGAAACCACTAAATCCGCAGACATTGAACCAATCTCGTTCAATGCAAATATGTTCGCATCAATCTTAAATGCAAATAAAGATTGTGAAAGTGCAACATTAGAAGTTAGTTCCGCAGGTTTATCAAGAATCAAATTCTCAATCGATAACTACGATTCAGAATATTTCTTGGTATCAACACAGGCAGTTAACTAATGGAGAGTGTAAAACACTCATTATGGGTCGAAAAATATAGACCCAACAACTTAGATAATTACATTGGTAATGACCATTTAAAATCAAAGGTGTCGGTATATTTGGAATCAGGAGATATACCACACCTACTATTGTTCGGTAGGGCAGGAACTGGTAAAACCACTCTTGCCAAACTACTGGTCAATAATATTGATTGTGATTATCTATACATAAACGCATCCGACGAGAATAGTGTTGATGTCGTAAGAGAAAAAGTAAAGAACTTCGCATCAACATTAGGGTTCCAAGATATGAAAGTCATCATTTTAGATGAGTGTGATTACATTACACCAAACGCTCAAGCAGCACTTCGTAATTTAATGGAAACTTTCTCTAAGAATTGTCGTTTTATATTGACTTGTAATTATGTGGAAAGAATCATTGACCCGATACAAAGTCGTTGTCAATCATTTCAGATAATTCCACCAGACAGAAAACAAGTCGCACAACATTTAGCAAACATCTTGAACAACGAAAACATTGAGTATGATGTTAAAGATATCGCAACTATTGTCAATAGTGGTTATCCAGATATCAGACGAGTAATCAATGGTTCTCAAAGGCAAGTTGTAAATGGTAAATTAACAATTGATGAAAATACAATCACACAAAACGATTACAAAACCAAAGTCTTGGATATATTGAAAACACAAGACAAGAAATCATCATTTCAAAATATCAGACAATTATTAGCAGATTCAAAAGTATCAGACTTTTCAGATTTGTTTAGGTTGATGTTTGATACCGTAGATGATTGGGGTAAAGGACATATCGCAGAGTGTATATTGATTTTATCAAAATATCAACAATCAGACGCAGTTGTAGTGGATAAAGAAATCAACATTATGGCTATGTTTGTAGAAATCATAGGAAGTATCAAATGAGTCATCCAAATCCAGCACCACCAAAACAGGTGGAATTAGATATGTCAAAAGCAGATACGGTTCAATGTCAAGAGTGTGGAAACGCATCATTTATTCAGTCTTTCTTTTTAAAGAAAATATCTGCATTGATGAGTCCAACAGGTAAAGAAGCAATTGTTCCAGTTCAAGTATTTAGTTGTGGCAATTGTGGAACCGTTCCATCTAAAATGTTAGAGGGAACTGGTCTTGACAAATAATGTATATAGACCACGATAAGAAGTTAGTTTTTATCCATATATCCAGAACAGGTGGTTCAAGTATAAAAACTACTTTAAATCTACACGATAAGCAATATAATGAATATTATCATTTAGATTCATCTCACATACCAAACGAATGTAAAGATTATTTTAAATTTGCATTTGTAAGAAATCCATTTGATAGATTTGTTTCGTTGTATCATTACAGACCGAAAGGTTTAAGTTTTTCTGATTGGTTAGATAATATAAATTTAGTATATGTTCAGCAAGTAGATTATGAATTGGATAAATTAGATTTTGTCGGAAGATTTGAAAATTTACAAGAAGACTTTAACAAACACTTTGATGGAGAATTGGGTTTTGAAAATTCAACTAAACACAAACATTATTCAGAATATTATAATAACTCAACAATAGAAAAAGTTAAACAATTAGCAAAAGATGATTTAGAAGTGTTAAATTATGTATTATAAAGTAGACTTAACTAAATATACACCAAAACAAACTCGTATTTATATGGACTTTGACAAATTCAGTCTTAGTCGATATCAACTAAAATCAATAGAAAAAGAATTAACTAACTTTAAAGATTCATTTGGAAAAGATTGGCAAGAGTGGGATATGTCTGATTTAGAATATCGTTTAAAAAATAACTGGAGATTCTATTTAGTTGGTAACGGTAGAGAAGGTTTAGAATTACCAGTTACTGAGGGTTGGGCATTCATAGATTACAATTGGGAAATACCAAAGTTATGTAATCGTTATGTAGTTCCAAAGTATAGAGATGGAAAATTAGGTGAAGATTTAGTTTGGATGCGATTTAATGATTTAAAAGAACAAGGTTATGATTATTGTTTTGGGCAAGTTGATAACTGGAATAAACCAGCACAGATGATTAGTAGAAAATTTAAAGGATTTGTAGAAGAATATGAAAGCTTGGATATTAAAAAGAAATAACGAGTTAGAATTTACAGAAGTAAAAACACCAACAATCAAAGATGATGAGGTTTTACTAAAAAGTAAAGTTTGTTCACTCACATATAATTTTGTATGGGCATTCTCTGGCAATCCAGTTGATATGAATAAAATTAATAATCGTGATTACACAATCTTCGGAACAGACGGAGGTGGTATTGTGGAAAAGATTGGTAAGAATGTTTCCAATGTAAAAGTTGGTGATGAAATTGTTATTTATTCAATGATGAACAATAAAATATTTGGATATGAAACTACTAATGGATTATTAGGGGAATATGCAGTTGTAAAAGATACAATGTGTTATTCAAAACCAAAACATTTAGATTGGAAAGATTGTATCATTAGTGATTACGCTACAAACTACCAAGCACTAAAAAATTGTAATTATAAAAAAGATGATATAGTATTGGTTTGGGGTGGTTCAGGTGGTTGTGGTAAGGCAGCAATAGAATTATGTAAAAAATTAGGACTTAGTGTTTATACTATTACATCTGATACTCGAAATAGTAAAGCAGACTTATCTTTTGATAGAACAAAGTTCGACTTAAGTCAAAAATCATCTTTAGTTATGATGAGAAAATCTATGAAATTATCAAAAGGATTACCAACAATCATTATAGATTACTTAGGAAAAGATACATTAGATTATAGTTTAAAGTTGTTGGATAAAAAAGGAAAGATAGTAATTTATGGAGCACATACAGGTTATGATGTTTCTTTTGATAGTAGATATTTATGGTTAGATGAAAAACAAATTATCGGTAGTCATTTTTCAAATCAATCAAATTATGAAAAAGTTTTAGAAATGATAAATCAAAAACAACTAAAACCTAATTCAACAGAAAGAAATATATTTGAACTAAAATCGTTGTATGATGAATTAAAACAGGACAAAATAAAAGGTAGATATTCTTTGATTTGGTAATATTTATTCTTAGGAGAAAATTATGTCAGTAAAAACAAAAACAGAAAATTATTTAAATTACGTCACAGGAAGTGCAGGTGGTTGGCCTTCAAACACTAATATTGGTATTATTGGTAATATGGACTATATAGTGGAAACAGGTTCTAACAACATTTACTTTATTGAACCAAATACAAATATAAGTATTAATGGTTCAATATCCGACCAAACTTCTATTTACAATTTAATATCAGATTATGCAAATGAACAATCTTGTGATACTTGTTATGTTTATGGTATTAATGAAAATAGTAAACAAAATCCTACTACTTATCAACAAACTTTAATTAGTTCAAGTTTTGCAAGACATAATATTACGACTAACTTCGAGTATAATAACAATCCAACACACACTTATTTTTCACAAAGAGGTAGTGATGACTATACAGGTAGTTTTCATTTATTCGTTCAAACACCTTGGTATAGTGATGATTCATTATTGAATATTGTTAGTGGTTCGTTTAATAAAAATATTTTTAGAGAAATATTAAATTCATCACCAGAAAGTGGAAGCTTAATACCATTATTTGATTCATCATCACCGACAACAAACACCAATAATCCAGACTTTATTGTGAAAAATCCAAATGTAGACGGTGGATTTATTAACAACTATAAAATGTATGATTGGAATGGTTCTAATTCAAGAATAACTGATGCTATCGCATCAGCAAGTTCTGACGGACATATAGTTGAAAACTTCATAGTTATGAGTGGAAGTTCTCAAAATTTAGAAACAGGTAGATTCATTTACTTATCTACACCAACAAAACAGATAGAACTAAAAAATTATGTAGTTCCATTATTATCATACAAAACAGATGGAAATGATGGATATACAATTAAATCATATGGTAGAACAACTGCAAGCGGAAGTTTAATCAGTATGTTTGACGGGTCAACAAAACAAGTTCAAGATGTAGAAGTTGGAGATATTGTTAAATCTTATTGGCCAGATAATATGAGTTTAAGTGATATAGATTATATGGATTACACCACTACAAACTTAACAGGTTCATTTAGTGGTTCAATTGTAGTTGGAGTATCATCAGATGAAATTTCAGATTATTATTTATTAAACGGAACAAAGAAATTATCAAAGGCCAACTCAGTAAGTTCCGATTCAGATTATTTTGTTAAGTCTGGAACTACTTGGAGTTGGAAAAGAGTAAGTGATATTTTGGTAGGAGATTATTTACTACAAGGAGACGGAACAGAATTAGAAGTTACATCATTGACAGAAGAATCAGGAGAAACAACATTTTACTCATTAGATGTTGAGGATATCGATACCTACTTCCAAAGTGATATTTTAGTTCACAACATACCAAAGAGGTAATATGAAATACAATGACGGTTTTAAATATTCAATACAAATTCCAAACTTTTTATCACCAGAAAAGTGTGATGAATTAATCAAAGACATAATAGAATCAGAACAAGATGTGATTGGTTGTGTTGGAGATGAAAAAGGTGGAACTGCAATCATACCAGAAATTAGAAAAACTAACGAGTGGTATTTATTTGACCAGCCGGACAATGAGTTTAGACCAGACAAAGTAAACAAAGATTGGAAATGGCTACAAGACAAAATGTTTCAAATGGCTAATATCGTAAACGATAAAATATTCCAATTTGATATTGAGGGTTGTGATGATGAACTAAAACTTATCGAGTATAGAGAGGGTGGATTTTATGGTTGGCATACAGACTTCAATGCAGGTAGTTGTTCTAATAGAAAATTAGTTGGAATTGTTCAATTAACAGACCCAAATGAATACGAGGGTGGAGATGTTCAATTTGGTATCCAAGACAAAGACACAAAAGAGTGGTATTCAATGAACAAACTAAAAGGTTCAATTACTTTCTTTCCTGCTTTCTTGTGTCATAATGTGGTTCCAATCAGTAAAGGTAAACGATATGTAATTCAAGAAATATTTGTAGGAGACCATTTTAGATGACACAAAATGACAATTTTGAGTGGTATGTTCATATACCATTTTTAAGTGAGGAACAATGTGATGACTTATTGTTGGAATTAAAATCAGAAAATGGTTGGTCAAGAGCACAAGTTATAAATCCAAATACTCAAGAAGAAACTGAATCAGAATATAGACAATGTGATGAACTATTTTTGAAACAAAGTCATAATGAAAAAATTAAAGGGAATTACGATTGGATTTTAAAAAAATTAGATACTATTGTGAATATAACTAATAATAGAATATGGAACTTTGATATTGAAAGGTTCTCAGGTGATTTTAGAGTTTTGAAATATAATATTGGAAATCAGTTTGGTTGGCATTCTGGGACGGATAAAGGACATTTATCATTAAATAAAATAACTTGTCTAATACAATTATCAAATCCAGAAACAGATTTTGAGGGTGGAGATTTACATTTTGCTTTTCAAGATGAAAAAGAAGAGTTTTTTAAAGCACCATATAAAAAAGGTTGGTTATTTATGTTTCCATCATTTTCCAACCATATGGTATCAGAATTAATTAGTGGAGAACGATATATTATGAGAGAAACATATATAGGAGAACCATTTAAATAATGTATGATTTTCAAAAACAAGAAAAGTTTGAGTTCAATAAAAATAGTATAATGGACGGAAAAGATATTGTTATGCACGATTGGGAAGACAAAATGATGAAAAAACATGCCGAAGTCGTTTGTCAAAATGGTGGTGATATTTTAGAGTTAGGTTTTGGTATGGGAATTAGTGCAGGACATATTCAACAACAAGATATTAAATCACACACTATTATAGAAAAAGATAAAGATGTTCACAAAAGACTTTGTAAATGGGCAGAAGATAAACCAAATGTAAAAATAATCTTTGGAGATTGGTATGATAATTTGCCAGATGAAAAGTTTGATGGTGTATTTTTTGATACCTATAATGATATAAACAGAATGTTTTTACCACTAAGGTTGTTATCAGTATTTAAAGAAACCACTATCGTGAGTTGGTTTAATACATATTTAGACGAAGATAGTATATATTCCAAAAGTTTATTACAAAATAGTTCAGTAAAATATCACAAAATGAATATTAAAATACCCGAATATGTAGACTATTTTTTAAAAGAATATAAAGATGAATATTTTATTCCAGAATGGCGTGTTGGTGAAAACGACACAAAAGAAAAGTATATGGAAATATTACATAAAATGAGAAAGTAATGAAACAAAATGATAACTTCAAATTCGTAGTTCATAGAGAAAACTTTTTATCACTAAGTCAATGTCAAAAGTTAATGAGATATTTAGAAACAGGTGAAGTAACTGATTCTGAATTAGCAGGTAATTATGATGATGACCTTGTAAATAAAAAAGTTCGTGATAATAAAGAGGTTGTCATCAATGATGAAAAACTAAACAACAAGCTAAAAATGATATTTGAATTGTCTAACCAATCTATATGGAAGTATAATATAAAAGAGTTAGAGAAAGTAAGAATATTAAAATATGAAAATGGTGGTAAATATAAATGGCATACTGATATGGGTTCAAATGAAACTTCTACAAGAAAGCTAACTGCTATTGTTCAATTATCAGACGAAACAAAATACGAGGGTGGAGATTTAGAATTTGGTATAACAGATGATACAGGTGAAAAAAATTATACCGCTCCAAGAACACGAGGTAGTATAATTATTTTTCCATCATTTCTATCACATAGAGTTACACCAATTATATCAGGTAAAAGATATTCATTAATAACTTGGATAAATGGAGATTGTTTTGTATAAAAATAATAAAGATTTTAAATGGGTAATGTCAAAAGACAACTTTTTAAGTCAATCTGAGTGTGAAGAATATATTGAAAAGATAAAAAATAATGAAGAAGTAATTAAAGATGAAGACTTTATTAAACATAATGGAAGGTTTATATCTTTCAATGATGACCCAATATCAAATAAAATATTTAATGTTGTTAAGTTGGCAAATACAATGTGTTTTAAATTTGATATCGGTGGTGTTGGTGGTTGTTTTGGAAAACACTATTCTGAAGTAGATTTTGCAAAAATATCTGATGAAGACTTTGAAGACTTTCATTCTGATTTATCACCAGAAGATAACTTACTTTCTTTTTCAAAAGACGGAAAAAATAATTATAGTGATGATGAGGGATTGGAGAAAAAGTTAGATGTATTTGACACTACTACCAAAATTACCACTATACTATTTTTAAATAATGACTTTGAGGGTGGAGAATTACAAGTATGGAATACACCAATTGAACCAAAACCAGGCAGACTCGTAATGTTTCCATCATTTGCAGCACATAAAATAAAAAAGTTTTCTGGTGATGATAGATTTGTTATCGCCACTTTTATAAAAGGTAATTATTTTAAATAATTTACATTTTAAAAAAACAACTTACTATTTATTTATATCTAAAAGGTTATTCAAATGAAATCAAAAAGCTTATTCGACCATATAAAAGAAATTACAAATTCACAGAACCCAAATTATTGGGAAGAGATTTCCGATGCCGATAAAAAAACTTGGTCAAATTATATGGTTCATAGATTTCTTTCTATGAAGCCTGAGTGGATTGAAGTAGTGAACGAAATACAACAATACTGGGAATTAGAACCTAAATCAGTTTATCAATTCTATACAGATGTGATACCAAAGGGTAGAACCTTTTTAAAATATACTAAATCTAAGTCAAAATCCAAGATTGAGGGGTGGGCTATGGATATATTATGTGATTACTTCGAAGAAAGTTCCACAAATATAGAAAAAACACTTGACATTATGGGTAAAGATGTTATATATTCAATTATATCAAAGTATGGTGTAGATGAAAAACAACTAAAAAAAATATGGAGTAAATAATGATTAAAGACGCACCAACAAAAGTTATTGATGATGTCGGTCAAGAATACGACCCAACAGAAATACCAAAAGCAACCTTGACCAAAGAAGAGCAAGAAATGGTAGACACACAAGATGTCGTAAGTTATATGGAAAGAACTTATCCTGAAATGACAAGTGAGTTCTTAGCAATACAAAGAGACCAATATGAATTGTTTTGTAGAAAGCAATATGATTATGGTCCACAAAATATTGCAGTAGGAACTATTCTAAAAACACCAGAAGATATTAAATTATCGTTGTTGGGTATTTGGTTCAGAATGAACGACAAGATAGAAAGAATGAAAACATTATTATTGAGAAATGGAACAAACTCAGTTGAGGGAGAACCCGTAACTGATAGTTTTTCAGATGTATCCAATTATGGAGTTATGGCACAAGTAGTAGCGAGGGGTAAATGGGCAAAATAAGTTATAGTCAGTTCTCAATGTGGGACAAATGTCCTTACACTTGGAAAGCAAATTATGTGGATAAAGCAGAAACTTTCAAAGGTAATATTTATACCTTGTTCGGTAGTGCTATTCACGAAACTATTCAAGCATATTTAGTATGTTATTATGAACGAACAATCAAAGAAGCAGATGAACTTCCATTACACGATATTCTGATTTATCGTATGAAAGAGTTATTCAAAGAATCCAAAGAACAATATGGAGATGAGTTTGAAGTTACACAAGAAGAAATGGTTGAGTTCACTAATGATGGATTTGCAATCATTGATGAGTTCTTGAAAAGAAAAGGTAGTTATTTCAAAAAGAAAGATACTGAGTTAGTTGGTATCGAAATGAACCTAAACTATGAACTTCCAAAAGAAATGAAGTTTGTTGGGTTTATGGATGTTGTTCTACACGACAAGAAAACTGGTCGTATGAAAGTAATTGATATCAAATCATCTACAATGGGTTGGAACAAGTATATGAAAGCCGACAAGAACAAAACCAATCAGTTGTTATTGTATAAACATTTTATGGCAAAACAATTAGAAATATCAGAAGATAAAATAGATGTTGAATATTTAATATTAAAGAGAAGATTGTACGAAAATATGATGTATCCACAAAAACGATTACAATCCTTTTCACCAGCAAGTGGTAAACCAAGTATCAATAAAGTTATGACAAGATTACAAGAGTTCATAGATGAGTGTTATGATGACAAAGGTAAAATCATAGCAAACGAATATGAAAAGTGTGAAAAGCACTTAAAGTGCAGAATGTGTAAGGACTTATAATGACAGAACCAAGTTTAAGATTAAAAGTAACGGATTTCTTAGCAACAGATTTTGAACAAGAAGTGTTTCAAGAGTTAATGAAATTAAAGCAAACTGATTATCTAAATGGTGTTCCATTTCCATTATACCTTTGGTACGATAGAGAAACTGAAGCGGTGGATTTAAAAACCCTTGAACCATTTATTAAGTATTGGAAAAATGAAAGTCAATTTAATACTAAAATTATCATTATTCCAGAACTAACTGATGACCAAAATCATTTCATCACTTATGATATTAGACCAAAGGGTTCTAAACAACTACAATATTATAGATTTGCGTACGAATATTCAAATCCAAGAGATATTATAAATGGGTTAAAACATTTCAAAAAAACTTATGAGTTCGTTAATAAAGACGAAATCAATCCAGAACCAATTAGGAAACAGAAACGAAACGACTAATGAAGATAGCAATTATCGGAAGTCGAACCTATACTAATAAAACCAAAATCAAGAACTTTATGTTTCGATTAAAAATGGAACACCCAGATGTAGAAATCGTAGGTGGTGGTGCCAAAGACGGAGCAGATAAATATGCAAAGAAGTTCGCCTTAGAATTTAAAATACCTTATAGTGAGTTTCCACCACAACACCAAACACACAATATGTATTGTGTAATGGAAGCTTACAATTATGGAAAACCATATAATGTTGGTTATTATCACAAACGAAACAAAGACTTGGTTAAATATTCAGATAAAGTGGTGGCATTTGTGAAAGACGGAGTCATTACCAACGGAACAAGGTCGGCATTAGAATATTGTGAAAAAATTGAAAAAAAGTATGTTATTTTAGATTAACAGACTATTTATTAATATATATATGTATATATTAGAGGAATTATGAAAGAAGAAAAATTAACATCAGTAAAAGTCATTGACGAGTTATATAGAAAGTTTAGAGAAAAGTCTATTCGTGATGACTTTTCATTACAAAAGTTAGTCAATCGTAGTATTGATTTATTCGTCCACGACGAAGATTTTGCCAATACTATTTTAGAGTATGACAACTTAGAAGAGAGTGGTTCAAAATATTAAAAGTTAAAAAGGGTTATATGGACAAAACAAAACTACCAAAATTAAAAATCAAAGAACATATTCAGTCAAACAAAAAGAAAATACTATTATTTTCAGACGACTTAAGAATGTCAAGTGGTGTCGGTACAATGTCAAGAGAGATTGTATTGGGAACTCTTGATAAATATGATTGGGTTCAAGTCGGTGGAGCAATCAAACACCCAGACCAAGGTAAAGTTATCGATATGAATGATAATGTTAGAAAGGAAACTGGTATCGAGGACGCAAGTCTAAAAATATATCCAGTAGATGGATACGGAAGTCCAGATATTTTAAGACAACTAATGCAGATTGAAAAACCAGACGCTATTATGATTTACACCGACCCAAGATTTTGGATTTGGTTGTATCAAATGGAACACGAAATCAGACAACACATACCGATTTTTTATTACAACATCTGGGACGACTTACCATATCCAATGTGGAATCAACCATATTATGAAAGTTGTGATTTAATTATGAACATCTCGAAACAAACACACAACATCGTGCAAAATGTTTGTCAAGATAAACCAAGAACAGATTGGGACTCAACTTATATACCACACGGAATCAATGAAACTCAGTTCTATCCAGTCAAAGATGAAAAAGAAAGATTGGAAATGAACAAAATGAAAAACGAACTATTTCAAGGAAAAGACATTGAGTTTTCAATGTTGTATGTAAACAGAAACATCAGAAGAAAGATGACATCAGATACTATTATGGCATTTAGAGAGTTTGCATACAGACTACCAAAAGAAAAAAGAAATAAAACAGCATTCGTTCTACATACACAACCAGTTGACGGAAACGGAACAGACTTACCGGCAGTTGTTGAAGAAATGTGTCCAGACTTGAACATTATATTTTCAACACAAAAGTTAGAAAACAAACATCTAAATTATTTGTATAACATTTGTGATGTAACGATTAACTTGGCATCCAACGAGGGATTCGGTTTAGGAACTTGTGAATCATTAATGTCAGGAACACCAATCGTGGTTAATGTTACGGGTGGTTTACAAGACCAATGTGGATTTAGATTGAGTGATGAATTATTAACTTACAAAGATTACGCAGACATTGAATCACTACACGATTGGAGAAAGTGGGAGAACAATAAATCACTAACTCACGGAGAGTGGGTAAAACCAGTTTGGCCAAAAGTTCGTTCATTACAAGGTTCACCACCAACACCATATATTTTTGATGATAGATGTGATTGGGTTGACGCATCATATTGTATTGAACATTTCTACAATATGACACCAGAAGAAAGAAAAGAGTGTGGATTCAAAGGACACGAGTTTGTTTGTAGTGATGAAGCAATGATGTCAGCAAGACATATGTGTCAATTATTTATAGACCATATGGAAACTGCATTTGAAAAGTGGACACCAAGAAAAAGATATGAGGTATTTGAAGTATGAACAAACCATTAGTATTAGTAACGGCACCAGTAGGAACTCGTAGTGGATATGGAAACCACTCAAGAGATATTTGTAGAGCATTAATCGAATCAGATAAATATGATGTTAAGATTAATCCAGTTCGTTGGGGAGCAACACCGATGAATGCTTTGGAAGACAAAAACCCACATCATTTAGAAATATACAAAAGATTACTACCAGAACCAAGAATGGATAGACAACCAGACTTACATTTACACATTGTAATTCCAAATGAATTTCAACCATTAGGTAAAAAGAATATCGGAATCACAGCAGGTATTGAACATACACTTCCACCAGCAGACTGGGTGGAGGGTGTAAATCGTATGGATATGACTATCTTTACATCTGAGTTTAGTAAAGAATCATTTGAAAACGCTTCATTTGATAGAATTGACAAACAAACGAGACAAAAAGTTGGAACACTAAAAATGGAAAAACCAACAGAAGTATTGTTTGAAGGAGCAGACCCAGAAATATATAAAGTTACTAACGAAGCAACAATAGATTTAAAAAATGAATTTGATAAAATCAAAGAAGACTTTTGTTTTCTATTCGTAGGACATTGGTTACAAGGAAATATGGGTGAAGATAGAAAAGACATCGGTATGATGTTGAAAGTATTTTTAGAAGCATTTAAAAATACCAAAAACCCACCTGCACTAATTATGAAAACCAGTAGTGCAAGTTTCTCAGTTATGGATAGAAATGAAATGAAGAAAAAAATAGATATGATTAAAAAGGAAGTGAAAGCAGAAACCTTACCTAAAATCTATTTATTGCACGGAGATTTAAAAGACGAGGAAATGAATCAAATGTACAATCACCCAAAAGTGAAAGCACATTTAACCTTTACACACGGAGAGGGATTCGGTAGACCAATGTTAGAAGCAACATTTAGTGGTAAACCATTGATAGCACCAATCTCAACAGGTCAAGCAGACTTCTTGGATAAAGAATACACAATTGAACTACCACACACAATGACTAAAGTTCCAAATAGTGCATTTCCAAAAGAATATCAAAACCAAGAAGCATACTGGTCAACGGTAGAATACGGAACAGCACTTCAAATATTGAAAGAGGTTTACCAAAACTACAAAAAGTATGAAATTCGTGGTAAAAAACAAATGATAGTCAATAGAGAAAACTTTTCACACGAAAAAATGAAAGAGAAATTAATATCTATTGTTGATAAAATGTTAGAAGGTGTTCCACAGGAAGTAGCATTAAAGTTACCTAAATTGGTTAAGAAAAGTGATGTAAAACTTCCAAAACTAAAAAAGGTATAAAATGGCAGAAAGAAAAATAACTTGTCC
>Ga0208162_1000648_pt1 | contig 19321 bp, 28 predicted proteins | sample CB_VirMetaG_4_FD_184539 | JGI IMG/M metagenome (GOLD analysis project Ga0208162, IMG submission 184539) | Freshwater to marine saline gradient viral communities from Chesapeake Bay - CB_1508_1M Viral MetaG (SPAdes) (version 4) | ecosystem: Environmental > Aquatic > Marine > Coastal | place: USA... | reverse complement strand
TATGCTGATCGTGTAAACAAAGTTAATAAGGTCGGAGACAAAGCAACCGTCCATAAGACTGACGGTCGTAAGATTCATGAAGCATCGCAGAAACTCACTAATAAGAAAGCAGAACTTCGCAAGAAGAAGTTTGGTGACGCAAAATATCTGTCTCCTGCACAGAGGAAAGAGTTAGATAAGGCAGCGAAAGCAGCGCTTCAGAAAGATAGAGCGGCGAAAAAAGCAGCACCTGCTCCAGCGAAACCTGTATCCAAAACTTCAAAGGGTAAGGTTCACACTGGTTCCGAGGAAATAGCAGATCGTAACATCTTCATGCAGTTACGCAAGGCGCAAGACCGTGGCGGCAACCAAGCGATCACTGTATCCCCTACTGGTAGAAAAGTTACATTGAATCCTGGTCAAATTGATATGATTCTAAAGCGACACGATAGTCTACAGAAACCAGTCGACAAGCGCAAGTTTAAAATTATGTTAATCAAATCCTTGAGGGCGAAAGCAAAGTAAAATGCCAATCCTTTTAATATTATTGTTGTTTGGTTCTATTGCAGGCGGTGGTTATTTTTATTACACCGATACACAAAATACCATTCGACAACTTGAGGCAAATAATGCAACATTAAAAATTGCTGTAGAGGATAATCAGCGGACTATAGATACTATGGTACAAAACGCTGCAAAAACAGCAGAGTTGCAATTAAAGTTAGAAGCAGATTTAGCGAAGTCAGAAGAAAGTAGAAACAAACTAATTGAAGTGTTTGGTAATCATGACTTAACTCGACTTGCGTTGAAAAAACCAGGATTGATTGAAAGTAGGATAAACAATGGAACTAAGAAGGCATTCGATGGTATTGAAATTATTAGCGGCAAGTCTAATCCTAACGATAACGACGGGGTGTAGTTTTACAAAACCCAAAGAGGTTGTCGTCACTAGGACGGTAGTACAGACTCCGGACATTCCTCTGAGATCTCCTCCTCGTCCCATCAACATGGTTGATGTCAACTGGTACACAGTTACCACTGACAACATTCATGAATTTGAGGAAAGGTTTGAAAACGCTAATGGCGACCTAGTTTTCTTTGCGTTGTCTGTTCCGCACTATGAGAATCTGTCATTGAACCTTGCAGATATTCGTAGATACCTTGAGCAACAAAAAGCAATTATCATTTATTATGAAGAACAGATTACAGCGCAAACTAAAAAGAATATAAATAACGATACTAACTCTACTGATCAGGAGTAATAACAATGGACTTAGACTCCATGAAAAAAGTTTGGGAAGCATATCTCGAAGTAGTCGAGAAGAAACTGTCTCCCAAGCAAAAAGAACTAGACGTCGACAAGGACGGAGATATTGAAGGTGACGACCTTGCTGCTCTCCGTGCTAAGAAGGCGAAGAAAGCAGACGAATCTTCTTGCGGTAAAGATCGCATGAAGAAAGAAAACGACAACGGCGACGACGATGACGACGACGATGATGATGACAAAGTCGAATGTCCGAAGTGTAAAGGGAAGGGATGCAAGCACTGTGATGGTAAAGGATACCATGAAGAAGCAGTGAAAGAAGAAGCACCTGCTGATCCTATTAAGGGCGCACCAATGCGCAAAGGAGACAAGAAGAACGGCGATAAGTCAATGGCGACGGATTATCCAGAGTTGACTCGCGAGTTTGCTGAAGTTCTTGAGCGTGCTGTTGCTTCGCCAGATAAAAAGCACACTAAAGGTGCTACGAAACCAGAAGGACTTCTGGACAAAGAATCTCCAAAGTCAAAAGAGTTTGTAGATCAGCATAAGGTTGACACTGCTTACACCGACTTTGAAGAAAAAGGTCACGATGACGTGCACAAAGCAGGGCAAGCAGTTAAATCGCAATCCCCTGCCCGTCGCGGTGATAATCTTGGTAACGGAGACTCTAAGAGTCCTACAAAAGTAAAAGATAATTCTTAATAATTGGAGTTTATTGTAATGGAAGCATTATTTGTACTTGGTTTGGTTGGTGTAGTAGTTATAGTCGTTTGGTTGGTTTTAGACAAATCTTCTACACTGGTAAAGGTTGAAGAAACAATTGAAGAGATCGAAGAAAAGATTGATGAAGTTGTTGAAGAAATAAAAGAAGATGTGAAAGAAGCATTAGATTCTTTACCTACTGCAAATGAGTTGAAAAAATTGACTAAAGTAAAGTTGGAAGAACTTGGTCGTGACCTTGGCGTAGAGTTAGATAAGCGACAGACCAAGGACAATATGATTAAAGAATTACAAGAAAAGGTCGGCAATTAGTTTTAAAATCTCAACTATATAATCTGTATGAATGTTGAGATTAACGAAGACAATTTCTTGATTTATGCTGCGAAGAATTACCATACTCCTCGTAGTATAGATGCTGAAGAATTCTATGAAGAACTAAATCGCTTCAAGTATATCAAGCGATTGTTCAACAGGTACACGCGTGGAGGAGAATTGTGTGAGAGACTAATACTCAATCACATAACGATCCTCCTTAACGTATTTGGATATGAATCGGGTGTGCTGATGTTGATGTTTAAAACAGGACCAGAAAATTTATCTATTTTAAAACCTTTTCTAGAACATATACAAGCATTGAAGCAAGGTGATTTAGAAAACATAGAATCGGATCCTTGGGTGGTCCAGAAATTGGAAAATATCTAATGGGACTTTTATCCAGAACAGGCGACCTAGTTTACACCCTTCGATTCTTGCGTCTACTTACAACCAAGTTTGAAGATACTACTGCCTATAAACTTGGACTTATAGACGAAAAGGGAAAGAAACTCAAAAATCCTGAAACTTCAGAAGAAAAAAGCGCATATAACGCTTTTCATCGTTTAGTTTTTAACCTCAAGAAATTATTAGAAAAAGTTCCAGGCGGTTCCAGTAAACTCGCCTCTTATGCAGCAGCACTTTTCTTAATCAAAGAACAACTAAACCTATCTGACTCCTCTGTCAATAAGATAGTGCAGGCATCCGATGTGGACCCTCTGGAGGCGCTTTCTGAAGAAACTTCATGGTTCTGTACTAAAGATGGTATGTTATCTCCTGGAACCTATCGACTCGCTAATGATAAAATGCTCAACATAACTTGTGAAGAAGTCTGCAAGAAAGGTGACAAAATTAGAGTCTGGGATAATAGTTATCCAGTTGGTAATATGTTGGGAATTGATATCTTTGAAGTTACACACGATCGAACAGCGAAGCAACTGTATGTTGCTGTAGGAGAACTAAGGAAATGAAAAAGTTTAAAGAATTTTCAGAAGAAATGACTACTGCTGCTGACGCTGGAATACCTCATGATACTGCTAATATGGGACCTCGCAAGAAAAAGCGATATCCCATTACCAGACGCTTCATTGAAATAATGGGGAGAATGCGTAAAATACAAAAATAACTTGCTTTGCTAACAGATTTGGATATAATATATAAGATTACCCTCAAAATTAATTCGTTAAGGAAGCGAAATGGCAAAGCAAAATTACCTTGGGATCGAGATTGATCTCTCCCGAGATGACCTCTTCGACAAACTCGGTCTACAAAGACTACGCGAAAGTTATATGAGGGAAGATGAAGAATCTCCTCAACATCGCTTTGCTTATGTATCTTCTAAGTTCGCCTCTAACCCTGAACATGCTCAACGTCTTTACGATTATTCATCTAAGCATTGGTTATCCTATTCCACTCCTATCCTTGCGTATGGACGCACGGGAAAGGGTATGCCAATCTCATGCTTCCTGAACTATATTGAAGACACTGCTGAAGGTCTGGTCGCTAACCTGTCAGAAACCAATTGGTTGTCTATGATGGGCGGTGGTGTTGGTATCGGTTTCGGTATCCGTTCTTCTGATGAAAAGTCTACTGGTGTAATCCCGCATCTTAAAACCTATGACGCATCTTCCTTGGCATATCGTCAGGGCAAGACTCGTCGTGGTTCCTATGCGGCATATCTTGACATCTCACACCCAGATATTACTGAGTTTCTTGAGATGCGTAAACCAACAGGCGATCAGAATCGTCGTTGCTTAAATTTGCATCATGGTATTAACATCAGCGATCGGTTTATGGAACTCATTGAACGTTGTATGCAAGACTCTGATGCTGATGACGGTTGGAACTTGATAGATCCACACTCAGGAGAGATCCGCGATACCGTATCAGCGAAAGCACTCTGGCAAAAGATTCTAGAGTTGCGTATGGAGACGGGCGAACCATACATTCATTTTATTGACACCAGTAATCGGATGATGCCAGAGTTTCAAAAAGCACTTGGTTTAAAAATCCATCAGTCTAACCTTTGCTCCGAGATCATATTACCAACTAACGAGGAGCGCACTGCTGTTTGCTGCTTGTCGTCAGTAAACCTTGAGTATTATGATGCTTGGAGCAAGAACGATATGTTTCTGAGGGACATGGCAGAGATGCTTGATAACGTCCTTCAGTTCTTTATTGATAACGCACCCGACACCGTGTCCCGTGCTAAGTTTTCTGCTATGAGGGAACGAAGTATCGGCATCGGTGCCCTTGGGTTCCATGCTTATCTTCAAAAGAAAATGTTGCCTTTTGACTGCGCAATGGCAAAGGTAACAAATAATCGAATCTTTTCTTTAATAAGGAGGAAACTCGATGAAGCAAATTTGGAACTGGGTAAAGAACGGGGAGAAGCACCTGACGCTGAACGCACTGGTAGACGCTTTTCTCACGTCATGGCTATTGCTCCTAATGCTAGCAGTAGCATCATCATGGGCAATACTTCTCCAAGTGTTGAACCATATCGAGCAAATGCTTACAGACAGGATACCCTTTCTGGAGCGTATCTTAACAAGAATCGCTATCTAGATCAACTGATTAAATCTAAGATTGAGTCAGGTGAGACCAAGCAGGACTATGATGAAATCTGGTCTAGCATTATTGCTAACGATGGTTCTGCGCAACATCTAAGGTTTTTAACTGAAGATGAACGTGACGTTTTTAAAACGTCAATGGAGATTGATCAACGTTGGGTTATTGAGCACGCTGCTGATCGACAAAACTTCATTGATCAATCTCAATCAATCAATTTATTTTTCCGTCCTGATACAAATATTGTATACTTGCACGCAGTACACTTTTTAGCATGGAAGAAAGGTATGAAAACTCTGTACTACTGTCGGTCTGAGAAACTTGGTAAGGCAGACAGAGTATCAAGGAGAATTGAGCGCGAAGTTATTAAGGAAATAGATATGAGCGCAATGATTAATGATGAAGAGTGTATCGCTTGTGAGGGATAAATGGCAGGTTATATAAGAGACAGTATCCTTTCTGAATCTACATTAAAATTCGCAAAAGATTATTGTACCGACAGTAAAGATTGGTATGATGTATTTCAATATTATAATCTTTTTAATTTAAAGAGATTAGATGTTCCTAGTAAAGACTGGTATAAATTCGACGAAATAACAAAATATTCTAGAAGAAAAGATGTTATTGGATTTTATTTTCTAAAATATATTCCTGGTTCTTTCACTAGATTTCACGCCGACCACGATTCTGCGTTGACGATTGTTACTATGATAGATTCTGAAAATCTTGTTGGTGGCGATTGTCTTATTATGGATACATACAATGCTCCAGAACATGGTCGCCCAGAAAGAATGACTTGCGTCAGAACAATTGAAGAAGAAAAAAATCCTCCTTACGGTAGGACAATAATTCCTGAGGTTGTAACTTTGAAAGACGGAGAAAGTATGATTTATGGTAATGAATTAACTCATGGTGTTTCGAGAGTACATAAAGGACATAGATTAGTTTTAATTAGTTGGCACAAATCTTAATAACAAAGGGAATAAAGATGAGGCAAACTCTAACACAAGAGAGAGAATACTTCAAACCATTCAATTATCCTTGGGCATACGAGTCATGGTTGAAGCACGAGCAATCACATTGGTTACATACGGAAGTGCCAATGGCAGAAGATGTCAAAGATTGGCAGCGTAAACTCACGCACGAAGAAAAAGCATTCCTCACTAATATTTTTAGATTCTTTACTCAAGGCGACATTGACGTTGCTGGCGGTTATGTTAATAACTATCTGCCATACTTTAAGCAACCTGAGATTAGGATGATGTTGTCTGGATTTGCGGCACGTGAGGCGCTGCACGTCGCTGCATACTCTCATCTCATCGAGACCTTGGGTATGCCCGAGTCCACATATAACGAGTTCCTGGAGTACGAGGCGATGCGCGAGAAGCACGAATACTTCCTCGACTTGTCAGGTAAGAATGGTACGACTCAGTCGGTTGCCACTAACATCGCTGCTTTCTCGGCGTTTACTGAAGGCATGCAATTGTTCTCATCTTTTATCATGCTACTCAACTTTCCTCGTCACGGAAAGATGAAGGGTATGGGTCAGATTGTTACTTGGTCAATCGTAGACGAGACTATGCACGCTGAGTCTATGATTAAGTTGTTCCGCACCTATGTCGAAGAAAACCTTGAGATATGGAACGATGAACTCAAGTCTTCAATCTATGTTATAGCAGAAAAGATGGTAGAACTAGAAGATAAGTTTATTGATCTTGCCTTTGCTATGGGTCCTATGGAAGGACTGAAACCTGAAGAGGTTAAACACTACATTCGATATATATGCGATAGAAGGTTGATTTCTTTGGGTATGAAAGGCATTTTTAAAGTAAAGAAAAATCCTTTGCTTTGGGTAGAGGAAATGATTAATGCACCAACGCACACAAACTTCTTTGAAAACCGTGCTACTGATTATGCTCGGGGTGCTTTGACTGGCGATTGGAAAGAGGTTTGGGGAGCAGCATAATTGCATTCTGTTCAATTTGACAAAGATCCAAGTGGTCTTAGCCATGGCGGCGTTAAGGTTCAAAAGATACCAGATGACTGGGTTTCTCTTCTGAAAGAACAAGTCACACCTGAAATAATGATGCTTGCTAAAACTCCTGGGGAGGATGGAGAAAGGGGATGGAAAAACGACGCAATCTTCTCAGCAGGACATGAGGTAGGAGAATATCATAAAAATACAAATCCTGGAGAGCATAAACAAAACCTTAATGTTTATCGTCATTATGGTTGGAATAGGCATCCTGATTTTCCTCCTATCCTTCAAAAAATGATGGATCATCTAGATTGCAACAATATTTCTATGTTTATGTCTATGGAAGGAATTTGTAATGGCAGTTTAACATGGCACGTTGATGACTACCATGTTTGGGCATTTAACGTTGAAGGAGAGACAACCTGGGAATATTTTAGTATGCTTACTGGAAAGATAGAATCCGTAAGACTTAGACCATATGAAAATATAATTACTATGTCGAGTCGGGTTTCTCATAGGGTGATTATTAATACAGAAACAAGAGCATCTATAAGTATGATACAACCCTTTACTCCTAGACATTCCTAAGCACTCTAATTAGTGAAGAGAATAATAAAATGAGTGAACAACAAGTATTTGAAATAATATGTGAAATCTGTGAATCTTTTACTGAAGTTATCGTCGTAGATGTTGACGAGACTCCTTGCTTTTGCCCCATGTGTGGAGAAACAGTTGAAGTGCAATGATTATAATAGAAGAGTTTCTAGATAAAGAAACTTGTAGTGAACTTATAGAATGGTATGAGACAAAAGCAGAAAAGATAGTTTGGGCAGAAGAAGTTGAAGTCGCAAGACTTTATGAAAATAGCGAAAAATACGAAAATATTAAAAAACTATTTTTTCATCTTAATAAGTTTGGTATTGAAAATCTCGGACAATACCATTACATTCAAAACTTAGAAATCGCCAAAAGAGATCCAGGAGTCGGTATGACAATTCATACCGATTATCCTCCTCATGCATTTACTCTCGTTTGTTTTCTTAATGATAATTTCTCTGGAGGAGAAGCGATAGTTCAAGACACCTACATAGAAGCAGAAATTGGAAAAGCAGTGTATTTTAGAGGGAACTCTATTGAACACGGCGTGAATGTCGTTAGAGATAATCCTCGATATGCTCTATTATGTTGGTGGACGCAAATATGAGTTGGTGGTACAAAGAAGAAGAATTAAAAGAAGTTCCAGAGGATTACTATGGATTTGTGTATCTCATTACTGATAATGAGACTGGAATGAAATATGTTGGTAAAAAATTCTTCTGGAATAAAAAAACTCTACCTATCACCAAGACTCGCAAACGACGTAAAAGAACCCTTGTAGAATCGGATTGGAAATCCTACTACGGTTCTTCTCCGCACGTCAGAGAACTTATCGAAGACAAAGGGGTAGAAACCCTAACCCGAGAAATACTACATCTCTGCAAAACGAGAGGAGACTGTGCATACTACGAAACCAAGGAACAGTTCGATCGCGAGGTTCTCCTTAGAGACGATTATTACAATGGTATAATTAATTGCAGAATCTCAAGATCTCACTTGAGTGCCAATAAGTGAAACACTAAATACTTTATATGATAGAGGTGATATATGATTACTGAACAACAACAAGGCAGAAAGACTCGCCTTGAGTTGTATGAAATGCTCGATAACATTGCGAAAGCAAAATCACGAAAGGATAAGATTGATCTAGTGAAGTCTTATGTAGGAACGTATCAAGCGTTCGCTGATTATTTGCGATGTGTATTTGACCCCCGCATCAACTTTCTGCTGCCAGAAAGTCGCCCACCCTTTGACCTTGCTGAAGAAGAACACGTTCCTTCCACGTGGCACAAACAGCACATGAAATTAAAATATTTCGTAAAGGGTGGCCCAGAAATGCATTCACTTAAACGCGAGACTATGTTTATCGGGTTGTTAGAATCAGTACACCCTCAAGACGCCGAGATTCTAGTAACGATGCTTGCTAAAAAAACTAACTGTAAGGGACTAACTGAGAAACTGGCCAAAGAAGCAGCACCTCAGTTATTTCCTGCTTAGGAGGTATCGTTACGAGATAACCGTGAAGGAAATATTTGTTATGATTTGCTAACTTAAAATATTAGGAGTCGCCTATGGTAACTACAAATCAACTAGAAAGATTACGCAAGGACAGCGCTGAGTTACAACACTATATTCATAAACTGAATAAAAAAGGTAAAACTACATTAGCACATAAGGTGGAGATAAAAAGGAATTATCTAAACACATATATTTCTGAACTCCAAGACTCCCTCACGGTTAATTAAAGGAAGGTGATCCTATCTCGTGCCCCACTTCGGTGGGGCATCGTTTATTTTATGGCTTTACTTTTTATATAAATTCAGTATAATAAAGCCATCGCTGCCTAGGAAACTGAATACTATGCCAACATATGATATTAGGACCAAAGATGGAGAAGAAAAAGAAGTTCTTTGTTCTATCTCTACTATGGAAGAAAACGTAAAATCAGGAGAGTGGGTTGTTCTGCACAAAACTGCTTCTTCTCTAGTTAGTCAAACAGGAAGTACTCTAGGGAAGACTTCTGGTGATTGGAAAGACTTAATGAAGAAAATGAAGAAAGGATCTGGTAGGGGCAACACTATTAACACATGACACAAAATAAAAGGCAAAAACAAGAAAGTCATTTTAAAATTCGAATAGATAATCTCCATACTTTTGACCCGCTGACAGTCAATCAACAAGCAGCATGGGATGAGTGGAAAGAAGGTCATCATCTTGTTCTTAATGGCAGCGCAGGAACAGGTAAAACTTTCACTGCATTATATCTAGCATTACAGGATGTATTGGATAAAAATACTCCTTGGGAAAAAGTAGTCCTTGTTCGTTCAGTAGTTGCAACTCGAGACATGGGATTTCTTCCAGGAACTGCTGACGAAAAGCTCGCGCCATTTATACAACCTTACATCGCGATATGCGACGACCTATTTAACTTCGGCGGGAGTTACCAACAATTGGTAGAACAACGAATCATCGAGTTCTACTCAACTTCCTATATAAGAGGTACAACCTTTGATAATGCTATCATTATTGTAGATGAGATGCAGAATCTGACGTTCCATGAACTGGACTCAGTTATAACAAGGGTTGGACTGGACTCTCGTATAATATTTGCAGGAGATTTTTATCAGTCGGATTTTACTAAAGTTTCCGACAAAAACGGAATTCGTGATTTCTTGTCGATATTAGAAGTCATGAAGAATTTTTCAATTATCGAATTTGGTTGGAAGGATATTATTCGTTCTGATTTCGTTCGCGACTATATAATGACAAAAGAAATGTTTATTAGGAGCAATCATGAAAGAAATCATGAATAGGAAAGCTGTTTATGAACAACTTAAGATAGACGAAGGAGTCGAGTATGTCATATATGAAGACCATCTCGGATATCCTACGTTTGGAATCGGGCATCTTATTGTAAAAGGTGACGAAGAATTAGGTAAACCAATCGGAACTCCAGTTTCGGTTGAAAGAGTTAAAGAGTGCTTTGAAAACGATCTTGACATCGCTATTGGAGAATGTAATGCTTTATTCGAAGATAAAGATACTTTTTCTAATTTGCCTGACGAGGTGCAACAAATCTTAGTTAATATGATGTTCAACATGGGCAGGACACGACTAAGTAAATTTAAGAACTTCATTGCTGCTATTGAAGCAAAAGATTGGAAAACTGCTGCAGCAGAGGGGCGTGATTCTCTTTGGTATCGTCAAGTGACAAATCGCGCAGAACGATTAATGGTTAGAATGGAGAACGTAAAATGACAACTGGGTATAAACCAGATGCTTCTGGATCTATATTAGGATCAGAAAGAGACATTAAATTACATAACTGGAGTATAGCAGAATGTGGTACTGATGATTCTGTTGCAATAATGTCTTGTATCGATACTAAAATAAATGAACTACTAATAACCGCCAGTAACGATGTTAGATTAAAAATTACTACTGGCGAACTTGCTCCATATGGATCGCTTACTATTGAAGAAATGCTTAACGTTGATCGTGATAACGAACCTGCATGTTTTTTATGGGAAGACTATGTGAGACAAGAAATACTAACAGTTTTTGACGCAGATTCTGATTTATTTAATGCTGGACCTGTTTCTGTTAATGACACACCAATAGAGTTTCCCCTACCCTAGTAGATCTGCTTGATATTTCTTTTAAAGAATACACTATATAATCATATGAAATATTATTATGGAATTGGCGGAGAGTACCTGCACGATGCTGGGTTTACTCTGTTAGACGAAAACGGAAATATCCATTTCGCCGCCATGGGCGAGCGATATACTGGCAAGAAACATGATTGGTGGTTGCCGAGAAATATTCGTGAGCAATATGCTACCCTGCATAAAAATACAGAGATCATACAAAGCGACGATTGGATATGGCGAACAAAGTTCCGTACAGAGTTTGAGAAAGAAGCTGACCACCAACAAAAAGAATATTGTGGTCAAACAGATGAACTCTGGGATCAGCATCCTTACTACCGAGCACTGCATCATAATGTAAGAACCCCAACCCATCATGTTGCCCACGCAGCAGCTGCTTTCGCAACTAGACCAAAATCTTTTGCCAAAGAAGATTGCGTTGTCGTAGTTATAGATGGCGTAGGTGAGATGCGTTCTGCTATCATCTGCGATTCAAATCTCAACGTTGTCCATGAAATGACTTTTCCAAGATCGATCGGGTATTTGTATGGTTGGTTGACTGAAAGAATTGGAATGGTATCAAATGAAGACGAATACGTTACCATGGGATTGTCTTGTTATGGTGAACCGACTCAATGGCAAAAAATGTATGAGATGTTTCAATGTGTTCCTGAGTGGACAATGAAAGAGCAAGACGGATTCGACAAAATCGTTTGGCGAGAAAAGTATGTCGCAAAAAGAATGTTTCTCGATAAAATGTGTGATCAAGCAATGCTTGCTAAAAATCATGAAGACGCTGCAGCGTCTTTACAGAAAATGACAGAGCAAGTTATCCTAGATTTCATGAAAATTGCAAGAAAGTATGGAAGCAAACTTTGCTACAGCGGTGGAGTTGCTCAAAATATTATGGCCAACGTTCTTGTTAGTGACCTCTTTGACGATATGTGGGTGGATGTCAATCCAGGAGACGGTGGCGGTTCTTTAGGTGCCGCTGCTTATTTCTATATGCGGGAAACTGGTGCTGATCGAATTAATTGGGAACATCCTTTCTTAGGACATTGCATTGAAGGAGATCTAGATCCAGAAAAGGTTGTTGATTATCTGACTAAAAATCGTGTCTGTGGTATTGCGAATGGTCCTGCAGAGTTTAGTTATCGAGCGTATGGTAATAGGTCACTAATTGCTGATGTTAGATATGACGTGAAAGATACCGTGAATGAGATCAAACAAAGACAAAAATATCGTCCCTTTGCTCCCGCTATTCTTGAAGAATATGTTGACGAATACTTCGAAGGTAAGTATAATAAATGGATGCAATACACTGCCAAGGCAAAACACGATTACTCATCAGTGACACATGTTGATGGAACTGGAAGAGTACAAGTTGTTCCTAAAGATTCGCAAACTGTATTTAGAAAAATATTAGAATGCTATCATGATAGAACAGGAGTTCCAATGCTTCTGAATACATCTTTAAATATTCGTGGGAAACCTATGGTCAATGACGAACATCATGCCAAAGAATTTGAAGATAAGTATGGTGTGAAAGTCTTTACATCATGAGCGGAGCGAATAATGAAGCGAGCAATATATCAAGTAGCAGTTGGACCGCAATCCAAACTGTACAAGTGGTGCATCAATAGCGCAGAAGAATACGCTGCTCGTGTCGGAGCAGATCACATAGTTTTGCGATCACCGAAACTTTGGATAAAACCGGATCCATTTAGAGGTCAACGTTCTAAAGAATCTTATGAGAAGTATGGTGGATTCTTACCTATATTCGAAAAGGAGAATGCGTTTGAACACTTTAAAGATTACGACCAAATTGCAGTTATCGACGCAGATATTTTTATCAAACCTGATGCACCCGATGTATTTGGTGCCATTAGTCCCAACTGTCATTTTGCTGCTCACTTCGAGCGTGAGAGTCCACTGACCGATCAAAAACGACAACACATTGTAAAGTATGCGAAAGATCAACTGACTAACTCTGTTTGCAAGCAGTTTGACTGGGACTTTGATCATCCTGGAGGCGGCGAATTTTTTAACTCTGGTATCATAGTTTGGAACTGCGCAAAAACTTTAGAAGCACTGAAGGGTGCTACTTCAAAACAATTTTATCAGAGACCAGACTTCCAAGACTTCATTGATGGTATTGGACCTTTCCGCTGGCAAAGTTCTCAAATTCTTCTCAACTATTGGGCGAAAAAAGAAAACCTTGTGGTCGAGCATTTAGAATATAAGTGGAATGCACTTTTCTCTGCTTTGCAAAAAGGTAAAGTAGAAGAAGCGCATTTCGTGCATTTCTTTCTAAGAGATAAATTACCTGATCGCGGTGAGAATATTCCATCTCTAATGAAGGCAATTGGATTATGAAAAAACTCATTTATCAATTTGCTGTAGGCAGGCAATCTAAACTATACCAACATTGTATACAATCAGCAAAAGATTATGCTGAAAAGGTTGGCGCTGATTATCATTTACTGACAGAACCTAAACTGCGTATCGTCCCTGATGTATTCCGAACTGAACGCGAGGGAAAGTGCGGTGGTTGGAGAAATTTAGGATATCTGCCTATTTTTGAAAAACAAAATGTCTTCGAGTTTTTTGATGACTACGATCAAATTTTGTACCTAGACTGCGACATATATGTTCGTCCAGAAGCGTCTAATATATTTGAAGAACTTGAACCAGAGTATGCATTTGGCGGCGTTTGTGAGTGTGATATGCCTGTCAATGGTGCTCATATGATAAAACTGAAACAATATTCATATATGCAATACGGGCAGGTTGCCAACAAAATGACGGGATGGCGATTTCACGACGCATGTGGTCTAGAGTTTTTCAATATGGGAATGATGTTAATGAATACTGCTGCACTTAAACCTTATCTAAAAGGGCAGACTCCTAGACAGTTTATAGAACGCCCTGAGTTCAAAGATATGGTTGATGGTGTTGGATACTATAAATGGTCAACTGATCAAACCTTAATGAATTACTGGTTGAAGAAAGATAATATCCCGACTAAGTATCTTGATTGGAAATACAACGGACTGTTTGGATCGCTTTGGGGTGATAATATAAAAGAATGCGATTTTGTGCATTTTTATCTAAAAGATAAACTACCTGAAAACGGCGAAAATATTGAATCATTGATGGCACAAATATGAATATATTATTGACAGGAACTAGAGGTTATCGTCCAGGGTTCATCGGAAATAACTTTCTCCGGATGTACAAAGACAAGTATGATATCTTTGAATATACTGGTGATATCCGAGACTTCGAAGTTAATATGTTCGATTACGATATGGTTGTACATCTGGCAGCACTCGCAGGTGTTCGCCGCTCTCACGAAATCCCTACTGAGTTTTGGGACGTCAATGTAAAGGCATCACAACTAATCTTCAAGCAGTGTGAAGAACAGAGGATCCCAGTCATTTATGCTTCTTCATCTTCAATCTACGAGTGGTGGTTGTCACCTTATGCCAGCACCAAATGGTTTATGGAATGCATTGCGCCGCCCAATGCACTTGGTCTAAGATTTCATACGGTGTACGGACCAAACAGTCGTACTGATATGTTGTACGATAAGTTGCTGAAGAAAGAAGTGAGTTACATCACTAATCACCTCCGCGACTGGACTCATGTAGAAGATGTTTGCGACGCCATAGATGTCTGTATACAAAACTTCCATGAGTTGAAGGAACATGTTGCGATTGATGTGGGTAATGGGCACCCAGTTTCTGTTAAAGAACTTGCAGACAAAGTTTGGCCAGGAAATAATTTACCAATTAAAACAGTCACGGGCGAGCGCGAAGTGACATGCGCTGATCCGACCATATTAAAAGCATATGGTTGGGAACCAAAGCATCATATCTTAGATGACTAAAGTAGCAATCATCGGTAAAGGTAACTGGGGCACGAAGATTCAAAAGTGCCTAGAGAAGTTACCTGTTGAACTTGTAGACCCTACAAATTGTGATTGGGTAGTTCTTTCTACTCCAAACGACCTTCATTATGAGCAGTGCGTTTATTGGATATCAAAAGGTAAAAACGTATTTTGCGAGAAACCTTTGAGTCTAAACCATCAGTGCGCAAATAGTGTATATCAATATGCTGATCAAATGGATGTTAAATTTTATGTTGACGATGTGTTTTCTTATCGCGACATCGACGTTAATTATGAAAGAAATATCTTTGAGTGGAACAAACCAAACATCACCTCGTATCTAGAAAGATTAGCATACCATCATTTTTATCTTTGGTTGGATCAAGATTATCCACACATCAAAGAAATGGACTTCACGAAAAATGCTCTCCGTATAACACTTGAGAGTGGTCGATCTGCCTATTTTATTTATGAAGAGGCAGAAACTTATCACGCGATTAATGGTGTTGAGGTAGAAACAAATGTTGATGCTCTACCAAATATGCTTGACAAGGTATTCAAAGAAGAAGTAGACTGGGGCGAGAATAAAAAAAGAACACTTGGGGCAACTCTTCTTTTAGAACAAGCGAGAAAACTATGTTATAAAAAAGCACTCGTTATTGGTGGTGGAATATTTGGGTGCACTGGTGCTATCACTTTAAGCAATAATGGATACACGGTTGACCTATTAGAGAAAGAAAACGATTTGATGAAAGGTGCTTCTTCTATCAACCAATATCGTCTTCACAAAGGGTATCATTATCCGCGCAGTAAAAATACAGCAAAAGAATGTATCGAAGGGATACGACAATTTGAGAGAAAATACGAACCTTGCGTTGTTAAATCTCCCATAAAACATCTTTACGGAATAGCAGAAAAAGATTCGTTGATTAATGCTGACCAGTATAAGTCATTTCTGCACGATATGAATCTTTCTTTTGAAGAACAGAGACCTCTGCCAGGATGTCAACTTACAATATCCGCTAATGAGCGCCTTTTTGATCCTTCTGTGTTACGATATATCGTCAGTCAAAAACTCTATGCTTCTGGCGTAGATATTCATTTAAAAACTGAAGTCAAAGATTTAAATGAATATAAATCCGATTATGACGTAATCGTTATCGCAACGTATTCAATGCTAAACCAATTACTGACAAAGAAAAAAGAATACCAGTTCGAAGTTTGTGAAAAACCAGTGGTAAAACTTCCCAAAGTTTTCCACAATAAAAGTATAGTGATAATGGATGGTCCCTTTGCTTGCCTAGATCCATATGAATTTGAAGGGCAGTTTGTATTGGGCAATGTTGTACATGCGATACACGAGACTAATGTTGGCACTGAACCGATTGTTAATGACAAGAAACTTCGTTCTTATCTAAACAGAGGATTAATCCGCAATCCTGAGATAACAAACATTGATAAGTTTATTGAATCGGGTAAAACGTTTTTTGGAGAAGAATTTGCAGATCTAGAGCATGTTGGGTCAATGTATACTATTCGCACCGTGCTCAAAAATAGAGATCATGATGATGCTCGCCCTACTCTAGTTGTCCACGAAGAAGATAACGTCTATAGCATTTTTAGTGGAAAAATAGATACATGCGTGAGTGCAGCAAATGAATTAGTCGAGATGATAAAAGATGTTTGAACCAAAAATGTTTATTCATATCCCAAAGTGCGCTGGCACAACCATCAGGTTGAGCGAAGTTCTTAGGGGTAAGGTTAAAGACGCGACACCAGAAACACACAAAAGTGCTGAGTATACAGAGCAATTACATAAAACCATGAGGATGAATGGAGAACATCATGGCAACGAGCATGCTCGCTGGAGAGATCTAAGTTGGCAATACCAGTCTCTAGATTGTTTTGCTGTTGCCCGTAATCCATGGGACCGTGTGGTTTCTCGATATTTGTTCGCACGAAAAACTAAATTCGTAGAGAAAAAATCTGATGCTCAAGATAATAATTGTGATACTTTCGAAGAGTTCTTAGATGAGAGGCATAGATGGGGCAACGCAGAGTTTTATTGGCATAGAGCAGTAAAAGGTTGGTATCCTTCTTTTGATCATGTTTGTGATGAACAAGGCAATTTGAGATGCGATATGCTGCGGTTTGAAGAATTAGACAAAGATCTTTGTTTATATTTTAAAGTTCCTAAAATGAGTCGTGCGAGGAATGTGACACGTATGCACGAAGGAACATACAGAGACTTCTATAATTCTGTGACCATACAGATAGTTGCTGACTGGTATAAGAAAGACATAGATATGTGGGGATACGACTTTGATACAGGCGCGCAGAAAAATTTTTGGAGTGAATCGCTATGATGTTTGGCAGTAATCCTGGTGCGAAAGAAACCGCAAAACGGATCAAGAAAAATACTATTGGTGCTGAACTTGGTGTTTGGCGTGGAGATAGTTCTTCTTTGTTCGTGAAAAAGACCAAACACTTACACCTTGTTGATACTTGGTCCGTTGAACCATATAAGCATTATGATGAGAAACTTCAAAAAAGATATGTGGATAGGTATAAGCGTTTGGTCGGATCAGATAAGGAAGAAGATTTTCAAAGATACTATGAAAATGTTTATAATAGTGTCAAGAAAAAATTTGACCGTCCGGATGTTACAATTCATAGAATGACTACAAACGAATGGTTCGCTCAATGCACAGAAAAACTAGATTGGATTTATGTCGATGCTAGACATGACTATGATGGCGTTCTAGAAGATTTGAATAACTGTTTAAATGTATTAAAACCAAACGGTGTAATTTTTGGCGATGACTATGGTAACAAACCAGGAGTCAAAGATGCAGTCGATAAATTTGTAAAAGATAACAACTTCACTTTTAACTTTAATAATTTCTGGGGCAACCAGTTTGAGATATTCTTGTGAAAGGAAGAATAATATACATTGAAGGGCATCAAGAATCTATTAACCAAGCAAAGCAGGCAGAGAAGACTTTAAAAGAGTTTGGGTGGGAAGTTCTATTACGAGAAGGATACACCCCCGAAACAATAGGATATGCTGGTCAAGAATATGATATCCTTCCTAATGGTCGCTTGAGTTGTTTTGAAGGCAGAAAGTTCTTGACTAAAAAATCTTGTGCAATGAATCATATTCGTTGTTGGGAAGAAACGATTATTTCTGGAGCTCCGCAGGCATTTTTTGAGCATGATGCTATTGGCATAGAACAACCTAATTTTGATCTAATACAAGATAAAGTGAAAGAATTCTGCTTTTTGAGTATGGATTATGCCTTCGATTGGGGTGCACTTGCTGGTAAGTTTCAGTGGAGACCATCAAAACCCAAACAACATGAGATTAGAAATTTTCCTGATGATTACCCATTGAGGCATCATCGACTATGTATGTACAAAGGAGCATTGCTTCCTCCTGGAGTTGCTGCATATGTTGTAACTCCTCGCGGAGCAGAAAAACTTCTCGAGGCGACCGCTAAGTATGGATTAGAACAAGCAGATTATTTGGTCAACTCGCATAATGTGCTTATGCAATACTACGCACCTTCAGTCTGTAAATACAACAAAGTAAATTTGAACACATCATGAAAGCATTTGTTATTACAATGATCGAAGATGCTGACTCTGTTAAAAGGTCAGTAAAGGCGATATCTTCTTTAACAAAATACACAGATATATCTCAAGCAGAAACATTTCGCGCAACTGTTCCAGATACTATTATATCTGATACAATGGAAGTATTTGGTCAAATGGTTCCATGGACTTGGCCAAAAGACCACTACGGTGAAGGTTTGGACTTGGCGACTGCTTTGTATAAGAGAGCATACCAAGCAGTTGACCAAGATCGAGTGATTGCTTGTGCACTAAGTCATTTCCGACTGTGGAAAAAAAGTGTTGACTTAAACGAACCGATCATTATACTAGAACATGATGCAAGATTTATACGCAGATTAGAAGTACAAGATCTGCTTGACGAAAAATGGGGTGCAGTTGGGTTAAATGACCCGAGAGGTAATACTCGAAAGGGACGTAAGTTCCATGAATTAGTCGAAGCGTGTGGGGAAGGCATACACCGAGTACCCATCATCGACGAACCGACTGATCCTCCTTTACCGATGGGACTTGCTGGCAACAGTGCGTATGCAATTAGACCATCTCTAGCAGCAAGGTTACTGAAAGAGATAGAATCAACGGGGATGTGGCCAAATGATGCAATTATGTGTCGGCAACTTTTTCCTAATACTCTTAAGGTAGTCTATCCATACTACACGAACGTAGAACAAGGAATATCTACCACAACGGCAATTTAATTATGAAAGGTTATGTAATTACGATAC
>Ga0208162_1000646_pt1 | contig 19359 bp, 21 predicted proteins | sample CB_VirMetaG_4_FD_184539 | JGI IMG/M metagenome (GOLD analysis project Ga0208162, IMG submission 184539) | Freshwater to marine saline gradient viral communities from Chesapeake Bay - CB_1508_1M Viral MetaG (SPAdes) (version 4) | ecosystem: Environmental > Aquatic > Marine > Coastal | place: USA... | reverse complement strand
GCATCTAGCACAGAGTTTACTCTTTCGATTTGGATGAATCCTTTATACAATACTGAAAACGGACAATTTTGGGTTTTTGAAAATAACACTGCAAGAGATATGTGGTTCTTTTATCCAAACGCTACTTATTTCAGACTGAATGGCAGCACTAATCAAAACGCTTGGAGTTATGGTTATGATACAGCAGGTCATACAGGAAGTTGGCATCACTACGTTGTAACAAGAGACAGTAGTAATGTCATTGAAATGTACGTTGATGGTGTAAAGCAAACCAAAATCTCAAATAATGTCAATAACAATAACCTTCAAATAAAAAATGTTGGCAATAGAAATAACCTCACAAAGCATTTTAAAGGCGAAATGGATGATTTCATTGCTGTGGGAGGCTATTGTGCAACACAACAAAATGTGACTGATTTATACAATGCAGGCGCAGGTGTAGACCCTACTACCATATTAACATCAGGCGTTGTTGCTTATTGGAAATTCAACGAAACAACAGGCACAACAGCTAGCGATTCATCAGGTAATTTGAATAACTTGACACTTAACAACTTCACAGGAGATTATTGGATACCCCATTATCCTCCGCGTATTTTCAATAACGCAATATTCCCTGATGGCGTAAATGATAGCGGATTAACAGCTTCAAATTTATTAATCAATTCGACAACAGATTGGATTACTTCTTTTTGGATTAAGGGAAGCGGAAGTAGTAATTCTACTAATATGATAATGACTAAAAACACCACTGCTTCAAACTATATTTATCTGAGAACAGGAAGCACCCCTTACGTCAGGTGGCAACACGGAGCGAACAACACAAGGGAAGATTGGAGTGATGCAGGACTTTCAGGGTGGGATGATGGTAATTGGCATCACGTTTATTTTTATAGAGTAGGAAATAATAGGCATCTTGTTTTTGATGGAGTGGATTACGGAAGTGGTGGAGCGACAGCAGCACAAAGTGGGGTTGATTTAAACAATTTCTTTGTAAGAGGAAACACTTCAACTTTTTATTCTAACGTGGCAATGGATGATGTTGTTATTCATGAAACAACAGGTAGCGTAGCGCAAGCACAATACCTTTATAACGGAGGTGATGGCGCAGACCCTGTAGCTGTTTTAGGTGCAACACCTAAGTATTGGTACAAGTTTGACATTAACAACGGAGACACCACTGTACCAAATAATGGTACTACAGGCTCAAACGATTTAACACTTAGTAACTTCTCAGGAACATATATAAGCTCACACTAATGAATTATTACGGATACATAACAGACAACACTTACATCGTACCTAATACAGCGATCACTTGGGATTTTGATAGATACAATGAAGATCAATCAATTACCAGCTACACAGGTATAGAAAGCACAGAGCCAATAGACGACAACAAAGTCACAATGTTCGCAACACCTGACGCTTTCAATAATTGGAAATACGAATTTCAACCTGCAGAAGAAATATAAAAATGGATAGTGAAACTTTAATACCGATGCTTGTAGCTCTAATAGGAGCACTAGGCCTTAAAGAAGGCTGGAACATATGGAAGAAAAAAATAGATAACTCTGCTTCTTTTAAGTCTAGTTTAAGGGAAGATAATAAAAAAAGAATAACTGAACTAGAAGATAAGGTCGCAGAACTCTATAAAAAGATAGAACTACTAATGGAAGAAAATGCAGCATTAAAAGCTAATGTAGCTAGACTAGAAGAAAGAATATTAATAACAGCAAAAAATAGAGTTAAAGGGCATTAATTAAAATAATAAAGCTATTAAAAACCTAAAAATTTATATAATCAGCTTACATAGTTTATTTAATTACTTCATAATTTTACAAAAAATAGATAAAAATGGCAGACGATTTATTTGATGGAGTTCAAATTTTGAACCCAAGAGAGTTAAATCTCAAAAAACAAGAAGGCAACACTGAAAGTAGTGTAGAGCCTGAGAAAAAAATTGAAAACGAAGAACCTAAAGACTCTGAAAATATAATAGAGGATGGGTTAAAGATGTTAACTCCTCAGGAGCTAAAAGCTTCTAATAAAGAAGTTAACGAAGAAAATACAGAAGAAGCGCCTAAAAACCCTTCTACTAAAAAAGTTAATGCAAGTAATGTCGATATAGACATAAAAACTTTAGCTGGCGTTCTTTCAAATAAAGGATTATTAGAACTAGATGAGGAAGCTTCTTTAGATTCTGAAGAAGACTTATTAAGCTTAATAGAAAAACAAACTGCTGATAAAGCAGATTCTATGCTAGAAGGATGGATTAAAAACCTACCCCCAAAAGCACAAGCTTACTTAGGACTCATAGAAGAAGGTGTAGATGCTGACATGGCAACAGGACTTGTAGAAAGTAAACAATTTGTAGAAAGCTTATCTGCAGAAAGTCCTAGTCAAGATTTAGAAACTGCTTATAGGTTATATCTATCTAATTTAGGAATGTCAGAAGATGAGATTTCTGAAGAAGTAGAAGAAGCTAAAGATCTTTCTAAATTAGCAGATAAAGCTTTAAAAGCAAAGTCTAAACTTATTAATGCTATTGACCAAGAAGAAGCAAACGCAAAAAATGTTATTGCACAAAGAGCAAGACAAGAACAAGAGCAAAGAGATCAATACATTAGAACTTTAGAAAATACCATAGAAACTTCTAGTGAGTTAGTACCTGGAATGAAACTTACTCCACAAATGAAAGAGAAAATTAAAAACTCTTTTATGGTTGCAGTAGATGAACAGGACGGTGTACCAATAAATCAAGTTAATGCTAATAGAAGAAGAAACCCACAGGCGTTTGACATTTTATTACATTACTATACTCAACTAGGCCTTTTTAATATTAATGAAAAAGGGGTTGCAAAACCTGATATTTCAGCATTAAGAAGAAAAGTAACTTCAGATACTACTAATAGTCTATTGGATATCGTAACAGAAAAACAATCTAAAGGCGAAGCAAGCTCAAAGACTTCTTCGTTTATAGAGAAACTTAGTAAAATAAATTCTTAATCAATTAATCTAAATACAAATGTTAAATTTACAGAAGTACCAAGCTGTTGATTACAGGGGTTTAGTGACAGATAATCACTTTCACTCTTTGTATCAGCAGAAGCCACAGCTAATTAGCAATGTGATCAAGCAGATTTATGCAACTGATTTGCATATGTCTTATCTAAATTTTTATGAAAAATTCCCTATTGAGTATGTAGACCAAGAAAATGGTTTCTACGAGTGGATGCTCCAGGGACAACATGAGCGTAACTATCCTCTATTGGACGCTGAAGATTTCTCAGGAAACACAACTTCTGCAGGAACTTTCACTGGAAATGCAGGTGGTGGCGCAGGTCAATTCTACCTTCACTTCTCAGAAGATTTTGCAGATGTGCATGATGTTCTTTTAGGTGAGCAAGAATATGTTAAAGTATTCGTACAAGAAAAAGAATCTTATGGTTCTGGTGTACGCTACCGTGTTCAATTTTTGACAGATGACACTGATGCTTCTATTCCAGTAGCAGAAGAGTTGTTTGTAGGAGCTAAGTTCTCTCGTGATTACAACTTGCAGAACGGTACTCTTTCTTACACTGGTTCTTCTCCTAACTTCTCTTCTCCTTTTAGAATGAGAAATCGTCCATCCATGATGCGAATGGATTATGAAGTAGCAGGTAGTACTATCAACAAAGGTGGAAATGAGCCTCTAGAGTTTGGTTTCCAATTCCCTGATGGTTCTGTAGAAAGTGCTTGGATTAACTACCAAGATATGATTGCTGATATTCAGTTCCAAAATATGTTTGCTAGAATGAACATCTATGGACAGAAGAACTGGTCAGTTGATAATCGTTACTTACTTTCTGACGAGAAGACTAACTTCTCTGTAGAAGCAGGTGAAGGTTTGATGAATCAAATCGCTCCAGGTAATATCCACTATTACAATTCTTATGATCTTGATTGGCATGTTGATTTACTAGTTGATATGGGAGTAGGCCGCCTTGAAAGAGGTAAGCGTATGCTAACTATCTACACTGGTGAATTTGGTGCTATCGAAATCCATAAGCAAATTCAGGCTAAAGCTAACCAATGGACTATCCTTACAATGGATCCAGGATTCTATAGAAAGACTCAGGATACTAATACAGGAAGTGTAAATACATTTGGTTTTGGTGGTCAGTGGAATGAGTATCAGTCTTACAATGGTGTTTGTCTCAAAGTAGAGATTATTCCATTCTTTGATGATGATATTCGATTTAAGACTCGTCACCCAGGCGGAAACAAAGGGGTAGTAGAATCTCACCGAATGATCGCTTTTGATTACGGAGGAGATGCTGGTATCAAGCGTATTATGCCTAAGGGTGCTCAGGAAGAGTGGGGTTATATCTCAGGTCTTCGTGATCCTTGGTCTCCAGGTGGTAAGGGTACTCCTAAGTCAATTGCTTCTGAAGTAGATGGCTACAAGGTTATTCGCGCTAAGTGGGGAGGTATCAAAGTTGAAGATCCTACAAAGATCGTAGATCTTCGATACAATTATGTTCGTTAATTTCTAAACTAAATACTTGATTAAAATGGCAGGCAGTATTACAAATAAAGCAAAGGCTGGGGGAAAAGATATCCCTCAGCCAACGCTTAAAAATTTCTTAATAAAAAATAAGATCGTTAAGATTAAACCCGTTATGAGGGAAGGTAAATGGGAAACTCTTCTAGATAAAAGACGAAGAGATGCTTTTATGTATAATTCTACAAAAAGAACCTTTACTCTACCTAATTCATTAAAGACGGGAACTCTAGTGCAAATACTAGATGACATAGAACTAGTACAAACTCCTCAATACAAAGAGCTTCTAACAGAAAGACAGTTTTTTGAGAAACAGCTAAATAGAGATCTTTCTATTTATAATAAAAAAGGAGAAAACTTTTGGCTAGATGATTCTATGACAAGAGTAGTTTTAACTAAAGATGGGGAAGATTTAAACATGGAGGATCCTGTAGATGTAATTCGTCTTAGGATACTACAAGCAAATAGAGAAACTATTGCGCCTTCTTTAGTAGCTGCAAAAGCTAAACCTACTTATGAATTTTATATAGAGGACGAAGAAGTAGAAACTTCTAGAGAATTAGATATAGCAGAAAAAGAGTCTAAGGCTTTCAATTACTATAACGAGTACAAAGTAAGTTCTACTAAGATGAAGAACTTCCTTAAAGTTTCTAATAAAGGATTTAGTCCTGGGGCTACAGACTCTTGGTTAGCTCAAGAAGTATTTAAAAGCTTAAAAGAAGACTTGGATAAGTTCTTATCAATTGCAGAAGATCCATTGTTTGATGATAAGGCTTTTATATATGATGCTGTTAGGGCAGGAGCTTTAGCAAGAAAAGGAAGAGATTCTTACATGCTAGACGATGGTAATAAAACTGGAAACATTTATGATACTATAGCGTATTTAAATAAACCAGAAAATTCTGCTCTATATAATATAATTAAAGAAAGAATCACTAGAGCAAATAAATAATAAGCATGACAGCAAATGAAATGGCGGATAGAGTGTTGATACAAATCGACAGGATGGCCGCTGGGTATGAAGATTCAGAATTAAGTGCTATTTTAAATAAAGCACAATACCAATTTATTAAGTCAAATCAGTCTCCTCTTACTAATATTAAAAGAGAAGGAATAGAAGAAAGTGAAGTCCGTAATCAAGGGTTTAGTGCCCTTGTGGACTCCGCGTTGTTAGTTCCTGCAACATCTTCTACTACTGATAACTTAACTAATGGTGTATTTGTGGATCTTCCTACCGATTTCATGTTGCCTATTTTTGAGGAGGTTACAGTGTCTGCAACAGATTGTAATGATAATTATTTATCAATACCTGTAGATGTAATATCCCATAACCAATACAATAAGATTGTATCTAACCCTTACAGAAAACCTTTTGTAGATAAAAGTGGGGGTACAGTATGGAGATTACAAGTAGGGAGAGAAAGTGACGGTAATAATCCTATTGCCTCCCCTCAAACTGCTAAAAGACATGAATTAGTAACAGATGGTACTTTTTCTGTAACCAGCTATAAGTTGAGATATTTAAAAACTCCACCTGAAATATTAGTGGATTTCTCAACTCCTAATAATCAACGTAATTGCATCTTAGATGAATCTACCCACGAAGCTATTGTAGGAATAGCCTCTGATTTATTAATGAGTGCAACAGGACGACAAGTAATTCCTAACATTCAACCAATTCAAAACATCGAATAACTTTTTTTCTTTATTTTTGTAACTTATATTAATTAAAATTATCTAAATATGAATTCATCTCTCAGATCTGCTAATAATCTTACAAAGGTTATCGTAGCAAAAGGAGCATCTGCACACGGTCTTGCTGACGGTGTATCAGTTGCAGGAGGACTAGCTGACGGTATCGTCGCTGTAGTTACTCCAGATTTAAAAGTAATCTCCCTTACAGGAGAATTAACTAACACTGCTATTGCAGCAGGAGGTTATTTCCAAATTGTACAAGGTACAGGAGTTGGAGAGCCTTTAATCATGTCACCTATTCTTTCCTCAACTAGTTATACAATTAGTCGCTCTAAATTTAAAGCAGCTACTGAGCAGATAACTTACATTGGTTATAATGGTACTACAGGAGCTATTGATGCAGACACTGCCTCAACTTCTTATGTTATTACCTTAGTTATGACTAATCCTAATGAAAAGGATAGAAGTCAACCAACTCGTGTATATGGTCAGTATACCACTGCCGCTACAGGAGCAACTCACGCATATAGCACAGAACAATTAGTAGGAAGTCTTACTAAGAATTTCTCTGTTAAGAGCGATAAAGTGAAAGTAGAAATGGTCATCAGCGATGCTGCTAGTAATACAGCATTTGGAGGAGGATCAAACCCTACAGGTAATGCTACCTTTACTAAAGGAAGCAAGACTGTTACTATGACTGATACTCAAGATTTAAGTGCTAACGATTGGTTTAGAGTAAGTGCAAGTGCTACTGAAACTCTTACTGACGCTGCTTATAAGATTGCATCAGTAGACAGTGCTACTACAATTACCTTGTCAACTGAGTACGCAGGAGAAACTGAAACTATTGATGATGATTTCATTCATCTAGTAGGAGCAACTCCAGGCAATATGGGAATCCGACTTACTGGTATAGCTAGAGAGTTCGATGTAACATCAAAACGTAACTATTACAAGACTCGTTTTGTAGTAAGCCTATCAGAAGCTTTCCTTTCTACAGGAGTAAATACTTCTCAGAATGCATTTGAAGGTGTCGGTACTCCTAACCAAGTGGCTATGGATTACTATGAGTCTATGGGCTTCCAAGGTCAGCATATAGATACTATCGGAGTTCCTCCAGTAGCTCGTCTATCTGTACCTACAGCAGTTACAGGAGAGTATGGAGTAATGGAATTGTCTTTAGACAATGCAGTTAGCTCTATAGTATCTCAGTCTAGCCTTAAGAGTAGTTTGATTGTTTACCTTGAGTACGCTACCTCTGGTGGAGATGTAGCTGCAAACGGTGAAGAGATTATCTCAACATCTACTGCTTACGACGCGTAATTAATAATTAACTAATGGTCCCCCTCTCTTTATAATCTTAAGTCTGCCAACCATATTTTTTAGAGAGGGGGCTATTAGTTAAAATTTAAAAGATTTAACTATGGCCCTTTCGACTTTAGTATATAGTGCTGAATTAAATGCTGCAGGAGACAGTGTTTTATTTTACGATATAACAGGTGTATATGACGCCTCCTCTAATACTGGAGGGTATGGGGCTCCTAATGATAATCCTGGAGACGCTACTGCTGCGCAAGTAGTTATAACAGACTATCAAGGAACAACAGTAACCACAGTCGATTTACTGTCTTCTTATACTGCTTTAGGATCTTCCCCTACTGAAAAAATGTTATTGGCTACGATACCTTGGACATACGGTGATGGGTATCATAAGTTTACTGTAAATATTACAATGACAACTCCATTGCCATCAGCTTCTTTTAGTACTGAAAAAATTATCTTATCTAATACCTTAACAGCGCTAAATAAGCTATGGATAAGAGCATTTACTAATGGCAAGTGTAACTGTAATAATAAAGATGCTAGAGAAGCAATGAGGGCAGAAGTGATTTACAGGTCTATAGAAGCCAATGAGGCGGAAATAACAACCACTAACTCTGCTAAAATTATAGAGCTAGCAACTGACGTACAAAATATAGCTAATAACCGCTGCTTAATCCCGTAATGACTGCTACTGAGTATAACGCCATTAGAAACCTTTCTAAGGAAGGGTTAACCCAACTATCACTTAAGTATGGCCAAAAATTACAACAGGGCATAAAAGCAGATGAGATGTTAGATGATCTTTTTATCTATACTGCAGGTTTAAGAATAATAAGAACCTTTGACAGTACAGGATTAGATCTAGCAGTTGATACTAAAAACTTAATAACATCTAAAGAAATTAGATGGGTACTAGATGCCATGAAGTGCATCAGAATAAAATATAATGTAGTATTAGACTACGATTATTACTTAAACTTAGAACTAGGGGGAATAGATCCTACTGCATTGTTTACAGAAAGTGGACTACCACTTTGGACAGAAGCCTCTGAATACATTTTAACTGAATAACTATGTCTCAAAAAGTCAGCACATTAATAGAATTAACTACAGGAAATGTAGATGATGCAGATGTATTATACATTGTGGATTCCTCAGTATCCCAATCTAAAAAAGTATTAGCCTCTAGTGCCTATACCTATGTACTAGATAAACTAAATACTGCAAACAGGTTAGTACCCACTCTAACTACGGCCACAGACTTTTTAAATGGATCAGGAGCATTTTCTAGTCCTTATATTACTTTTCCTACAGGTATACTAAAAGGAGCTGGTAGTACTGCAGCACCTACAGCAGCAACTAGTGGAGATCTTTTAACTGCTATAGGTAATATACCAGTTACTAATCTTAATAGCGGAACAAGTGCATCTTCAACTACTTTCTGGAGAGGGGATGCTGCTTGGAGTCAAGTATCATTAGCAACCGATGTTACAGGAAATTTACCAGTAACAAATTTAAATGGAGGAAATGCAGCAACAATTGCAACATTTTGGAGAGGAGATGGAGGATGGGCAAGTCCTACACAAACTCCTAATGAAATTAGTTCAAGTACTGTAGCAGTAAATTCAGTTTTTGCTGATAGCTTATCTGCGCCTACCATAAGTTCAGGAACTATGTATGTGCAAATGTTTACTACAGCTCTAGATGCACACTTAGAAGTTACAGGAACTATTACAGTATCAGCTACTGCAAGTGTAAATCAAATATTTGGAGCGATGTTTACATCTTTTTCTGGTCTCCCAAGTGAAAATATTTCAGGACAATCAGGTACTTATTATGGAACAGGTGTGATGCATAACACAAATCTTGCCTCAGGAGGGTTTATTATCCCCGTAGTGATTAATGTTATATCAGGATCTGATGCAATTGAAGTCAGTAATATTAAAATACCTGCTGTAATTAGTGGCTCCGTCTCTTTTAGTTTCCAAGGATCTATGAGATATGTAGCAGGATCATAATACTTTAATTTTAAAACTATAACAAAATGAGCTTTTGGGATATATTTAGAACAAGGAACAAATACAACGAAAAGAATATCGTTGGGTTTTTATCATTTGCGGTTATGACAATATTTGCTGCTGTTGATATTGGAACTGGTATATACGGTAAAGAGTTAGTACATAGTGATGTAATATTTAATTCATTTGTTATAGTAACATTAGGAGCGTTTGGTATTGCTGAGGCAGGCGCAATTTTAGGTAAGACAGAAAAAGAAGAAGAGTAATGCCATTAATTAAACTGATGTATAACGAAATGAAAATTGTGTTGATTAATTTAACAACACTTGGGATATCCTTTAGCAACATAGAGATGTCTTTGAAGATATTGTTACTCCTTGTTACTATAGGGTATACTCTTCATAAATGGATAACCATCAAAAAAAAATAAATGAAAATAACAGAACACGTTTCTTACAGAGAAGCTACGAAAAGTAACACAGCTATAAGAAAAGGCATAGAGAACATCCCTAGCGGGGAACAAATGGAAAACATTAAGCTACTATGTGAAAAAGTGTTTGAGCCTCTTAGAAAGCATGTAGGAGGCCCTATAGCCATAAATAGCCTATTCAGGAGCCCAGAACTTAACAGAGCAATTGGAGGTTCATCAAGCTCACAGCACTGCGCTATGAATGGTGCAGCTATGGACATTGATGATACATTTGGGCATATGTCTAATGCAGACATGTTTAACTTTATAAAAGACAATTTAGATTTCGATCAAATGATATGGGAATACGGGGATGAAGATAACCCAGATTGGGTACACGTTTCTTATAAAAAAAGAGAGAATAGAAATCAAATATTAAAATGCAAAAAAGTAAAAGGAAAAACAGTTTATTCTATTTATTCTTAGTAGCAATAATACTTAACTCTTGTTCTTTAGAAAAAAGACTAGAAAGTAAGCTCAGAAGAGCAGAAAGAAAAATAGAGAAACTTACAATAAAGTACCCTAAACTTTTAAAGCGGGATACTGTGCAAGATACTTTTAGTATCACTATTCCGTCAATAAAACATGATACAGCATTTATTGATACGACTTCGGATACAACTTATATTTATAAGGATAAACTTAGAATTAAGTATATTAGAGTTGGTGATACGACATATATTGAGGGTGAATGTAAAAGTGACACAATTACACGCACGATTGAAATACCTGTTGAAAGGGTAGTAGTAAGAAAACAAGGGATAGTAGAACAGATTAAAAATAATTTTAAAGGAATTTTTATTTATTTGATCTTATTAATTGCACTAATAATAGGCATAAAGGTTGGCTGGAAGTTTATAAAACCTTTTTAAATCAAAAACATGGCAGACTCTAATATTAAAAGCATCGTAAAAGATGCTATAAAAAAGTATTCTAAATTAAATAACACTGATTTAGGAAAACTATTAGCAAAAAAATACCCTGATATTTTTTCTCACCCAGAAGCAGCGAGGAGTTCTATCAGATACTATAAAGGAAAAAACGGTAGTAGAAGTAGACCACACGCTTCTGTAGAATACTCTAAACTTAGTAACGCTAAAATCTTAGTATTCGATATAGAAACTGCACCATTAATATCATACCATTGGAGAAGATGGCAGCAAGATATTCATGGAGAACAAGTAATTGCAGATAACTGGCCTATATTAACATGGTCAGCTAAGTGGTTATTTGACAACAAAATCCATTCTATGAAGATGACTCCCAAGGAGGCCATTAATAGAAACGATAAGAGAGTGGTACAAGGACTGTGGAATATAATAAATGAGGCAGATATAGTTATAGCTCATAATGGTATTAAGTTCGACGTAAGAATGATGAATGGTAGGTTCTTTCTAAACGGAATAACGCCCCCTTCTTCTTATCAAATTATAGATACTTTAAGAGCAGCAAGAAAGGCTATAGCAGTTCCTTCTTATAAACTGGATGACCTTGCTAAGTACCTAGGGTTAGAAACAAAGATTAAAACTGACTTCTCTTGGTGGAAAAAGTTTATGGAAGGGGATCAAGATGCAATAAATAAGATGCAACTTTATAATGATAAAGACGTCGAAATACTAGAAGAAGTTTACTTTGCGCTAAGACCTTGGATTAGACCTCATCCTAATTTAGGATTATTTGTACCTCATGGGGAATCTGTCTGTCCTGCATGTGCAAGTACAGACTTATCTATAATAGGAGAATACGCAACTTATGTAAATTTATATGATGAGTACAAATGTGGTAACTGTGGGCATACTTCTAGGAGGAGACAGTCTACTACGCCTATACGCTCAAATAAACAAATAACAGTTTCTATTCCTAAATAATAAGTAATTTTGTAATATGACTGGTAATGAACTAATATATCAAATTTTTGAAGATTTTAACATTGATTCTGACGACAGTAATATTACAGAAAAATATATCTTACAGCTCATTAATCAACAAAGAGCTTTATTCCTAACTAACGAAGGAAACAAAAGAGGACATACACTTGATAGTAAATTAATCCAAACTCTTAAGCCTTCTAACATAGAAAAAGTATCTACAGTATTATCTAATGATCTAGGATTAACTTCTGAATGCTTCTTTGTAAGAACTACGGATAAAATACCTAGGGCGATAGAAACCCATAAAGGACAACTATATACTAGAATAGGCCCATTAGACTTAATGGCAAAAGAGTTTCCATTAAAGGAGTTAATAGAAATTAATTTTGCAGGTAATGGAAGATTCAATGAAAATGTCATTTCTGCATTTTGGTTAGATGATAGAATCTACTTAGCTTCTAAATCAGAAGACTTTCAATTTGTTAAAGCAATATCTATAAGAGGAATATTTGAAGATCCTATAGAAGCTGCTAATTATAGACTACCTGCGTCAGAATGCTGGACGTTAGATGACGAGTATCCTTTATCAGATAGATTGTTTAACTATATAAAAGCACAGATATTACAACAACTTGCTTATAAGTACTCAATACCTTCTGATACTACTAACGATGCTAGTGACACAATTAAGCAACCTGCACAAGCACCCCAGAGACAATGAAAGATAAACTAGTTGCAGATTATAGGGTAAAGGATATATATAAGGATATACTCACAGATGTTCCTTATAAAACCTTTAGTGAGTTTATCCAAGAGGCCAATGACTCTGTGATGCAGAGTATTATATATGATAATATGCAAGTCAAGTTGCCTGGTATGGGCAACATTGAGGTAAGAAAACGAAGACCTAGTATATTAGACAAAGACGGTAACATTAAAAAGAAGGCTTTAAAGATAGACTATAAGGCTAGCAAAGATCTTTGGAAAGAATTATATCCTGGTAAATCTGCAGAAGAAATAAAAGAAATTAAAGATAAGCCAATAGCATATCACACTAATAAACATAGTGATGGGTATATTTACAAGTTTATGTGGGATAAACTAACTTGTAACATGCCATTTAAAAGTTTCTATAAATTTAAGGCAGCTAGAGGTTATACTAGATTATTAGCAAAAGAACTAAAACAGGATAACTGTAAATTAGATTTTTATGAAATTAAATAGCAAAGCCATGATAATGGAAATGGATGAATACGGAAAGCCTAAATGGAAAAAAGAGTTCTATAAACCAGACGGTACAAAAGAATGCATGTATGTAGAAGAAGTAACCTACAAAAACAAAAAAGTATTCTTAATTACAGAAGTAAAGTCAGGAAAGAAAAAAGAGAAGGGAAGTAAAGAAGAAACTCCAATGAACGAGTATGAAAGATACTTTAAAGAAGAGAAGTATATCTCAGACTCAAATCCTTTAGATACTAAATCTTCTATGTTGACTAAACTAGCTAACTACACAGGACACCGTGAATAATGGTAAATACATATCAGTAAAACGTATACTAGAAAACGTATATAGAAACTTTGGACTACAAGAAGAAGTAAACTTTTATGACGCTTTAGAATGGGTAGGGGGATTGTTATCTATTATAGGATCGCATGCTAGGCTTGAAAAGTACATTAGAGTAATACAAATAGAAGATGGTAAAGGTAAGCTGCCTTGTGACCTACATACTATTATACAGTGTGGTAAAAGAGTACAAGCAGGTAGTGCACTTGGTAATGTACCTAGAACCTTTTTTGTAGAAAACTCTGTAGTAGAAGAAGGCGAAGAATACCTACCAGATATATCAGATACCTATATAGAAACTACAGCAAGCAAGAGTAGCTATTACTTGGAGCCTATGTTATATAGTGCTGATAATATGTATATGAGATACCACTGTTGTGATATTGATTTAAATACTAATCCTGGCTGCGGTAATACTTATCAAGTAAATAAGAATTTTATATATACAAACTTTGAAAGAGGGCTTGTAGAAATGGCATATATGAGGATACCTTTAGACGACGAAGGATATCCACTAATTCCAGATAATGAGTCTTGGATAAAGGCTTGTGAGTTTGAGATTGCATATAGAGTATTCTACAGAGACTTTATTGCGGGCAGAATGCCTCAAGGTATTTTTATGACTATTGAAAGAGATAGAGACTGGTATCTAGCACAAGCAGGTAATACAGATAAAATACCTACGCAAGATGAAGCACATAGTTGGCTTAACAATGCATTAAATCCTTTACGGGATGCTAATTCATTTAAAACCTTTTTCCAACATGTCCATGAGCCCTCTAGTTATAAAAATGTAAGGAATTGATAAAAGCAGGTAGCATTTCTTTTGGGGGCATGAATCAAGATATGAGTGCTCAAGATCCTCGTAGAAGTCAATTCTATTATGAGGGCCAAAATATTACGCTCATTTTTAATGGACAGTTGTCTCAAAACGTAATATCAAACGAAAAAGGAAATAAACTCCTAGTAAGCCTTCCTAACATAGCCCTTGCAAATAACACAGGAGGCACTACTCCTATATGGCAATCTAATCCTGACGACGATTTACTATTTACAGAAGACACAACATTAACTACATTACCTCTAGGGTCTCAAGGTAGAATAGTAACACATCCTACTTTAACTGATTTTAATAGTATAATAGGAGATATAGGAAATGCCACTATACAGTATTCTTACTATGGGCCTGAGTTTGATGAGTATTATAGTGGAAATACGGCTTCTATATTAGGAAGCTCTCAAATAATATTAGGAGGATCTTTTATAAAAAATAGTTTAGTAGTAATATCAATGTCAGAAAGTAATGTTTCTGGTAACGGGCACTTATGTGTGTGGGAAATAACTTATGACAACGACTATAATGCAACTACTTACTTAAAGTTCTTAGGCCCATATGCTGGTATGAATAAGTCATATCCAATTACTAAGATTGAGACTTTTTATGAAAGCGACTTAATACAAAAAGTATACTGGACAGATGCTTTAAATCAACTAAGGACAGTAAATATAAAGCATAACCTACCTTTTTTTAGAAATATTAAAACTATAGATAGTACTCCTGAATGGGATTTAAGTCCTATTACTATTCATCAAAGTATTAATGGATCAGGAGAATGGAGTGAGGGCGCAGGTATGGTGCAATATGGTTACAGGTTATATGTAAAAAATGGCCCTACTACTAAACTATCCCCCTTATCAGGATTAGCTCCTATACTAAAAGATCTTCATGGAGTACCCACAGGAGAGTCTGGAAACACTTTATTTAAAGTATCTATAAACGACGTAGACACCTCTTTTGAGTGGATAGAAATATATAGATTTAGAATAGATGATTCAGGAGCAGTAGTAGCTTACTTAATCCATGAGGGAGAAGTAGGGCCTAGATCAAATACTACAGATACTGTAAATATACTAGCACTTGATAAAGGAGATAGTTCTGTAATAAGAATACAGAGTGACTTGGCTGGCTTAAGGTTTGGAGTATCAGGCCCTTACATTCCTAGAACATTTGAAATAAAAGATAACAGAGTATTTTTAGGCAACATAGAGGAAACTGTATTTGACGTTGACTATGACGCTAGGGCTTATTCTTTTACCAATACAACTGATTACTCTGTAGCAACAAGTACAACTATATCATTTACAGAATCTAATCCAAGAGAGGCAAAACTAAGATCTGCTGATGGTGGATATGAAGAAACAATATCTGGAACAAATCCCACTTGGCCTACAAATACTAAACTAGATGCTATAAATAAATCAGTACTTGCTTTACCTAACGATAACACTTATTTTGAAAGATATCAATATAAGGCCGACGGTATAACTCAAGGAGGAGAGGGCCCTAATGTTGCTTTTGAGTTTGAATTTGAATATTCCCCCATATCCTCTTACTTTAAGTACCCTGAGTATTACTCAAAAGGAGCTTATAAAACAGGAGAACCTTACAGATTTGGAATACAATTTTTTGACAAGTATGGAAATGGGTCTTTTGTTAACTGGATAGCAGACATTAGAATGCCTGAATTAAAAAGGCTAGACGATGCAGAGCTTTATAAAAGTTCAACAAACAAATTTAAATTACTGTATCCTAGATTTACATTAGCTAACTTAGGAAATTTACCAGATACTATACATTCTTTAAGAATAGTAAGAGCAGTAAAAGATCCTGAAGATAGATTAATATTATCCCAAGGATACTTAAATCATACTCTTTATTCATTTGACGGGGGAGAGTATGCTAATGATACTAGGACTAATTATCATGACGATCAATTAATGCCCTACTATGGACTAGGATATTATAATGGCGGCATTAGAACAAAAGGGGGGTGTTTAACTAATCCTGGCGATGCATACGATACAGCAACTGATATTTCAGAAACACACGCACCAGACGGTAAATACATAAAGAAATCTTTTTACTTAGCCCTGTACCTACCAGAGATAACTTATGGACTTTCTACTATTGCCCCTAGTACTAATAACACAATGAGAGTTGTAGCAGGGTCTAGATGGTCAAATTCTACAAATGGATTATCCTCTGTAACATCTAATGGATATAGTTATGAAAGAACATCATCAGGAGGTACTCCTGGTTATGAAACACTTTCTAATTGGAGAAATGTATACGACCCTCCTACTGTAGGTAGTACTTGGACAGGAGACCTCCTAAGAGCAGGTATAGCTACTAATCATAAAGTTGTTATACATAAAGCTTTATTTACAGATAGGGATTTCTTACCAAGAGCTAGTAGGGAAGAAGGAGATGGATATAATGGTTATACTTCTATAAGTTCCATAGCCCAAACTACTCCAATGGGAACGCCTATTGGGTCAGATATAGTTAATATAGGAGGAGGACTCGATTACATTAATCATACAGTATTATGGGCTACTTTAGATACTAGTGCTACACCCACTTTTACAGATACTGAAAGATATGGAATAGTAGGTAAAGGCCCTAATTCCTATATATTTAGTACAGGAAATGATTTAGGAACTGCAGATAAATGGTTTGATACTACAAAGGGAGCTTCAATTTTTTATACAAGTTCAAATCCTACTTACCCTCTAATAGAGTATATAAATCCTAACGCAAATCCTTTTGGAGGCAACTCTTATGAGAATAGACAAAATACTCAGTACATACCATGTACAGATTTAATTCCTATAGAAAATCAATCTTCTGTTACTACAACTGCTTATGGGGGAGATACTTTTCCTCAGCTATATGAAACCCTTCTATTAGACTATAATGAAGATACCACAGGGAGTTATCAAGCTAATAGAAAGCCTTACCAAGGAGCAGAAGTTGGTGCCGCTCTTAGTCTTGAAGTAAACACAAACGACTTAACTTCCCATAAAACGTATATAAGCTTACCTGTAGAAACTTATTGTAACTTATATCATGTTAATGGGAAAACAGGAGAAGGCATCCATAAAGTACCTAAGTCTACCTACAAAGAGCTTCCTTCTTATAATCAAATTTATAATAGACAAAACAAGTATGACATAGGGTTTGCAAAATCTGCTAAGTTTACAGGGGTACAGAACTTCAATACTATGACTAGATACAGTGATGTTAAAATCATAAATCAAAACATAGATAATCTTTGCATATTTAAACCTAATAACTTTAATAACGTAGATGCTCAATTAGGTGCAATTAGTGCTTTCCATATATTCGGAGATAACTTATTTGTAATACAAGAAAGAGGAGTAGGAATATGGCTAGTAAATCCTACTGCAGTAGCCTCTACATCTTCAGGCCCTACTAGCTTAGGAACAGGAGGAGTACTACATGATTATAGAATAATAAGCTCACAGTATGGCAGTGCTTATTCCTTTGGGTCTGTAGTAGGATCTAGAGGAGTGTATGTTCTTGATATGAATAAGCGTAAATTCTTATCTATGACTGATAGTGCTAATTCTATATCAGATATTAATGGACTGCATGCAAGACTCACAGACCTTCAAAAAACAGTAACAGATGATATGTATGGCAATGGTACAGGCGTAAGACTACACTATGATCCTATTACCTTTAACGTATATGTATCTATTTACTATGATGATAGTGATACAGGAAATGTAATAGACGTATCAGAACCTTTACCTAGTTAATAAGAAATGGCTAATATAAATACATCAGATAATTTTACATTTAGCTACAATGAAATGACTGCTAGTATCGTTTCATTGCATAGTTATAAAATGCCTGTATCTTTTAACGACGGTAAAAACTTTATAGTAGCATACTACGATAAACTATATTTACAAAATAGGGGAGAGCATGGAGTATTTTTTAATCAATCTGAAACTTCTTATGTTACTTCTCTTTTAGCAGAAGACGCAGTAGTAACTAAAAACTTCTATGAGTTTCATTACAAATTAGAAGTTAGTACAAAAGCAGGCCTTAATATAGAAGATGTAAACTTTACAAGGTATAAAGCGTATAACGAATACCAAGATACTGGTTATATAACATTAGCTAATGATACTATAAGGACTAAAAAACATTTAAGGATATTTAGAACTCAATTTGCAAGAGACATTAACTCTAGAAATGGATTACATAGACTTTGTAATGAAAACATATACCTTACGTTAGAGTATAACAATCTTATAAATAATGGTAACTACCTAGGCTTTAAGTTATATCCATTCTACTATACTTATAACACAGGAAATTTTTAACTTTGTAATATGAGCATAGGAAGCAAGTTCAGAGGATTAAGAAGAAATATAGCAGCTACAAGAGAAGGAGTAAGTCAAGCAGATGAAGGTGCTAGAAAACAATATCGAAAAGATGTTGCTGCAGATGTAGCTATGGGGACAGCAGACGCTGCTTTAATGTCTACTGGAGCAGGGCAAATATATACTGGTGTTACTGGAAAAACTTTTTCAGATACTATAGGATATGAATCTAAAACTCCTTTAGGTCAAAGTATAGACACTGCTACAGATACAACAGCTTCTGGTCTTGCAGTAGCGACTCCAATTGCCGCAGGAATTACGGTAGGGGTAGCTACAGGAAATCCAATGTTAGGCGTAAAGACTTATCAAGGAGTAAGAGGAGTACAAGGGATGACTGGAGCATATGATGAAAGAGAAGGCGATAACTCTCTTATAAATATGCAACAAGCTAATCAAGCTATGGGATTTGTAGATGCTGCTGCTCCTATGGTAGAAGGTATGGGTAATATGGGGGGTATGTCAGGGTCTTCAAGTATGGAAGGTATGATAGATGCCCCTTCTCCCTATGGAGGTATGGGAGATCCTTATGAGGCTTTTGCTGATCAAACTATGATGTCAGCGTATGGAGGATGGTTAGATAATTATACTCCTGAGCGTATGATGCAAAATGGGGG
>Ga0208162_1000643_pt1 | contig 19454 bp, 34 predicted proteins | sample CB_VirMetaG_4_FD_184539 | JGI IMG/M metagenome (GOLD analysis project Ga0208162, IMG submission 184539) | Freshwater to marine saline gradient viral communities from Chesapeake Bay - CB_1508_1M Viral MetaG (SPAdes) (version 4) | ecosystem: Environmental > Aquatic > Marine > Coastal | place: USA... | reverse complement strand
AACTTATAAAGTTATATATATATGGAAAGCATAAGAGTAATTGAGTTAATCATCGATGAAGAGGATGAAATCAGTGGAATTGATGCGATTTCTATCGTGGATGATCCCGCAATACAAGAAGATTTCATTACATTAAGCTCACAGGAGGTAAAATTAGCCGAAGTTGACAAGGATAAGCAGATCCTTATGGGTCCTGCACTTATTCCTAATAAAAAGATATATAGACGCTCCGGAGAAGAGGAATATTACATATTTTTCTCTGATGATACCGTTAGAAAGGCCGCGGAGCTATTTTTGTCCAAAGGAAAGCAAAACAACAGCACTCTAGAGCACGAAATTGAACTTAATGGGATGTCTGTAGTCGAATCTTGGATTATAGAAGACAAAGAGAAAGACAAGTCCAACCTTTATGGGTTTGACTTGCCACTTGGTACCTGGATGGTGTCTATGAAGGTCAATAACGATGAAGTTTGGTCTAGCTATGTCAAAACAGGCAAAGTAAAAGGCTTTTCTATCGAGGGTCACTTCGCGGATACTATGGAAAGACCACAAGAGCAACTTCCTGAGGAGGCTGAAGAGGAATTAGAGGCTTTGTCTGTGTTAGAAGAGCTTATGGCTTCTATGGATGTCGAGATGAAGTCTTATAACGACTATCCAAAGGCTGCATCTGAGAATGCACAGAAAGTATTGGATTGGCGTAACAGGTATGGCAGGGATGAAGTCCAGGGAATGACCAGGGTAGGTTGGCGAAGAGCCAATCAGCTCGCTAAAGGCCAAAAAATCACAAGGCAAACTATCGCCAGGATGGCAGCGTTTAATCGCCACAGAAAGAACGCTAAGATAGACCCTGATTTGAGAGGCACTCCTTGGAAAGACAAGGGATATGTCGCTTGGCTTGGTTGGGGCGGCAGCGAAGGCGTTGATTGGGCTATCCGTAAGATGAAGCAATTCAGACGAGGAGAATTTTAAGCCACACATAAACATCAAAAAACATATGAGAAGACTCAAGGAAACACCATCGAGGACAAGCCCTCGCTCATCAAGGCGAGGCTGTCTGTGCAAAAACAATACATATTCAACTAAATGTTGCAAGGGTAACATACACAACCAGGGCGTTGGTCAGACCTCCGCATCTTCTTAAAAATACAACAAAACACAATACATTTAGTTAATTAAATAGTTTATACTAATTTTTTATTATTCACATATGAAAGCATCTGAAATTGTTGATAAGTTCAAGAATATCTTGCTTGCTAATGAAACCGAGGAAGCTCCTGAGGAGGTCATCGAAGAGCAAGTAGAGTTGTCTGAGGACTTGAAAGAAGTTGAGGTAGAGGCTGCCGAGGAAGTAAAAGCTGACGAGGTAGAGCTACAAGAAGAAGAAGTAGAAGCCGAAGAGGAAGTTGAAGAAGAAGATCCTATGGCTAAATATGCTACCAAAGAAGATTTAGCTAAAGCTATGGCTGAAATGAAAGCTATGGTTGAGGCTTTAAGTGCTGAGGAAGTTGAAATGGAAGTACCTGCTGAGGCAGAGAAACTTTCTGCTCAAGAGCCTCAAGTTGAACCGTTGTCTCACGACCCTGAAGCTCAAGTTGCGAAAAAAGGTAACTTCCAATTTGCTCAAAACAGAAGCCGAGGCACTATTGATCGAGTATTTTCTAAACTATCTAACTAATAAATTAAATTAAAATGTCTGTATCTATTACATCTACTTATGCAGGAGAGTTTAGTGGCAAGTACATTGCTGCCGCTCTTTTGTCTGCTGATACCCTTGACAAAGGTGGTATCACAATTATGCCTAACGTAAAGTACAAGTCTGTTCTTAAGAAGGCTTCTACAGATGACATCGTAAAAGATGCCACTTGTGATTTCCAAACAGGACAAGGTACTTTGACTCTTACTGAAAAGATTCTTCAACCTGAAGAGTTCCAAGTAAACCTTGACATCTGTAAGAAAGACCTACACTCTGATTGGGAAGCTGTACAAATGGGTTACTCTGCTTTCGACCAACTTCCTGCTAACTTCGCTGATTTCGTAATCGGCCACGTTGCTGCTAAAGTTGCTGATCGTACTGAGAAAAACATTTGGAGTGGTTCTACTGCTACTTCAGGTCAGTTTGACGGATTTGAAACTTTGTTGTCTGTTGACGCTGACTTGCCTGCTGCTCAAGAAATCGCCGGTACTACTGTTGATGCTTCTAACGTAATCGCTCAATTGGGCCTTATCGTTGACGCTATCCCTTCTGCCGTTTACGCTCAAGAGGATACTCACTTGTATGTATCTAGCAACATCGCTCGTGCTTACATCCGCGCTTTGGGTGGATTTGGTGCTTCAGGTCTTGGTGCTAACGGTTTGAACGCTCAAGGAACTACTTGGTTCAACAATGGTAGCCTATCTTTCGATGGCAAGCCTTTGTTCGTATCTTCAGGTTTCTCTGACAACACTGCTATCGCCGCTCAGAAAAGCAACCTCTTCTTCGGAACCGGCTTGCTTTCAGATAGAAATGAAGTTCGTGTTATCGATATGAGCGAAATCGACGGAAGTCAAAATGTACGAGTAGTAATGCGATTTACTGCCGGTGTACAATACGCTCAAGTTGGAGACATCGTTACTTACGGTATCACCAACTCCGCTAACTAAGAATTATTAACTCAATAGGGGGTGTTTCGGCACCCCCAATATTAAAACGAACTAATTATGGCTTGTGATTTAACTAGAGGTAGAAAAGAACCCTGCAAAGACGTAGTCGGCGGCATTCGCGCGGTTTACTTTACTGATTTCGGAGATTTCGGTACTGTAACTCAAACTGATGACGAGATTACCAATATGGATGGTACTTTTACTGCCTACAAATATGAAGTAAAAGGAAATTCTTCCTTTGAGCAAGCTGTAACTTCTTCTCGTGAAAACGGAACTACTTTCTTTGAGCAAACGCTTAACCTTACCTTGCACAAACTAAGTAAAGAAGACCACAAAGAGATTAAGTTATTAGCTTATGGTCGACCACACATCGCTGTTGAAGATTACAACGGTAATGTATTTGTAATGGGTCTTGAGCACGGTGCTGATGTATCCGGGGGAACGATTGTCACTGGTGCCGCTATGGGCGATTTGAGTGGATATACTCTTACGTTCACAGCTCAGGAGTTGAAGCCCGCAAACTTTGTAGCTTCTCCAACTGCTGCTGATCCTTATGCAGGAATGTCTAGTGCTACTGTAACTGTTACAGAAGGTACTAATTCTTAATAAGACCTATTCTTAAACGCAAAAGCCCTGCCCTTATCGGCGGGGCTTTTTATTTAAAACAAAATCAGCATTTTTTAGTTATATATATATGAAGGTTTTATCACCAACGACTGAGTCTCAAACCCTAAGAATAATACCTAGAGAATATACTTCTGTAGGTCTTTTTACGGTAACCATAGAAGAGGATGGTACAGGAATAATAGAGACCATAACAAATGTCGCTATGCTTGATAGTGGCAATTATATGAGTTTCTCTTGTAACTTTACTATATTATCAGAAGGCAATATGTATTCACTAGAGGTGAAGAAGGATGATGAGCTTTTGTATAGGGATAAGGTTTATTGTACGTCTCAATCAGACAGAAAGATAAAGCACACCCTAAATACAAATCAATACGAAGAGCATAGCTCACAGCCAAGTGGTCAAAAGTATATTATTGTTGGCGGTATATCTGAAGGTGGTGGCGGAGGTCCAAGTACGGGCGTTTCTGTTTGCCACAATTCGTCTGAAATGGATGCTACAGACAGTATATTCCAAGCCGCAGACTTGTACTGCGTAACTGTTGATGGCGAAACCTATAACGATTGGTATGTTCCATCCAAAGATGATTTAACTCAAATATCAAACAATTTAACGCTCATACAACTTGGGCTTAGAGGTAACACCGGATATCAAGATATAGAACAAGGTGGTGTTGTTAATGGATTTATAAAACTAAAGCAATATTTCGGTTCTACTGAAGCCAATGCAGCAGAGGCCTGGATATTAGCCCTGCCAAAGACAAGTGGATCAGGAATTGGAACAGACCTTAAACAACCAATAGAAACGGTATTAAATTATTTAACTGAATTTAGACCCGTTAGATTCGCCACATCCGAAGGCACATTAGAGGCCGGAGAGAAATACGGAGGAGGTATAGTTGGTGGAACTACAACAGTTGGAGGAGTGAGTGGTTATTTAATTGTATCACCAACAAGAATAACCGGAAGTAGAGATTGGAGTAGCACAGGAAACATAGTAACAGGAGCTACGGATAACACAGACGGTAAAGCAAATACAGATACCGTATTAGCATTAGAAAACGCATAAAATGGCAAGAAAGAAAAAAGCAACCGGAACCATAAGAGTAGTTAATCTACAAGGATACACTATTCCCGAAATCAAAGAGGAGCACCGACACGATTGGGTTACTTATGGTGATAATAATGATTATTTTGATAGACTTATCGAAATGTACCTTAGCAGCCCAACAAACTCTTGTTGTGTAAATGGTATTGTAGATATGATCTATGGAAGAGGACTAAATGCAACAGACAGCGACGAAAAGCCTGTTATGTTTGCTGAGTTTAAGAGTCTTGTAAAGCCTGACCAAATCAAAAAAGTAGTAAATGACTTCAAGCTACTAGGTCAAGCTGCACTTCAGATTGTTTATAACGGCTCAAAAACAAGGATTACGTCTATTACGCATTTCCCTATGGAAACGCTAAGAGCCGAGAAGACAACAGACGGAAAAATAAAAGGATACTACTATCATCCCAAGTGGAAGGACATTAAGCCTTCTGATAAACCTAAAAGAATACCTAGTTTTGGTAATGGCAACAAAGGTGATCTCAGAGAGATCTATGTGATTAAGCCATACAGATCAGGCTTCTATTATTATGCACCTGTAGATTACCACGGATGTTTGCAGTATTGCTCACTTGAGGAGGAAGTATCCAATTATCACATCAATAACATACTAAATGGTTTGCAGCCATCTCTTCTTATCAACTTTAACAACGGAGTTCCGGACGAGGAAGCCCAACAGTTGATTGAGAGAAAAATCCAAGATAAGTTCGGAGGAACGTCAAACTCAGGTAAGTTTATCTTAGCGTTTAATGAAGACCCTGATAGAAAAGCAGACATTGAGCCTATTCACCTCCCTGACGCTCACGCCCAATATCAATTTCTAGCTGACGAAGCTCGTGAGAAGATTATGCTAGGACACAGAGTTGTTTCTCCGATCCTTCTTGGTATTAAGGACAACACAGGCTTCGGTAACAACGCAGAGGAGCTTAGAACGGCTTCTATCCTTATGGATAACATTGTTATCCGACCATTCCAAGAAACGATCTTAGAATGCCTTAATAAGATTTTGGCATTCAACGGAATTGACTTGAACCTTTACTTCGTTACCCTTCAACCGATTGAGTTCACTGAGCTTGATAACATTCAGACTCGTGTTAAGCGTGAGGAGGAAACGGGAGAGAAGTTGTCTGCAATAGATAAAATAAAATCATTGTTTAAGAAAAAAGAAGAGGAAGATGAAGGCACTGTTCGTAACGACTAACGATCTAAGGAGAAAGTCCATTATTGGAGGTGCTGTCGATTCCGACAAGTTCATCCAATTCATTGAGGTGTCTCAGGACATTCACATACAGAACTACCTGGGCACAAAGCTATACGATAAGATATCTAGCTTGATTGTAAATGACACATTGAATGATGAAGGAAATGCGAATTACAAGACCCTACTAAACGACTATATAACTCCAATGCTTATTTGGTTTGCACAGAGCGATTATTATATGTATGCGAGCTATCAAGTTAGCAATGGAGGAATCTTTAAACATCGTAGTGAGTCTAGTGACTCACCAACGATGGAAGAGATAAAATATCTAGTGGAGAACTCACGCAACAAAGCTGAGTTCTACACAAGGAGATTTATGGACTATATGAATTACAATAGTGCATTGTTTCCTGAATACAATGAAGCAAACAACGAAGGAATGTATCCGGATAAATCTGATAATTTCAATAGTTGGGTGTTATGATGTATAGACCAAAAAAGAAAAATATAATTAAACTAAAACAATATCTAAATGGCAAGTGCTTGGGGAACGATAACAAACAACATAAGTTACGGAACGATCTACAACGAAAGTTGGACAGGGGAGTATAAGTTCGTTACTATCGTAGGTGATGGAAATGATATGTACAAGCGTGTAACTGATGATAGTGGTTCTATGGAAGCCAATGCCTGTTTAGTGAACACATTTAATAACACAATAAAGCAATGAGTTTATACGATAAAGCAAGTTTAGTACAGATACCAAGCGGAACTAAAGCAGGTACATTATACTCTGTTTTACCTGCCAATGGTGATGGCGATTTTACACACACAAGAGCAACATCAGCCACAAGGGTAAACAAAGACGGACTGATTGAAAGCGTTGCAAGTGGTGTACCAAGATTGGATTACCCTTTGATTGATGGAGTGGTGCAGGATTGTCCTGCTTTACTTTTAGAGCCGATTAGGTCAAATAAAATTGCTTATTCAGAGGGTTTTAATAATTGGGCATCAGTTTTTACTGCTGTTAGTTTAAACGAAATAGTATCGCCTGATGGCGGTGTAAATGCCACAAAATTAACCGATACATCTGACAGTAGTACGCATAGAATACAAATTGGTAATACAACATCATCAAGTGGTAGCTTCTTTTATTCTATTTTTCTAAAAAAGGGAACTTTAACTACCGTTGCTTTAAGTGTTTATTCAGGTGCTAATGCTGCTGATAGTAAGTTTGATTTGGATAATGGCAGTATTGTATCAACAACTAATGGAACTGCTGAAATTCAAGAGTATGGTAATGATTGGTATAGATGCATAGTTAAAGGCACTTTGGCGAGTACATCTACCACTACTTATATATATTTAAAAGAAAAAGAAAGTTATTCAGGAAGCAGCCAATTTTTATATGCTTGGGGTGGTCAGCTTGAAGAAGGAAGCTACCCAACATCCTACATACCCACATCAGGTTCTGCTGTAACTCGTAATGCCGATTTTTGCATTGACGCAGGAACAAGTGCAGAGTTTAATACAAGCGAAGGGGTTTTGTTTGTTGAAAGTGCAGCACTTGCTGACGATTTAACTTTTAGGCAAGTAACTTTAAATGATAGCGGTTCAAATACCATATTAGTTGGTTATAGGACAAATTCAAACAGAATATATACACAATTAGTAAGCAATAGTGTTTCACAAGCGTTTTTAAGTTACGATGTTTCTGATATTACAGAATTTCATAAATTTTGCATAAAATACTCAACTAACAGCGTACATTTTTGGGTTGATGGCTACAAACGAGCATCCGAAACTTCGGCAACTATGCCATTAGCTTTAACTGATTTAGATTTCCAAAGTACAACGGGAAGTGCGCAATTTTACGCAAAAACAAAACAAGTAATGGTATTCAACGAAGCACTAACAGACAGCGAACTTGAACAAATAACATCTTGGACTTCGTTTGGCGAAATGGCAAAAGGACAATTATACACAATAGAATAAAAAATCTTTGATTTTAAGATATGGCAAATACTTTTAAATTTGGTAATGGTAATTGGGCAGTCAAAGAGGACTATGCCCTTGCATATAACGACGAGAACGGTAACTTTAAACCGCTACCTTTTGACTTTACAAGAGCATCAACTGCGACACGAGTAAATAAAGATGGTTTAATAGAGAATGTACCAAGTGGTAAACCACGTATTGACTTTACAGATAACACAAGTGGGCATTTGCTGCTTGAACCGAGTAGAACTAATTATAGTATTTATTCAGAAGATACTTCAACTTGGACATATACAGAGTTTGGTAGTGGTAGCGCAGGAACTATTACAACAGGAAAAACCGATATGTTTGGTGGTACAAATGCCATTCAAATTGATTTCCCTGCAAACGCTGAAAACGTATCTGTTAGTTTTGGACATACAACAAGTAGTATATCATCGGGTTCTGCACAAACAAGTTTATATATAAAATTAGTAGGTAGTACAACACCTGATAAAATAATACAATTAAGAACTGGAAGTGATGCGGAAAACATTACAATTTCAGGCGATAGCTTTGTTAGATACACTAAAACACACACAAAGGCATCTAACGAAGCGTTTAACTTAAAGTTGCGCCCAAGCGAGGGTACTTCAAGCGGTGGTTTTTCTATTATTGTTTGCCACCCACAAGAGGAAGCAGGAAGCCACGAAACATCCTACATACCAACGTCAGGAAGTGCTGTAACAAGGAGTGCTGAAACAGCTAATGGTGCAGGTAACTCAACTGTATTTAATGATAGTGAAGGTGTGTTGTATGCCGAGATTGCAGCACTTGCTAATGATGGTACAATTAGAAGATTGGCTATCGCAAATTCAGCTGCAACAGGGTTACATAGATTAGAATATTACTCTACAAATAATGTAATTTTTGGCGTTACTTATATTTTGCCTTCAAATCAAGCGGTATTAAGTTACACATTACCTGATGCAACAGAGTTTGTTAAAATAGCATATAAATACAAAGCAAATGACTTCGCTCTATGGGTTAATGGTGTTGAGGTAAATACTGATTCATCAGGAAGTGTGCCAACAGGACTAACTAAACTTAATTTTGACAATGGTGCAGGTGGTAACGATTTCTACGGAAAAGTAAAACAACTAATGGTATTTAACGAAGCATTAAGCGATAGCGAATTACAAGCATTAACAAGTTAATTATATAAAAATGGGATATTTATTTAAGAAATACGAGTTCGACTCACAAGAGCAAGCAGAGAGCAAAATAGCAGCTTTGCCACACGAAACAGACGAAGATGGAAACGAGTACCCAACTCACAGCCATACTGTCGTTAAACTTGGTTTCTTGCCTATTACACAGCCTACATTTGACGATGAAGGCAACGTAGTAGACGAGGGCGAGTACAGCACCAAGTATTCTGTTGACGTATTGTGGGCAGAGTTAGACGAAAGCCCTTATGGGTGGAAGTCCTATGAAATCTCTGTTGAGGGTAACGGAGTTCACACATTCGCAGGTTGGTCTTTTAACTAATAAGTTATGGCAGAGTTGTCTAAAGATACAAAGTTCTCTTTGAGCATTGAAACAATCATATCACTTGTGATAGCGATTAGTACAGCAACAGGTTTTTACTTTAGCTTAAAGGCGCAAATCGATAGGGCTATGGAATTACCTGAACCTGTTATTTCACGTGCAGAGTACGACCTTAAAGACAACGCCATACGAAGTGAGATAATGAACAACCGAGAGTTGATTGAGAAGAACTTTGAGAAACTTGAAATAATCGAGCAAAGACTATATGAACTAAAGACAAACTAATGAGAACCCTACTCCTGATGGCGTTTTTGCTATTTGCACCAAGCAATGTTTTAAACAATGATATTGCTGATGATGTGGTGGTAATGCAGATAAACGCCAAATGGAATAAGCACCACAATATAGACCTAAAGGAACTAAAGGGGTGCAAGGTAGAGTTCGGATGGTTAGAAGACCAACCAAAGAATCTACAAAGTCAAGTCAAGACAGTTCCCATAGTGGTAATTTTTAAGAATGGTAAAGCCATAAGACAATGGAATGCTGATTTAAGTTTTACCCTTGATGTGAATTTAAGTGAGATACAAAGTGTAGTAAACACCTTGTAATCGCCAAACACAGAAGTTATGAAGTATTTTAATTACTTTGAGTTCGACAGCCCTGATGTCCAGGGATCAGGTCAACTAATGGACAAGGAGGTACTAGACCTGGTAGATCAAGTAAGAGAGCTTTACGGGAAGCCTATTCATATTACTTCAGGATACAGAACGGAAGCTCATAATGAAAAGGTTAATGGTCGACCCGGGTCAAGCCATCTAAAAGGTTTAGCGATTGATGTGGCCTGCACAACAAGTGCAGACCGCTACAGATTAATACAGTTGTTTATGCTTGTCGGTTTCAACAGAATAGGGGTTGCAGATACCTTTATTCACGTTGATCTAGACAAGGATAAGGTTCAAAACGTAATTTGGACGTACTGATGAAAAAAGTTATAGAATTAATTACAGGCGGTTTGCTGAAGGATATTGGTAAAGTAATAGATAACCTTACCACAAGCGAAGAAGAACGCTTAGAAGCCAAGAGAAAGCTTCAGGAGCTGCTTGAAAAGGCTGATAGTGATGCACAACAACAAGTCACGGAGCGTTGGAAGTTCGATATGCAAAGCGATAGCTTCCTTTCCAAAAATATACGACCGCTTATTATGGTGTTTCTTACAGCGATGTTTACCTTATTGGCATTTACCGATGGAAACATTGGACAGTTCTCAATACAGAAAGAATACATCCCAATATTTCAGACACTCCTCGTTACTGTTTACGGTGCGTACTTTGTGGGAAGAACTTGGGAAAAGGGGAAAAAGAATGGCTAAGAAGATAATAAACTCGTACACTCCCGCCACAAGGAGTAAGAGACCAGGTGTTCACTCTAAGAACGCCTCACAAGGACAGACAGGCTACAAGAAAAAGTACAGAGGTCAGGGTCGTTAAACATAGTAGGTATGAAAGAACTCAAGTACTTCGAGTACGAGGAGTTTGATTGCCCATACGCTAGAGGTGAAAACACAGGTTTCCGATTTATGGATCGTCACTTCCTGTGGATGCTAGACCAGGCTAGAGAGTATGCGGGGCTCAAATTCACCGTAGTCAAAGGCTATATAAGCCAAAGAGGGGCAGAAAGAATTAATGAACTACAGAACTCCTCTCACCTTATCGGCAGAGCAGCCGTTATAAAATGCACAAATAGCTATAAAAGATATCGTATTGTAGCTGCCTTGCTAGAGGCGGGATTTAGTCGCATAGGTATAGGAACAAAGCACATTTATGTCGATAATGATGATATGAAAGCAGATGCTATATTTGACTATATTATGCATCATCACAGACGTTTGGGGAGTTGATAACAAATCAACTTCCCTATATTATATTAAATATTATACTTATATTATATCTTATATTATATTTATATTATATTATATATAATATTATATCTATTATATCTTATATTATAAATTTTTAAATACAAATATTTTGTATTTAAAAAATATTATATATCTTAGCGGCAAATTATTACAATGGAGAGATTACACGAAATCAACTACTGCAACAATTATCTACTAGTGACAGAGATGTTTAAGGGTGCTGAGATGACAGACGAGATGCGTGAGCAGGCAAGCAAGGCTTTGGTCGAGATTGCGTCTTATGTGTCAAATGTCGAAATCGAGAACCGCCAATTGTCACTAACGCTCGGTAAACTTCGCAAGGAGATTTACACGCTGAGAAATCAAATAGACAAGCTAAAATTCGATATTGAGCTTATTAATGATTTTAATTAAATATTTTTTTATATATTTGCAATATGAATCTTTATGAAAAGTTGGTGAACGTTCAGGGGAGGCTGAAGGCACCTAAAAATCAAAGAAACAATTTCGGTAAGTACAATTACCGCAGTTGTGAGGACATCTTAGAGGCAGTTAAGCCTCTACTTCTAGAACACAAGTTAGTTCTAACAATTACCGATAATATAGAGAACTCAGGTGGTTGGGGTAATGAACCAGGGCTTACATATGTAAACGCAACCGCCTCTATTACCGATGGAAAAGACACTATCGAGGTTAAGGCTCAGGCCGGTGTAGACCCAAACCGAAAAGGTATGGACATCGCACAATCCTTTGGTAGTTCATCTTCCTATGCTCGCAAGTATGCGCTGAACGGTTTATTCTTAATCGATGATACCAAAGATGCCGATGCTACAAACACTCACGAAAAAAAAGCTACACTCAAAGATAAAACAGAAGAGTTTGAGAAAGTAGTGAACTACCTAAAGAATGGAGGCAGTATTGCTAACGTCGAGCGTAAGTATCATCTAACAAGTACAATTAAATCACAATTAACTAAAGTTTAACAAATGGCTGCATTAACAGAAATTTCAATTGACGTAAAGAAGATCGATAAATCTAAACTTTACAAAGGACAGTACCTAAACCTAGTGGTACACACTCGTGACGAGTTATCTCAATACGGGCAGAACGCAGGAGTATATTACTCTCAAAGCAAAGAAGAGCGTGATGCTAAAGAGAAAAAACAATATCTCGGAAACGGAAAAGTTATTTGGACTGATGGAAACATCTCCTCTGCCAAGGATTTAAGCCCGGCAGAAACAGCATCCCTGAACTCTGATATAGAGTTTTAGTGTTGTCTCCCTTGTTTAATTATGGGTGGGTGTCAAAGCCCACCCTTTTTTAACTTAGTAAACGACAGAGAGATGACAAGACAAGAGAGATACGAATTAATGAAAGCGGAGGCTTCGGTTGATCCAAACGAAGTTATAGAGTATCCGCCAATAGCGATTAGCTATGGATCATACAAGACAAGAGAAGGAGAATACAGAACGCCAATAGGCACATACGGCAACTTTAGCTTTGTCCAGGCACCACCAAAAAGCAAAAAGACTTTCTTTATATCAATGCTTGCCGGAGCATATCTAGCAGGTAATACAAGAATTACGGGTGACATAAAAGGCCACAGAGATGGCAAATTGCTTGCTCACATAGACACAGAGCAAGGTCGTTTCCACGCCCAAAAGGTATTTAAGAGAGTATTAGACATTGCGGGTTGCTGTAATGCAGATTATGACACATATGCTCTTAGGTCTTATTCAGCCGAAAGTAGAATCGCATTTATAGATATGTACCTTCAAGAGAATGCTGATAATGTCGGTGTTCTTATTATAGACGGTATAGCAGACCTTGTGTCGGATGTAAACGATATTAAGGAGTCTAACGACATTGTACAGAGAGTTATGTATTGGACTGAGAAATATAACGTGCATATTGTCGTTGTTATACATAGTAACTTCAATAGCGACAAGCCCACAGGACACCTTGGCTCGTTTCTTGAGAAGAAAACAGAGACTCAGATACAGCTTAAGGTCAGAGATGACAATGAAGATGTGGTAGAAGTTATATGTAAACGCAGTAGGAGTTATCCATTCGAGACATTCAGTTTTGAGGTGGATAAGTTCGGCACACCAAAAATAATAGACAAAATAGATGACATACTCGACCTTGGAGCTCCATTTTGATGTACGGCCAATGCCGCATCAATCTGTTCGGTTAGGCAGAAATGGAATAGCATATACACCTAAAAAGGTGTTGGATTTCAAGAAAAGCATCATATGGGAGGCTAAGACCCAACTCCCGGAGGATTTTGAGATAATAAGGGCGGGCACACCGATTATTGTTGAGTTCCTGCATTATTCTTTTGAGTATCCTAAGTCCTTGTCTAAAAAACTCAGAACCCATAAAAAACCCAAAACTACAAAGCCGGACCTACTCGATAACCTGAACAAAGCGTTCATAGACGCTTTGGAAGGAGTTGTCTTTGAACAGGATCAAAATATAGTCGAAGTAAGGGAATTGAGAAAATTTTATTCAGATGGTGATTATATTAAAATAAAATTACTATATTAGCAAAAACAAAACGAGAATGCTAGCAATTAATATTTTCCCTATATTAGGTGTAGTATTAGGGATAAACTTTAAAGACGCAAACCTAGATGGATTGGAGGAGGAGAATGGTGACTTTGTTGTCGTTCAAATCCTCTTCTTCGTTGTAGGGATATCTATTATCTATTTCTATGATAAAAGAATTGACTGATAGACACAGTGAATGGCTTAAGATAGCTCATTCAATATGCAAGGATACCGAAATGTCAAAAGACATTGTCCAGGATATGTATATTCGGATAGACAAATATGTAAAAGACACCGATAGGATATTTAAGGACGGTAAAATAAATTCTTTGTATATTTACGTCACCATAAAAAACTTATTCCATATATATGAAAAAAATCAAAGAGATACCTATGCGAATTTGGATGGCAGTATGTCTTTTCTTAGAGATACTCTTGAGGATGATCCTGAGGTTAGAGCAGAGAATGAAGCTATGGAGAAGGCGCACGATTCGGTTATTAATGCCATTTTTGAAGAGGTATCAACTTGGCATTGGTATGACGAGAAGCTATTCCGTCTATACTTTTGTACTGATAAATCTTTGCGTGATATTGCTAATGATACAAAGATTTCACTTACTAGTATATACAATTCTTGCAAGAACTATAAAAATGTTCTTAAGGAGAAATTCGGTGAGGATGTAATGGACTTGTTTAATAAGGACTATGACAAAATCAAATGACTTTTTATGCATCGAGGATGTGTTTCGCTACAATAAGTGCAAAACGCAATGCGATCAATGTAAAAAATTAGAAGAGCAACCTAATAGGCTTGAGGATTACAAATGATAGAAAAAGATATAATTGACGCCGGATTTGAGAGGATTGATATCCCCGCAGAAAGCACAGGCGATAAAGCGTTCTATTATTATACCTATGACTTTACAAGCTCATTTGGACTTATAACTCCTGCTTCAGATGAAGTGGAAGACGAATGGTTTGTAGAAGTGTTTGAGGTACCTGAAATAAAGATTAAAGACAGAGTTGATTTATTTGATTTTATAGAAACAATAAACAAGCATCTATGAGAGTTAGATTGATACAGAATGCAACTTCTTTATTTTTGCTCCCCACAATAGCATTGACTTGGAGCAAGATTTGGTATGGTCACAGGGAAATAGCTATAACGTGGCTCAAATGGTATTTATGTTTAGAGTGGGGTTATGAAGATTAGAACAGGAAAATATCACAGTCAAATGGGGTTTGGTATTCACTATATCTGCCCAAACAACGTGAAATACTTTGTTGTTGATTTGGGTATTTACTATATTGAATTTGTTATAAAAGATTATGAATAAAAAAAGAATATCACAAGAGCAAAGAATAACAAGGCTTGAGAAGATTGTCGCTCAGGTCTATCTGTTGTCTCAGATGAACGCAAACAAACTAAAAGAGATTATCAATGAAGACACCACCACGTCCGAAGGACAAGAGGACTAAAGCCTACAAGGAATGGAAGGCTAAGTACGATTCAGCCCCCAAGGGGCTTGGAGATACCGTGGAGAAGATAACTGAAGCCACAGGTATCAAGAAGGCTGTCAAATGGCTTGCAGGAGAAGACTGCGGGTGTGACGAGAGAAAGATTAAACTCAATGAGCTGTTTAGATACCAAAAGACTGAATGTCTCACAGAGGAAGAGTTTGAGTTTCTTGAGGAGATATTTAATCGTAAAGGAAACCAACTACCAGGACCCGATGTAGACCGAGTACGCCTTATCTACAACAGGGTTTTTTATGCAAACAGAAAACCAACGAATTGTTCGCCTTGCTTTATCAGCAATACTTACAATCCGCTAAAAAAATTATATGAAACCTATAAATAAAGAAGACGAGTTGTTTGATTATTTAAGGTCCACTAAGTATCCGGATCTTGTAAAAGCCCGGAAGCAAATGAGCAGGTGGGATTGTTATTCCCCTGACTCGTCACACAGAATAGAACTAAAATGTAGAACTAAACATTATGAAACATTACTTATTGAAAAAAAGAAGTTTGATTCGATGCTTGAAATTTGCCAAAGGCATTTCGATATTCCTATCTATATATGTAGTACTCCTATGGGGGTCTTCTCATTTAATCTGTTGGGCGTTTCGCCTGAGTGGGAAGTCAACTCACGAAATCCAAGTACTAGTTGGTTCGATAATCGGAGTAGAGTAGAAAAGGAAGTAGCCTATCTAAACATAAATGACGCAATAATATTATGAAAGTAAACGACACAGGGGCTGTAAAGTTTGGTGGAGATTATTTTGATGAATATCTTGATCAGAACTTAGAGGCTCAAGAAAGAAAAGAAACTCCTGTTTATTCAGGGGTGCTTATGTACTTTCCTGACGCAATCAGGGAGATTGCTAGATGTAGCTTTGCGGGTAACGAACAACACAATCCGGGAAAGCCATTACATTGGGATAGAGCTAAATCAGGAGATGAACTCGATGCCCTTACTCGGCACCTTATGGAGGCCGGAACAATAGATAAAGATGGTGTCCGACACTCTACTAAAGTAGCGTGGAGGGCACTTGCTAACCTTCAAAAAGAAATAGAAGATGCCAATACCAACACCTAAAAAAGGAGAAAAGAGAAACGACTTCATCGTAAGATGTATGTCTAATCCTACAATGATTGCAGAGTATCCCGACTATAAGCAACGGAACGCTGTATGTAACACAAGCTATGAAGGAGATAAAACTACTTGATGGAACCGATTGGGCTGTATCAGACCTAATCGAGAAGATGTACGATAACGAGTTTTATTATGGCTATCTTAATAAGGCTTGTTTATCGTCTTCCTCCTGCAAGAAATTGCTTGAGGGTATAGAGAGCTACCTCGGTTCTACAGAGCCTTTAGACGCCAACTCTAAACCTCTTAGAGACGGTAGACTTATTCACGTTTCTTTACTTGAACAAGACAAACTAGATGATTACTACCATTTTGTTGATGCTTCTACTAGGCGTAATAAAGCCTACAAAGAAGCTGTTGAGTCGGATGAGTTTCAAGGCAAAGAGGTTATGCTACTTAAAGAGAAAGTATGGGCTAAGGGTATTATTGATGCCGTTTTGGACAACCCAACAGCAAATGAACTTTTTAAGGACGCAGATTTCGAGAAGCCTGGAATCGGATACATCCAAGGACTTCCCTTCAGAGGGAAGGCCGACTGCTTGAGAGATGATCGGATTGTGGACCTGAAGACCACATCCGACATCGATAATTGGGATTATAATATGTATTATTATGGTTACGATGCACAAGCATACATTTATACTAGGATTTTTAATAAAAAAAGTTTTACCTTTGTAATCGTTGACAAGAAGACATTACAAGTAAAAACCTATGACGCAACTGAAGATGACATTGAATCCGGCAAGGAGAAAGTTAGCGAGGCAATTGGATGCTATATCGCAAACTTTGGATTTTAAGAATCCAATCATTAAAGAGTACTTTGGATTGGCTTGTGCCGATATAGTTCACGGAGCTAGCATCACAGAGTTGCAGGCAACTATTAAGTTCTATGAAGAGCTTGAGCTATATGAGGAATGCGCAGGTATTATGCTTGCTTGTGAGTACGCTTGCCTATTTTCAATAACGAGATTAATTAAACACACAAATATATGAGAGACATAACTAGAGACATTGTAAACATTGTAAAATCCCAAACGGGTCAAGACGCAACTCAGAACACTCGTAAAAAAGAAGTCGTAGAGGCAAGGATGATGGCATACAAGATGCTAAGTGAGATTTATCAGATGAACATCACTGAAATCGGCAGAGAGTTCGGTAAGAACCACGCTACAATCCATCACGCCTTGAATAAGAACTTTGACACGTTCTTTAACTATGACAAGAAGTTCAGAGAAACATATGTAAGATGTTTAAAGGTTTACGGTAGGATCGAGCAAAATATTGATACTGAGCTCCCTGAAAACAAACAAGAGCTTGTTGAGTTAATTAAGAGAATACCTGAGAACAAAGTGGAAGTCGCTAAGATAAGGCTAGATGCTATGCTCAAGGGTTTCGGCATCCAACCAAGAGGGCAAGAGGCCAAGGTCTTTACTAATGGATTTGCTCTAGATGGCTAGTAGAAAGAAACCTAAAATTAGATGCGGATGCCATATGGATATTGTATATGATATGAATGCCCAAAAGTGGTGCTTTAATAATGGTTACAGAATATATCCTGTTATTCACGAAGGAGGATATAAGCTAGTAATCGAGTACAAAGGGCAAAAGAGAACAGGTCAACTTGTCTACACTAAAGACGAATGGGTTGACGGAGTATGGAAATTATATAGTCAGATTTATGCCAAGCAAAAAGCCTGAGAGAAAATATATGAAGAAGACCGATGGTCGGAAGAACAACGGAGCCAAGCGTGGCGATGCTCTTGTTCGGAAGACTATAGCTACTCCTGCCAACTTTAATAAGGCTAAACAGAATAGGTCTAAGATACTTGCAAGGAATGCAATAGAAGAGGTCTACGGGTCTGAGGACGAGTTTTGGAAGATGGTGGCTGAGAGAGCCTCCTCTTCCCAATATGACCGCAAGATGATAATTGAGTACATCTACGGTAAGGCGATGGACAATCCCGATGCGCTGTCTCAGGAGAAAAAGATAGACTTCTCCATTGTGAATATATTCCCCGGTAGCGATAGCCCAAAAGAAATAGAAGACATAATCGATATAACCCCCGAAGAAGATGAAGGTACCGAATCTGAATGAGAAGTACAAAGCATTCGGTAACGACTCTCGTTACTTTATCACAACAGGAGGTCGAGGGTCAGGTAAGTCGTTTGCTGTCAATGTGTTCCTGTTACTACTTACATACGAGAAAGGACATAAGATACTCTTTACACGATACACGATGGTATCTGCATCTTCATCGATTATACCTGAGTTTATTGAGAAGCTAGAACTTATGGATGTGGTCGAGGACTTTCGCATAACGAAAGACGAGATCACCAATATCAAGACAGGGTCATCTATTCTGTTCAAGGGAATACGGACTGCCTCAGGAAATCAAACAGCCGCCCTAAAATCCCTTAATGGTATTACTACATTTGTATTGGATGAAGCCGAAGAGCTTACAGATGAAGACACCTTTGACAAGATAGACCAATCAGTTAGGGTCAAGACCAAACCTAATAGGGTTGTACTTATATTGAACCCCACAACCAAAGAACATTGGATATGGGGTAGGTTCTATGCCAATAGAGACATTCCTGAGGGGTTTAACGGAATGAAAAATGGTATTACATATATCCATACCACTTACCTTGACAACGTGGATAATTTGTCTCAATCGTTCCTTAATCAGATTGCTGAAATCAGAAGACGCAGACCTGAGAAATACACACACCAAATACTTGGTGGGTGGATGGAGAAGCAGGAAGGTGTTATATTCACTAATTGGCGTGTAGGGGAGTTCAATGATAACTACGACACTATCTTTGGGCAAGACTTTGGTTTCTCTGTTGACCCCACTACACTTGTAAAGCTGTCTATTGATAAGGGCAACAAGAGGATATTCATAAAAGTCTTGTTCTGCAAGACAGGGATGTCTACAACTCAGATAGCGGACTACAATATAAGATACGCAGGTCCAAACCTTATTATATCAGACTCAAGTGAACCACGTCTTATCAAAGAGATAAAACTCAAGGGGTCTAACATAAGACCCACTATTAAACGCAAAGGGTCTATCCTTTCAGGGATAGCCCTCTTGCAAGACTTTGACTTGATAATTGATCCTGACTCAACCGAGCTTATCAAGGAGCTGAATAATTATGTGTGGGCAACCAAAGGGCAGACTAAGCCCGTAGATAAATGGAACCACTGCATCGATGCCGTAAG
>Ga0208162_1000642_pt1 | contig 19475 bp, 25 predicted proteins | sample CB_VirMetaG_4_FD_184539 | JGI IMG/M metagenome (GOLD analysis project Ga0208162, IMG submission 184539) | Freshwater to marine saline gradient viral communities from Chesapeake Bay - CB_1508_1M Viral MetaG (SPAdes) (version 4) | ecosystem: Environmental > Aquatic > Marine > Coastal | place: USA... | reverse complement strand
ACGGAGACCTCGCCTGATGAACACACCAGACTTCAAAGGCACACACCTGTTTGACCGTCTGTGCTGGGCAAAGGAAAACCTAGACGGTGTGCAGTCAGACTATCGCGTGGTGTATGAGGACAGCATCGACGAGTGCGCCAAGATACTTGTGCCTGATCCTAATTGGATGGCGTGTGCTTTGCAGGGCGGTATCCTGCCACCTGTGTGGGTGTATTGGGAACTTGCAAAGGACGAAGCGCAACCTGACTTCAAGAAGCATACTCGCGGCTACCTGTTGCACCAGACAGAACCAATGCCAGCGATGACCGAAGAAGAAGCAATTGAATACCTAATTCAGAAAGATGTGCCACAGCACGTCTGGCAGAATTGGGATAGCGGCAATAAGCCGAAAATGGTAATATGCAAAAAGCAACAATTACCGCAGACTAGAGAGTGGCGCAATTCGTGGCGCATATCTGATGAACTAGCCGCATAGGAGTATCTAATGGCTGTACAAACATACATTGTGGACAAAGACGGTAATCAGATTGACGCGTCAACTGCAACCGTCCCATCAAATCGTGACTTTCGTGGTGCTTGGACACTGTCCGGCAGCGTAATCACTGAAGACTTGACCAAAGCAAAAGAAATCTTTGCTGACAAAGTACGCGAGGCGCGGACGCCTTTGCTTGCCGCACTGGACACAGACTACATGAAAGCACTGGAAAGCAACGCTGACACAACTCAGATCGTTGCCGACAAGCAGGCTCTTCGTGACGCACCTACCGCTGGTGATGATGCAGACAGCATCATTGCTCTTAAAGCCGCATGGCCTTCATGCTGTGGGGACAACCCTTACGCATAGGGGGACACAATGGCCCTTAGTAAAGCCGAAGCAAATATGGTGGACAATACTCAGGAAACAACTGACGTTAATGTCGTGCGCCGTAATGGTCAGACAATCTCGACTGACTTTACCATTGATGCTGACCAGAATGGCATGAGTGCGGGTCCGATTACCCAGAACGCCACCGTCACCGTTAATGGTTACTGGAGTATTGTCTGATGCCAAGTGTGTTGAATGTAGACACCATTGTAGCCGCCAACGGAACTGACCCAGTTGCGTTGACTAAGCAGAGTGCGGCTAAGGCGTGGGTGAACTTTAACGGCACAGGCACTATAGCAATTCGTGATTCATTCAACGTCTCTTCTTTAAATGACGATGGCACCGGAAAATATGATGTGGTTTTAGTGAACAGTATGACAGATGGAAATTATGCGGGTATTGGTTTAGGTGCGGCTAATACAGGCGATAGTGACGGCGAAACAACTGGGCAATGTAGACGCATAGTCCCTACAAGCAGTCTATTTGGAGTAAGAGGCCATCAGGTTGCGGCAGCGTCATTTTCTGATATTGAACTTGCATACGGCATAGCACACGGAGACCTCGCATAATGGCTAGTATCCTGAAGGTAGATGAACTGCGGGGGATTGCATCGGCTGGTGACATTACAGTTACTAGCGAAGGCGGCGCGGCTACGCAGTCACTTCAGCAGGGGTTGGCGAAGTTTTGGATTACACACGATGGAACTGGCACTCCAACCGCAATTGACAGTTTCAATGTCGGGTCAATCACAGATGTGGGTCAAGGAAACTATAAATACAATTTTGTCAACAATTTTGCCACAGCTAAAGGTTATTGGACTCTTGGTTCAATGAACACAGATGAAGACCACAATGGGAATTTTGTAAAATTAAATATGCCAATAAACGGACTTGATATTTTAACATCAAGCGTTGAAACATCTGCAACTTATTCGGGTGCATCAACTGGTGATTTTGATTATCCATATGTGAGTATGGCAGGGTTGGGGGATTTAAGCTGATGGCAAGCGAACTGAGAGTCACCACCATTGCCAATAATGCAGGCACCGAGTCTGTCGATACTACCTATGTGATTAATGGTAGTGCGAAGGCTTGGGCAAATGTAAACGCATCGGCAACATACTCAATCAGAAATAGCTTAAACATCTCTAGTGTTTCTGATTTGGGAACAGGGTTGCTGACAAATAATTTTGCGTCAAATATGAGTGCGGCTGATTATAGTGCTATGTGTTTAAGTCAGTTGAATGGTGATTTTGGTCAGAGGTTTGCTACAGACCCAACTGCGTCTGCTTGGACATACGAAATCAAAGACTCCACACCTTCAAACATTGATAGGGCTTGGGTTCATTCTGGAATTTTAGGAGACCTCGCCTAATGGCTTACATAGGTATAGATCCAAATGTAGGTGATATCACGTTCCAGAAGTTTACTGGGGACGGGTCTACTACAGCTTTTACACTGGCGCAGAATGTAGCCAGCGGCGAAGCTATACTTGTGACTGTTGGTAACGTGGTTCAGGAACCGGGAGCCAGCGCTTCATATACGGCCTACGCGAACACACTGACCTTTTCCGAGGCTCCAGCCAACACTGATGAGATTGTTGTACGCTTCTTTGGTCGCGCCGTTGACCAGCCCCTGTCTTACGCAATGCAGGTATATAAGTACATTGCAACCGCAGGCCAGACAGCATTTACCGGGGCGGACAATGCAGGCGCTATCTTGGCGTTTAGTGGCAACGATGTAGATGTGTACCTAAACGGTGTACATCTGGACACAGTAGACTACACACCAAGCAGCGGCACCACTATTACGTTAGCCAGTGGCGCGTCGCTGAATGATGAGATTGTCATTCGTGCATTCCGCGCATTTAGCGTGACGGACACAGTGAGCAAGGCTAGCGGCGGGACGTTTGTAGGCGAGATAACTGCGCCGCAGTTCCAGACAACTAACACCACGGTAGACACGGCTGTGTTCCGTACTAATAACCAGACGGTTGACGAAGATACCACTATTGGCTCAACCAAAAATGCTTTGGCTATTGGGCCGCTAACCATTGATTCCTCAACCAGCATTACGGTTGATGGCAACTTGACGATACTGTGAGGCGCAGATGGCTTCGATACTGAATGTAGACCAGATAAATAATGCAGCAGGCACAAGTGCGCTGTCTATTGATAGCGATGGGCGTGTCTTAATGCCCCAGCTACCTTGTGCCTCTGTAGGTTTAACAACATCAAACTCAGTCGATACTACTAACCCTTACAATACTGCGGGGGTCATTAAGTTTGATGACATCTTTATAAATCAAGGCAATGTCTATAGTTCTTCTACTGGCAGATTCACAGCACCTATAGCTGGTATTTATGAAATCAGTCTTTCTTTGTTGCAAGATGATGACGGAACTGTTGGTCAACTCGATGTGCGACTCCGCAAAAATGGTACAGATATAAACGAGGGTTCTAACATCTATTCAGACAACGATACAAAATACCATACGGTGTCATATACAAGATTAATAGAGTTGTCCGCTAATGATTATTTGGAAGCGAGGTTGCAAGCAGGCGGCATTTTTATAAGTTCTGTTAGTTGGTACAACGTAGTTAACTTTAGGTTGGTGGGGTAAAATTATGGCTAACTACAAAAACATCACAATACATGATGCCCCTGCTAATGGGAATGTAGATGCAATTTCTACAGCCGAAGCTATCTTAAACGCAACCGACTGGACACAACTACCAGACAGCGGCTTGACAACAGACTGTGTTGCGGCGTTTGCCACTTATCGTGACAGCATCCGCACCATCCGGCAGACTAATCCAGACAACCCGACTTGGCCTAATGCGCCTAGCGAGGAGTGGTTATGAGTACCCTTTATGTAGACAACATATACAGTAAGACGGGAACCTCGCAGGCGCTGACGATTGATAGCAGTGGTCGTGTCGATATGACCGCATCATACGTCTTTGACCAGTGGTATCTAAACGCTAATCACACAACTGATGGCGACAGTGATATAACAGCTTGGTCACAGGTTGCATTTACTGGTCTTGGTAAGGTTTCTGGAATGTCTCATTCGTCTGGAATATTCACGTTTCCTCAGACTGGTTTGTATAAGGTAACAGGCTCCTTTCAACAAAGAGATGATGGGAGTGACAACTTCGCACCAATGATTTCAGTTACGACAGACAATTCAACGTACACTGATGTAGCGGCTTTGGTTTCAGCCAGTTCAGGTACTGTGAATGGTGGGTCAATATCTTCTAGCGTTTTTGTGAATGTTACTGATACGACAAATGTCAAAGTCAAGTTTCGGGCAACGTCTATGGATGCAGCCTCTTATGTATGGGGTTCTACAACAGAAATTAGAACCAACGTAATGTTTGAACGTGTAGCACCAGCTCAGTAGAGGTAGATTGATATGACCAGCATCTTAAAAGTCAGTGAGATCCAAGATCCAACGAACAGCAACACCGCGCTGACGATTGATAGCAGTGGCAATATTGCAACTGGTGGAAGAATTGATGCAGGAACGTCAGTTTATGCTCAAGGTTCTCACAGTACCACTGAGACAGGCACTATTACTTTTAACACAAACCAAGTAACATCAGGGGGATGCAGTTTTGAGGATAGTAACACCGCTATGCAAGTGCCTGTAGATGGTTTGTATATGGTTCATTACGACGCATTAGGTAACACGGGTAATGGTGCTTTTATATTACAAGCAAGAAAAAACGGATCTGCTATTCCCGGTTCGAACACACAAAATGTGGCAAATGCCAACGAAACCCTGTCTAAAGACGTTCTAATCACTCTTCAAGCGAATGACAAAATTACCTTTGAGGTCATAACTGGCGCAAGTCACGCAAATGCCGATTATAATAACTTCTTCGTTTTCAAGGTGGGGTAATTAGATATGAGTAGAGCGAGAGACATAGCTGATTTAGCTGGCAGCGCGGATGCTGGTGGCCTGACAGGCCGCAACCTCATCATCAATGGGGCTGTGCGGATTGACCAGAGGAACGCTGGGGCGAGTGTAAGCTGTGACTCTAACGTTTATAGTTTAGATAGATGGCAACACGTTGTTTCTCAAGCAAGTAAATTAACAGTACAGCAAAATGCTGGGGCTGTGACGCCACCAGTTGGTTTTACAAACTACATGGGATTTACATCTACTTCTGCTTACTCAGTTGGAACCACCGAATATTTTTATGTTCAACAGTCAATAGAGGGTAACAACATTGCAGACCTTGCGTGGGGCACAGCTTCAGCGGCGTCAGTCACCTTGTCTTTTCGTGTTTACTCTAGTTTGACTGGAACATTTGGTGGCTCCTTACAAAACAGTGCTAAAACTAGAAGCTATCCTTTTACATACACAATATCTTCCGCTAATACATGGACAACTATAAATATTACGGTTTCTGGTGATACAACGGGGACTTGGTTAACAACAAATAGTACGGGTATTTCTGTAATTTTTGGGCTAGGTATTGGTTTAACATCTCTTCTTGGAACTGCTGGAGCATGGGCGGCGGCTGATTACCGTTCAGTCACAGGCGCAACCTCAGTAGTCGGCACAAACGGAGCCACGTTCTACATCACAGGCGTCCAGCTAGAAGTCGGCGAGACAGCCACGCCGTTTGAACACCGTAGCTATGGCGAAGAACTGGCGTTGTGTCAGCGGTATTTTCAAACAGACATTAGAGTTATTGGGTGGAACATTAGTACAAACGCTGCCACATCTGCTGGTAACGCCTCTTACCCCACAACAATGAGAACCACACCCACAGGAACTCGCACTGGCACCGGCGGCTTAACGTCAACCGCACCAGATAATGTTTATTACTCCCCCAGCAATATCGTCATATACAACTCTGCTGGTAACATTTGTTCCGGTGCTTATGACGTTGATGCGGAGTTATAGAAAGGGATAAAATGAACATTACATCAGCTCAATATTACAAAGATATAGATGACACGGAAAATGTGGGGATTACAGCTATCATTGATGGTACTGAAATGCACGTCCCACTTGTTATCTCCAACCGACACTACGCAGAAATCATGCGTCAAGTAGCTGCTGGCGAACTGACCATAGCGGATGCAGACTGATGCTAGGCGCGGTTGCCATATCAGAAAAGGCTATATCAAATCAGGGGGTTTTACTCTCTGCCTCTGAAACCGCGTCTGCTAACTTTACCAAATCAAATGCTGGCAACCTGACACTGGACGGTTCTGCCGAAATCGAAGCTATTGCAACAAAAACAACTATTGGTGTTGGCATTCTTGTTGGGTTGATGGAAGCATCCACAATCTTTACACAGACCACGGTGCCTACCCGTTTTGCTACAGGTGTGTCGGCGAGTGTAACGAGCTTTGACCAAACAACTACCCCGCTTACTGTATTCAATGGTGTGTCAGAGCAATCTGCTAACTTTACACAAGAGACCGAAGGTTTACGATTTGCCACGGGTGTTTCAGAGCAGTCTGCTAACTTCACACAGAGTGCTGCGGCTGTTCAGGTTTTTATTGGTCTGTCAGAACAAAGCGCAGAGTTTACTCAAAGCTCACTTGGCGGTATATTACAGCTATCCGAGGCAGAAATTATCTCTGTCTTCACAGAAATATCTTCCGGCGGCTTTGTTAGGTTGCTTGAGTCTGATGTTTCTGCCGTATTCATACAATCAGCCGAAGGCCGATTATACTGGGATGATTGGGCGCAATCTCCTAACAACTCCCCTGTAGAAACTTGGGTTCAGGTTGTGCCAACAGGCGGGACATGGACAGAAATTAACGCAGGTGGTACAGTAGAGACTTGGACACAAAAGGTGGTTTAAATGGCGTCTACCTATACAGTAAACACAGGTATTGAAAAACCCGGCTCCGGTGAACAGTCGGGTACTTGGGGTACTACAACCAATACGAACTTTGATCTTATTGATCGGAGTTTAAATGGTGTTGGTAATATTACATTAACAGGCACATCACATACCTTATCGACATCGGACGGGTCTTTATCCGACGGTCACTACCGTGTGCTTGTATTAGGCGGCACACCTACTGGTACAAATACAATCAGCATTACACCTACCGACCAAGAAAAAGTGTACCTTGTATACAACAACTCTGGGCAGTCTGCTGTATTTACACAAGGTTCTGGTGGCAACGCGACAATTACAAATGGCGCGACCGCTTGGATTTACGCTGATGGTGGTGGCGCGTCTGCTCAAGTACGCGCCGTTCCGTCGGATGTAGTTGACGACTCCAGCCCACAACTTGGTGGTAACTTGGATGTAAACGGTAATTCAATCGTGTCTACTAGCGACGGTGATATTGCCATTACACCAGACGGCACAGGGGATGTCATCATTGATGGCATTAAACATCCACAAGCCGACGGTAATGCTGGAGAGTTTCTAACTACAGATGGTGCAGGCCAGTTGAGCTTTGCTGATGTGGCTGCATCTGCGTTTAATTCAGGCATGTTAATGCCGTATGCAGGAGCCAGCGCACCTACAGGTTGGCTGCTTTGTTACGGGCAAGCAATTAGCCGCACAACATACGCTGACCTTTTTGCTGTTGTTGGGACTACCTATGGCAACGGGGATGGTTCAACTACGTTTAACCTGCCGGATCTCCGTGGTCGTGTTGTTGCTGGTAAAGATGATATGGGTGGAGTTTCCGCTAACAGACTTACTAGCCCATTAAATGGTGACGTTCTTGGTGGTGCGGCTGGTTCACAATCGCACACACTAACAACCGCACAGATGCCAGCACATACTCACTACAACGACTTTGGTGGTGGCTTTAACAGTATTACAGGTAGTGGTGGTAGTCCCGGCTATGTTTCGTCTGTTCAGGGTGGAACTACAGGCTCCGCAGGTAGCGGTCAGGCACACAACAACGTCCAGCCTACATTTATTTTGACCTATATTATCAAAACATAGGTGGTTTTATGCCGCTAACAAAGCTACAGTTCCGCCCCGGTATCAACAGAGATATAACGTCTTATTCTAATGAAGGCGGCTGGCGTGACGGTGACAAGATCAGGTTCCGGCTTGGATACCCCGAAAAGATTGGCGGCTGGCAAAAGTTTTCTGCGGCTACCTACTTGGGTTCTGCCCGTGCGCTTCACAACTGGATTGCGCTGGACGGTTCAAACCTGCTTGGACTTGGAACACATCTTAAATACTACATTGAAGAAGGCACGGCGTTTAACGACGTTACCCCTATTCGCACTACAACATCTGCGGGTGCGCTAACATTTGCTGCCACAACAGGTAGTTCAATTATAACGGTGTCCCACACCAGTCACGGCTGTCAGCAGTTTGACTTTGTGACGGTCTCCGGCGCTGTTAGTCTTGGCGGCGACATCACCGCCGGTATCCTAAACGCCGAGCATCAAGTCACTCGTGTTGTCGATGCGGACACATATGAAATTACGGTTTCTGTCCCTGCTCTTGCTACAGACACAGGCAATGGTGGGGGTTCCGTAGTTGGCGAATATCAGATCAATGTTGGTTTGGACACAACTGTTGGCGGCACGGGTTGGGGCGCGGGTACTTATGGTCGCGGCGGTTGGGGTAGCACTGCACCCGGCGGTTTGACCACAACAAATAAAATTCGTCTTTGGTCGCATGATAACTTTGGCGAAGACTTACTTATCAACCCACGAGACTCGTTCATTTATTACTGGGACAAATCCGGTGGTGCAAGTTCAAGAGCCGTGGAGCTATCTACGTTGTCCGGAACCAAAACATCCGTACCCACATTTTGCAAGCAGGTGATGGTCTCTGATCGTGATCGACACGTCCTAGCGTTTGGTTGTGATGGTATTAATGCCAGCCCTTCTGGCACACAGGGTGACGGTGTTCAAGATCCGCTGCTTATTCGGTTCTCGGATCAAGAAGATCCGCTGGACTGGTATCCATCTGCGACCAACACTGCGGGAGACTTGCGCCTTGGTTCTGGATCTACGTTTGTACGAGCCATTGAAACAAAGCGTGAGATCTTGGTGTGGACGGATACAGCGCTCACTTCACTCCGGTTCATCGGACCACCCTTCACATTTGGCCTGCAACAGCTTGCTAATAACATTACCATCATCGGCCCGAACGCTGCTGTGGCTACCGAGGACTTTGTGTTCTGGATGGGGCTGGATAACTTTTACATCTACGCTGGTCAGACAGCACAGCTACCTTGCACTGTAAAAGACAAAGTTTTTGCGGACATCAACTTGGCTGAATTTGACAAGGTGTTTGGTGCGGTCAACAGTGAGTTCGGCGAAGTGATGTGGTTATATCCTTCTGCTGCCTCATCAGAAAACGACAGGTATGTCGTGTATAACTACATTGACAAGCTGTGGTACTTTGGCACGATTGAAAGAACAGCGTGGTTGGATCGTGGAACACGGGACTTCCCAATCGCCGCTTATGGCGGACTTCTGTATAACCACGAGTTCGGTTACGATGACGATGGTCAGCCTATGGATTCCTTCATAGAGTCAGCGGCTATGGATCTTGGCGACGGCGATCATTTTGCATACATCCGCCGCGTCATACCGGATCTTACCTTTACTGGTTCGACTGCCATTAGTTCGCCGCAGGCTACTTTTACGCTCAAGGCGCGTAACTTTCCGGGCGAAGATTTTGGTAATACAGCAGCGGGGACTACGTCAAGAACAGCCGTAAGCCCTGTTGAAGAATTTACAAATCAGTTAGATCTTCGTGTTCGTGGACGTTCCTTTGCAGTTCGTGTAGAATCTAACGCATTAGAATCAAAATGGAAGCTTGGAAGCCCTCGCGTGGATGTTAGACAGGACGGTAGACGCTAATGTCCAGCACTCAGATTGCACCACCAAGGCTACCGGAAGCCCCGTCAGAGTATTCGCAACAGCACATGCAGGATTTACTTCGTGCGCTGGAAGTATTTATCGAACAGGAGCGCAACCCCGGTGAGTTGCGCGGCACAAGAATAACACTAACTGACCTGCCTACAAGCGCCACTGGACTTGAGACAGGAGCACTGTATAATGACAGTGGTACAGTAAAGGTAGCATAATGGCGAATATCTTTAAAAAAATCGGCAAGTCGCTAAAGAAGGCCGCGCCACTTATTGGTGCTGGTCTTGGTTTTTATTTTGGTGGCGGCGCTGGATTAGGTACAGCTCTTGGCGCTGGTATTGGCAGTCTAGCCGCAGGTGGCGACATTGAAGATGCTTTGATGGCTGGTGCATTAGGTTATGGCGCTGGATCCTTGGCTCAAGGTTATCTCCCATCAGCAGGGCAGGCTGCAACAAAAGGTATATTTATGCCATCAGCAGGTGCAAGCGGCGTCGCTAATACAGCAGCTACACAGGTAGCTGATATTGGTATCGGAAGTGAGGTCCCTATTACAGATTTAACTAAAGACACTAGTATCCTTGGCGGCATCGGTGACTTTATGGCTAACAACAAGCTGCTCACAGCAGGACTTGGCGTAGGCGCTCTTGGTTTACTGGCAGGTGGCGAAGAGGAAGAAGCTGTATCTGCGGGATATCCAGAAACACGGGCAGGTCGTCCGTATGAACAAAAGGCTGTGGGGCCAATAACTCAAACTGTTTACAACCTTGCAAACGAAGACGAAGTCGAAGCCTACAACGATGAATTGTTAATGCTTCGTGAAAAAGACTTCAAGTATGAGGCGGGGGGTGAAGTCAACGGCCCCGGTACTGGAACCTCTGATTCCGTACCAGCCAGACTATCCGACGGCGAATTTGTATTAACAGCCAAAGCAGTTCGTGGTGCAGGAAATGGAGATAGGGATATCGGAGCAGCACGAATGTATGATATGATGGCTGAACTAGAGAGTATGGCATAATGGCAACACAAACCGTAGAACAAATTACCCGATTAGCGCCCTTTCAGGAAGAATTCCTGAAAGATATTTTCGCGTCGGCACAAGCACTACAGGGTGTATCACAGCCCTATGCACCGGAACAACTAGCTGGCTTATCGCCGCAACAGCAGCAGGCTGTTCAGATGGGCATGCAGGGTATTGGTGCCTACCAGCCTTACATGCAGCAAGCCGCAGCACTGGCAGCACCAGAGGGCTACCAGCAGTTTATGAGTCCTTTTACACAGGACGTAATTGATCAGTCTATGAAAGATATTGCTCGTGGCGGTGCCATGCAGCAGAACCAACTGGCTGGTCAGGCCGCTGGCGCAGGGGCCTTTGGTGGTTCTCGTGCAGCCGTGGCCTCTGGTGAACTGGCCCGTGGTACATTAGAGCAGCAGGCTCGTACAGCAGCCCAGCTTCGAGAGTCAGGTTTCGGGCAAGCACAACAACTGGCAGGGCAGCGTTCAGCTTTGTTCTCGGGCCTCGGACAGTTGGGTCAGCAGCTTGGTACTCAGGACATCAACACACTGCTTGGCCTCGGCGGCATGACACAGCAGCAGTCACAAGCAGAACTAGATGTACAGCGCCGCAACTTGCTGGCACAGCAGGCTCTTCCATTCCAGCAGGTCGGCTTTATGTCAGATATCTTCCGTGGTGTTCCAGCGTTGCAGTCCACATATCAGACCTCAACAACACCGCCGCCAAGCACAACATCACAGTTGCTTGGTCTTGGCACAGCGGGTCTTGGTGCGATTGGCGCAGCAGGTGGTCTTGGTAGCTTCTTTGGTAGCCCAACTTAGGTGATAGTATGAATCCTTTACAGCGCAGATTGTTCCGGCTACAGCAGCCCGGTATGTCACGTCAACCTATGGGTATCTTGGCGTCGTCACCTGAACTTATGCTAGCCGCACAGCGTGGTGCCACGCAGCCCCTGAAGATGAATCAAGGTGGTAGTGTCGGTCAATACATGCAGACAATTCAGCAGCTAAAACAAGCTGGCGACAAGTCAACTCTGAACAATATTGCTACAGATCAACGCTTGCCTCGTTCTATACAGATGGCAGCAGCAAATGCTTTGGCGGGTATTGAGGCTCAAGCTTCTCAGCCTTCTCAGCAGGTCCCGCTGGCTGCGACTGATAAACTGGGTTCCTTGGCTTCAGGTACGCCTGTGATGGCTGTTCGTGGTTCTGGTGATGAAGTTCCTGTTACTGTAGGCGTAAACCCAGAAAATCTTTTGACCGACGCCACTGGGCCTAAACGTATTGGTCAGTCTGAAGGCGGCAGAGAGCGTTCAGCAAAGCTGGCACAAGTGCCGGGCAAGATAGCCGAGGGTGTGGGTTCTGTGTTTGACGAAATTACCAGAACACGCGGTCCCGCTGTTATGGATATAGTGGGTCCGTTTCCAGACAGCCCACTAAAAAAGTTTGCTCGTTCATTTACTGCTGGAGATAAACTACAAGCAATGCCTGATGAGTCTTCTCTTGAGGCGGTATCTGGTGAAGCGCCTACATCGATTTTAGGTGCTCCTGAAGTTCTTGGAACTGTATTTGGCGCTGGGGAAGCAGCAAAGCCGAAAGGGACTATTGCCGAACAAATAGCAGCGGGTATGAAAGGGCGCGGTGATTTTCCAGACAGACCATCTGGGTATACTCCTTCATTTCCTACTGCGGCTGAATCAATGGATGAGTTTGGTAATATAGCTCCTGACGGCTCGATGCCCGGTGAAATACTTGCGGCTACGACATCTCCACCATCAAAACCACAAACGGGTGATGATAAATCTAAATCTAAAGCAAGTGGTAAGCTGTTGTCACCCGCAGCGCTTTTACAGAATGTGTACGGGACTACAACTAAAAAATCGGATTTCACTACAGCGTTTGAAAATGACGTAACCAACTTTAATCAACAGTTTTTAACCGGAGTTACCGAAAACAAAGAAGCTGTTATTGACGCTCAAAACAGACTGACAGAAGCAAGTAAATTGTTTGACGACGCTATTTCTAAAAAACGTGCTACAGCAAAAGAGTTTTCTCTTGAAGATGTTCGTGATGAAGCCCTAAAAATATCTGGAATTGACAAAACAGACTACGACGAAAATCGCAAGGATGCTTTTTGGATGGGCTTGATGAGAGCAGGTCTAGCGATTGCTGCTGGTGAAAGTGAGAATACTTTAACTAATGTTGCTAAAGGTCTTGGCTTTGGCCTCGAAGGATATGGTAAGGATATAGCTACTCTAAACGCTCAAGAGCGTGAAGATAGAAAAGAACTCCGCGCTATTTCTATGGATTTAGTAAAGACCAAGAATGACAGAGCAATGGCTGTAGCTGCGGCAGAAAATGACTTTAACTATAACCAACAGCGTCTAGCGCAAGCAGCCGTGCAGGGCGCTGATGCAGCGTTGCTTCAAGCACAAAACCGTGAAGCAACACACAAGATGAATGGTCTTCAACTTCAGGCCAATCTTTCTTATCAACTGAATACTTTAAAACAGGCTGACAAAAAACTGGCGGCGGATACAGCTTACAAAAACTGGGCGCTTCAGATCTCAATGTTGCCGGATGAAGCAAAAAAGGCGATGCTGATTGAAGGCAACGGTGGGTTTAACCCAGAAACAGGTAAGTTTGAGCTTACACAACAAGGTGAGACATATTATAAGTCACTGGTTGAGGCTGCAACTACGAGCCGTTACTCAATCACCGATCTTGACAAAGGCGCTAGTGCTGCCGCAGATGTTGGAAATGTTCAGGGTATCCCACTTAGTAGCGATCCTGCGACAGCTAGAAGTCAAGCACTAGTCTGGGCTAGTCAGTATCAAGATGCTTTTGACGCCGCAGCTAAAGATCCGGTTGGCGGGGAAGAAACTCAAAAAAGATTACTTGATCGCTTCGGTCAAGCGATTGGCGGTGGTTCAACGCAGCTTCAGACGACTTTCAATGAAACACCTAGTGATGAGGTGTTGCAGTCCCTATATGATCAGGGCGTTAGAGAAATTAATGTAGCTGGTCAAATTCGTCCTCTTAATATAGAGGGTTAAAAATGGCTAAGATAACTCTTGGTGCACCTTTAGAAACAACAGCGCCTAAGATAACTCTTGGTGCGCCTGTAGAAGAAGAAGAGGTAAGCACCTTTTCTGACATAGCTCAAGGTGTAGGCGCAGGTCTTATTGGTCTTCCTCAAGGCATCGCAGAGACGGTAGCGTCAGGTGTTGATTTAGCTTTTGATACAGACAGCAGTCGCGCAGTCACAGAAAACTTTGAGGCTGCAAAAAACTATCTCGGTCTTACCCCAGAAACAGTAGCAGGTGAAACTGCTGAAGCTTTGACTTTGTTTGGAACTGCTCTTGTTCCTGTTCTTGGTGTTATGGGTCGTGCAAGTTCTGTAGCTCGAGGAGCTTCTGTACTGCCAGCTACAAGCAGACGGGCCAAACTAGCAGACGCCATTGGTAAATCAAAAACAGGCAAGGCGCTTCTCGGATCTAATAACGCTTTTACCGCAAGAGCTAAACTAGCAGCAACCACCAGTTTAACTGGTGGCGCAGTTGAGATGTTGGTAGCGCCTGATGGCACTCACACACTTGCAGACTCCTTTGATATTCTGCCGGACGCCCTAGAAACGGAAGTTGATAGTGGGTTACAGGGAAGAGATGAAGCGGCACGTCGTCTTCGCAATAAGCTTCGTATGGGTGTTGAGGGAACAGCAATCGGCGCAGGTTTCGAGGCGTTGTTTCCAGCGCTTGGTGTTACAACCAGAGCGGTTAGTATGGTCCCCGGTGTTCCAGCGACGGCACGGGCAGTTAGCGGCGGCTTTGACTATTTAGGTAAAAAAGCTTCTGGCGCTTTTGGTGGTAAGGTTGGAAGGTATTTTACTTCAACCGGGGAGACTCAGAAATCAATCTTTGAAGATCTTCGCACTATTGATAATGTTACGGACCAGCAAGCTCAAAAGGCAGCGGATCTACTAGCTTCTTTCGACAAAGAAACTCGCAAAGTTATTTCTGGACAGAAGCTCTTTGGTAAAGGTAAAGAAGGCGTTCAAAAAGCCTATGATGATCTACTAACATTTCTTGAGGGGGATGTTAAGGCGCTGGATGAATATGGTGAAAATGTCACCGCCGCCGCTACAAAAATGAGATCGCAAATAGATGAGCTAACAGACAGCGCGGTTAAAGAATTAGAAGACTCTATGACTGCCGGAACAGTTAACAAAGATCTGGCAGAAGCAGCCATAGAAGAAATGCGGCATAACAGAGGCTCCTATGTTAGAAGGCTCTACGAGGGTGCTTTTTCTGATGAGACCGTAGCTATCGCTGATATCATGAAGAAGCCAGCGTATCAAAAAGCTGTGGACGAAATCGCTACAATGATGCAGCGCTCTGATTCTTCTTTAACAAAAGATGCCGCCACGTCTGCTGCTCAGATTGAGGTCAACAAATTTTTCGTCAAGACAGGTTTGGATGAAGCACTGGATCCAGAGGTAGCTTTAAGGTTTATGAAGAACGCCGCAACTCAGGGCAGAAATCAAGTGAGTGAAGTGCCCTTATATAAATTGTCTGAGGGCATCTTTTCAAAAAGATCCAAGTTCTTAAACAAGAGCGCTTCTTTCAGAGAGTTAATGAATGAGGTGCGGGACCCAAAAGAACTTTTTCTTCGCACCGTTACAGACATATCAAAATTTAATACGACAAATAAATTCTTCCGCGAGTTTTCACAGACCAACAGAAAGACATATACAGATGCTGTTGATGCTTTTAATCAAGGTCAACGTCCTCTTGTTGTGTCTGGTGAAAACATTTCGGCAAAGTCTGTTGCTCATAAGACGCTCACAGATGCAGGGTATGTCAGACTTGGAGAGCGTAAACCAATAACAGGTAAAAAAGCTGGTGAGACTATCTTCTCTGGGCAATACGGGGATCTGTCAGGCGAATATGTTCCTATTGAATTAAAGGCTGCATTGACCACACCAACCCGCGCCGCAGGTTTGGCGAATGAATTACTAGCTATTTCTCTACAAGCCAAGGGACTGTCTCAGATGAGTAAGACAGTTCTTAATCCACTCAGTCAAGTTCGCAACTTTGTGTCTGGTACTTTTATGGCTGGAGCAAATGGCAACCTTCCTCGTACAGCCGAACTTGGGGAGGCATTCAACGCTGTCTTTAAAAAAATAAATGCCTTGTCCGACGCCGAGTCCGATAAATTTTACACGATGATCGGTGACCTTGGTTTGGTTGATGAGAACCTTGCTGTTAATGAAATGAAATTACTGCTTCGTGAAACACAGGGCATGAAGTCAGAAAAAGTCGCAACCAGCTTAAACTCTCTTATTGAAAAAGTTCCGCTGGTTAAGCCGCTTCAAAAAATATATTCTGACACTGACACCTACTGGAAAACCGTAGGGTTTCTTGGGGAAAAAGCAAAGTTTAGCGCTGCTTTAAGAAAGGCTGGACTAGATCCTGATAATTTAGGCGGAGTAGCCAGCGACTTGGTTAACTCTGGTCTTGCTCCTCGATCCTCGGAGCTTACAGGTAAGTACGGCTTCCTAGATGTGTTTGCTTCTGACATTGTAAAAGAGACAATGCCTATTTATTCGCGTGTACCAGAAGCTATAAAAGCGATACGTCGTATTCCAGTGGCTGGTAACTTCGTTGCCTTTCCGGCGGAAGTTATGCGTAACACAACCAATATTGTTCAGCGCAGCATGAAAGAGATGGGATTCACCGCCGTGTCTAAAAACGCGGATGGTCAACTGGTTAGTAACATTCGTGGGTTAGATGTAAACCAAGCTAAGATATTAGAACGAGAGATCAGAGCTATTGGTGCAAATCGTCTAACAAGCTATATCGGATCTGCCTTTGTCGTACCTACCGCAATAGCTAAAGCTAGCTACGCCGCTACAGGTGTCACAGAAGAAGACGTACAGGCGATGAAACCTTTGATGCCTTTCTTTATGGAAGGACATCAGGTTATGTCGCTAGGTAAACCAAAAGACGGTAAGTGGGAACACGCTGATCTTAGCTATATGATGCCCTATGATTTTGCCTTGGCCCCAGCACGTCGAGCCTTGGAAATATATTCTCAAAAAGGAACGATAGGTGCCAGTGAAGCAGAACAAATAACAGCCTCTTTTTGGGGAGCCTTCACTTCCTTTATGGAGCCATTCGCCAGTGAGTCTCTAATTGCCGAAAGGGTACAAGACTCTCTACCAAAAGATTACTTTGGTCGTGGTGGTGAGACTGCCACTGGTTCACCTATCTGGGATGACGCCAATGACACGGGCACAAAAATAGGAAATAGCTTTAGACATATTCTTGGCGGTTTTACACCGGGCGGTATTGAAATGTTTGTCAAACCAACCGCTCGTAAGTTTGAGCCGGGCCGGGTAACGTCAGCGATTAGTGGTACTCCAACAAGGACAGGTCGTGAGTATAACGTACACGAAGAGGCTTTCTCCGCAGCCACAGGCGTCCGTAAGCTGGAGTTGGATGTTCCTAAATCATTGACATACAAAGGATATGAGTTCACAGAACTTAGATCACAGGCCCTAAGTAACTTTACTCGTGTTGCCAAAGCCAATGACTCTACAAATGAAGATGTGCTTAAAGCGTATGTGGCTGCGAATGAAGATGCGTTTCGTGCACAGCGGCAAATGTATGGGTATATAAAAGCTGCTGAAGCTGCTGGGTTAGACAGAAAACAAATTATAACGGCTCTGAAACGTGAGTCTAATTTAGGTTCTGCTGAACTCGGATATCTTTTAAAAGGTGAATTTAGACCAGTCACCCTGAGTGATAAGATATTCCGTGATGTATATGCTGAAACAGCAGTTAAGGGAGAGCCTCGTAAAATAGCAAAGCTTCCAGCACAGCAGCTTCTTGATATGGCTAGACAATATGACAAGAAGTCTCTTGTAGCGGAAGAAGTTACTGAACAAGCGGCTCCCGCAAGAAGGATTACATTAGGCCAGCCAAGCACACAGGCTCCCGTTCAGACTGCTCCGGCACAGCCAACAAGAAAGATTACACTAGGACCAGCGGCCCCCGCAACTCCGCCCTCGAACCTCGGTGCTCCACAACAGCGGCGGGATCTAAGCTTGCTTGGTAGTAACCCAATTGATATACTGAAGAACCAACAGATTTCTCAGAGACAGCAATGAACAAAGATCAGTTACGCGAAGAATTAGCGGACGATGAAGGTTGTAAGTACGAGATATATTTAGATCATCTTGCTCTGCCAACTTTCGGAATCGGACATTTAATCAAAGATGCTGACCCAGAACACGGTCAGCCAGTCGGCACACCTGTATCAGAAGAGCGGGTACGGCAGGCTTTTGATCTGGACATCCTTGTAACCATCGAGGATTGCCACAGACTGTACGACGACTTCGACGATCTACCAGAAGAAGCTCAGTTGGTCATCGCCAACATGTGCTTCAACCTCGGCTACCCACGCCTGTCAAAGTTCAAGGGTATGAAAGCTGGTGTTGATGACCGGGATTGGCATCGTGCGGCAGATGAAATGGTCGATTCGAGGTGGCATGATCAGGTTCCAAACCGAGCCAAAAGACTGGTAAAGCGGATCCGCGCCCTAGCACAAGACAACTAGGGAAATAAAACGCTTATTTTCCCTAGTTGCAAAGCACTGAAATTGTTAAATAAAAACATCGATTCTCGTCGAGCTAATTTATAATGACCGTATCAATACACCCTCAAGTCCCTGAGAATCGCTGTCCGCGCTGTCAATCACCCCTAAAAGTGGTTCAAGTGCACGGACACGGGCAGTGTAACTACTGTAAAGCTGTGATTGATGACTGTTGTCAGGGTGAAACCTGTCAGGTTTCCACACCTTCGGGTGGTTTGACCGGATCGCAGCGTACACCCATTACAACATGATCTTCATTTATCGTAAGTAGCTGCGCCGCCATCTCAGTGGTTCTATTGATACACTCATTAATAGTTTTGTAGGGGCCGCGTGTATCATCAGCCGCAAAACAACTATCTAAATTACCCATCATGCAAACCAGTACCATCGCCTCGAACATCTTCTTCTCCTTCACTATGTCGCGGGTAGTATACATCTACATGCGACTGGCAGTTTGGACAGTGAAGGTTGCTTACAATGAGCCAATCGTCTGAATCATCACAGTCGTGATCACCACCCCAAATAAGTTCTGTGCTACAATGCCAACAGTTCATTCTACGAAAGCTCTTTAAACAAAGCTATGTCAATATCTACAACCGTTTCTATATCCGCTGAATCATTTCTATCATACCTGCCGCCCTGTCTTTCTGGGTAGCTTTCGTTTAACGACACATAACCCGTTTTATCTTTCCAACAAACAACTAGGTTTGTGCGTAATCCTGTCGCATCGAATATCTTTTTAGCAGCGTCTATCTTCTTTTTTGATATCATATAGGTAGGGTACTTATCCCTTTCATTACTTCTTATTTTGACTTCAACAAACCCCCAAGCTTTTCCATTCGCTCCAATAAACAAATCAACAGGAGATGTTTTAGGCATCTTGTGCACTTCGCAGCACCAGATGTCTGAAAGCTTTTTTGCTAGCACCTTTTCTGCGTAAAGGTTTTCTGGTGTTTCATATAGTGGTCTTCTTTTCATTTATCCTACCTCGCCCCAGTTATCACCTAGCTCCGCGTCAACATCGAAGGGTATCTTCAGTCCTTCAACACAGGTTGACATGATCTCTACAATCCTGTCCGCCTGTCCTTGATCCTCGATACTAAAG
>Ga0208162_1000641_pt1 | contig 19475 bp, 11 predicted proteins | sample CB_VirMetaG_4_FD_184539 | JGI IMG/M metagenome (GOLD analysis project Ga0208162, IMG submission 184539) | Freshwater to marine saline gradient viral communities from Chesapeake Bay - CB_1508_1M Viral MetaG (SPAdes) (version 4) | ecosystem: Environmental > Aquatic > Marine > Coastal | place: USA... | reverse complement strand
GATTTAGAAGAGGTTCTTATGATTTTTATAAAACTAGCTGGAAATACTTAAACGATGCTTCTACAAGAGGTGCTGTTGCAGTTAGTAATATCGAAGGTGTATTAATTCCTGCGGGAACTTCTACAGTTTATGACCAAATTTTAGGTACAAATATTAGAAGACCATTCTTACACGTAAGATACAGATCTTCACAAGGAGATGATAGAAGATACAAAAACTGGATCACTGGATCTGTTGGAGGTGTTTACACTTCTGAATTAGATGCAATGCAAGTTAACTGGTTATCTGAAAGATGTCTTGTGACTCAAGCTGCTAACAATTTCGTATTGTTCCAAAGCTAAGATTGCTTTAATGTAAATTTTACCCTCGTTGTAATTACGAGGGTAACTTTTACTTTTATTAAATTTTTTATTATATTATATCATGTCAAAACAAAAAAACACAGACCCTTCTTGGGAAATAAAAGATAGAACATATTATCTTTTACAGGACTTAAGTCCTTTAACATATACTTTAGGAGCTAGAAATTCACGTAGATACCCTTTAATGTGGTTTGATGAATCAACTGGAACACAAAGAGAAATAAGATATGCAACTAATCAAAACTCACCGTTTGTTGATGAACAAAAAGGAGAAGTTATATTAGGTCATATTATTTTTGAAGAAGGAGCTTTAGTCGTTCCTAAAGAAAAACAAAATTTACAAAAATTACTTTCATTATATCATCCTAAAAAAGGTATTATTTATAATGAATTAGAGCCTATGAAAGTAGCAGAAGACGAGCTAGATCAAATCAACTTTGAAATTGATGCGTTAAATCTTGCTAAAAATATAGAAATAGATCACGCTGAGGCTATATTAAGAGTTGAAAAAGGCTCTAAAGTATCCGATATGAGTTCTAAAGAGATTAAAAGAGATTTACTTTTAATGGCTAAGAAAAACCCACAATCGTTTTTAGCTATTGCAAATGACGAAAATGTAGGGCTTAGAAATACAGCTATCAAAGCTGTGGAACTAGGAATAATTAAAATATCACAAGATCAAAGAACATTCCATTGGGGCTCTAATGATAGAAAATTAATGACAGTTCCATTTGATGAAAATCCATATTCAGCTATGGCTGCTTTCTTTAAAACTGATGAAGGTGTAGAAATTTTCAAAACAATAGAGAAAAAGTTACAATAATATGTGACTATAATTATAGTGAAAAGGGTCACTTTTGTGGCCCAAATCACTATTAAATAAAAAGTTAAAATGGCAATAAACGTAAATACTGTATATCAAACCGTTTTGTTAATATTAAATAAAGAACAGAGAGGTTATATGACACCTGTTGAATTTAATAAAACAGGTGCTCAAGCTCAATTAGAAATATTTGAAACATATTTTGAAAGCTTAAACCAACAGATACGTATTCCGCAAACAGATACAGATTATGCAGATAGAGTGGCTAATCTTGATGAAAAAATCTCTATATTTAAAGAGTTTGGAAACGCTACATCAATATCTTCAAGTAACGTTTTTAACTTACCACAACAATTTTCCGGCTCAGGAAACATAGCAACAACTACTTTACCAGCTGCTACAGCAGCGGCAACAACAGCTTACGTTATTCAAAATGCTACAGCTGATCAAATAACTAATAGTGTTATAGAAATTTTTCAAAATGGAATATTATTACCAGATACTATATATACAATAAATGGTACTACTATAAATTTTAACTCTCAGCCAACTGTTGGTCAAACTTTAATAGTTAACATTTATCCTAAAGAATTTTATAGACTAGGAGACTTGTTTTATCAAACAGGCGCTTTACCAACTCAAGAATTAGAAAGGGTTGGAACTAAAGATCTTTATCATTTATTAAGCTCTAAACTTACAGCTCCAACTACAACTTATCCAATATATATATATCAAGATAATAAAATAACTGTATATCCTAGCTCTATAACTAGTGGTGTTACAGTATCTTACATAAGAAAACCAATTGCTCCAATATGGAACTTTATAACTGGTTTAAATAATCAATACATATTTAATGCTTCTACTTCATTTAATTTTGAATTACATCCAGCTGAACAAACTGAATTAATATTAAAAATATTATTGTATGCTGGTGTTGTAATTAGAAGCCCAGAAATAGTGCAAGTAGCAGCTCAACAAGTTGCACAAGAAAATATTAATCAACAAAGATAATAAATTATGCCAACACCTAATGGAGGTTTAATAACCGAAACTAATAGACAGTATTACGCTGGAGCTCAGCAGTTTTATATAACTTCAGCAGGAGTAGGTCAAACTTTTACGTCAACTTTTGATACAGATTTAGTTTTTTATAGTTCAGATCCAGCTTCAAATGGCTATAATTTAAATAATTTTAAAATTTTTGTAAGTCCAGACGCAAATGTTTGGGCTGAATTAACACCAACTTCACCAACAGCATCGACAACAGGAACTACTGATAACAATGCGTACGGACCTGGAGCTGCTGTAACTGTAACTATAACAGCGAATAACACTAATGTGTTAGCTGGCATGAGTTTAGTTAATGCTTCTAGTGGGGTTTTGTATGGCACTGTAACATCTATAACAGGACCAACTCAATTTGTGTGTAATTTAACAACTCAAATACCTGTATCAACTAATTTAAGATTTCAGTTTTCTAGCCCTTGGGCTATGTTATCACCAAATATAATAACAATTAATGCAAGTTTAAGTATTGGTACCTATTTAAAAATACAATTAAATGAAAATACTTTAGGTGAAAGCTTAGGTAATTATGCCTATACTAGACTTAATGATGTAATTGATAATTTTTTAATTGGATACGTAGGCGCTGGCAAACTTATACCTAGTGTTAAAAGAACAGATGTTATATTTCATGCAAGACGTGGTTTACAAGAATTTAGTTATGATACATTAAAAAGTATTAAATCTGCGGAACTAGGTATACCTGTTAGTTTAAGTTTACAAATACCACAAGACTACGTTAACTATGTAAGACTAGCTTGGGTTGATAAAAAAGGTGTTTTACATACTATTCAACCAGCTGAAAAACTAACATCTAGACCTTATTATACTCCAGCTCAAGATGATGCGGGTGTGCCAACTCAAGATAGTAATAATAATAATTTAGAAGTTACTTCTAAAGTAAATGCCGCTTGGGATGCTAATGATCCAAGAGATATAAGTGGTGCTTACACAGAGCAATATAGTGAAGCTAATATATATTGGCAAGGATATTACAATGGTGCTTTAGGGCAAAGATACGGTCTACAACCTCAAACAAGTCAAAAAAATGGATGGTTTGAAATAGATGAAAGAAAAGGTACTTTTAATTTTACTAGTGAACTAGCTAATAGAGTTATAGTGCTCGAGTATATATCCGATGGTAATTCTTATGATTTAGATTTAAGAATACCTAAGTTAGCTGAAGAAGCTTTGTATGCACATATTATACATGCAATATTATCTACGTCTGCTAATGTACAAGAGTATGTTGTTAGAAGATTTAAACAAGAACGAAGTGCTAAATTAAGAAATGCTAAAATAAGATTATCTAATCTTAAGCTTGATCAAATGATTCAAACTATGAGAGGTAAATCTAAATGGCTTAAATATTAAATATGGCTGAAATTAAAAATAGTTTTCTAAGATCCAAGATGAATAAAGACTTGGATGATAGATTAATACCTAATGGTGAATATAGAGATGCGCAGAATATATCTGTAGGTAAATCTGAAGCTGATGATATAGGCGCTTTAGAAACTGTTTTAGGTAATGATTTAATAGATATAACTTTTCTTGGTGATAATACATTAAAAATAATTGGTCAATATACTAATGAACTTAACAATACTATTATTGTATTTTTAACTGATTATACCGATCCTTATACTAATGGTAATCCAACTTACGCGTCTTCTACAGCTAAATGTTATGTGTATGAATTATACGTAGGGCCAACGTCAGCTCAAAATACATGGACACTTTTAATTTCTGGTTCATTTTTAAATTTTTCATCAAATGATTTTATAACAGGTGTTAGTGTAATAGAAGATTTATTATTTTTCACTGATAACAGAAATCAACCTAGAAAAATAAATATAGAAACAGCTAAAAATAATCCTGGTTATTATAAAGAAGAGAGTAATATTTCTGTTGCTAAATATAATCCTTACGAACCTATAAGTCTTTTAAATAAGGTTACAACTACAACTGCAACTACAGGTCCTTCTACGACTATTATAGTAGCAGACGCTACAGGTATATATCAAGGAATGGCTGTTGTTCAATATGGTAACGCTGCCTTAGAGCCCAAAGATTATATATATGTAACAAATGTTGCTGGAACTACAATTACTATTAATAAATCAGTTAATATATCAGCTGGAGATGTTACTTTTTTAGCAACAACTATGACTGGTGTAGATATTACAGATAATTTTAATAATGGTAGCGCTAGCACATGGCCTGGAGATCCAGATTACTTAGAAGATAAGTTTGTTAGATTTAGCTATAGGTTTAAATTTGATGATGGTGAATATTCTATAATGGCACCGTTTACTCAGCCAGCTTTTATACCTAAACAAAAAGGTTATTTTTTAGGTAGTGGAGATCTTGGCACAGGAGCAACTCCTACGCCTTTAGATGAAGATAATGCTTTTAGAAGCACTATACTTCAATTTATGGAAAATGGTGTTCAAGATGTAGGTTTGTTAATACCTTTTCCAGATACAATAGATAATGTTAACACAAGTGTTGACGCTAATTATAAAATTAAAGAAATTGATATTTTATATAAAGAATCTGATGGATTAAGTGTTAAAGTTTTAGATACTATAGATCAGACAGACTCGAGTTGGTCTGGTACTTCATCTACTTTTTATTATGATTATCAATCAAGAAAACCATTTAGAACATTACCACAAGATCAAACAACAAGAGTTTATGATAAAGTTCCTGTAAAAGCTTTTGCACAAGAAACAGCAGGTAATAGAGTTATATATGGTAATTTCAAAGATAAATACACGCCACCTTTACATTTGACATATAGAATAGCTGCAGGCCCTAAAAGTACAGTTAAAAACTACGATTCATGGGTTGAGTATCCAAATCATTCTGTTAAACAAAATAGAAATTATCAAGTTGGTTTTGTTTTAGCAGATAAATATGGTAGACAATCAGATGTTATACTTTCAAATGTTTTATCTAGTAATACTACTGTTGGCGCAAATACTTATGGTGGTGATACAGTTTTTAATCCTTTTTATACAGCGACAGACGCAGCTAATTATCCTATTAGAGATTGGTTTGGCGATTCGTTAAAAGTTCAAATAGATAATATAATAGAATCTGGTGGTAGTGATAGTTTGCCTAAAGACTCAGGTCCTCAAAAAGGTGAACCTGGTTTGTATGCTATACCAAGAGGCAATGGTTTTGATGTCAATGGTGGAAGTCCTAGTGTAACGGGTTCTACATACGTTTTTAATCCTACGTCAGCAACTAATATACCTCAAATAAATGATTATCTTAGAGGTGAGTATAAAGATTTTGTTAAGGTGAGTTCTGTAACTGGCACAGGACCTTATACGGTTACATGTGAAGGTTCAATAAACCAAGAAATATACAATGCTAGTGGTAATGCTGGAGCAGATGTTAAGTTTGCTTATAGTATAAATCCTATAGGATGGTATTCGTATAAAATTGTAGTAAAACAACAAGAACAAGATTATTATAATGTTTATTTACCAGGTATAGTTAATGGATACTACGGTCATACAGAATATTTTGGTCAAGAAATAGGTGAAACTGCTTTTTCTACACTATTAGGTGATAATATAAATAAAGTACCAAGAGATTTGTCAGAGGTTGGACCAGAGCAAAGGCAATACAGAAGTAGCGTTAAATTATTTGGAAGAGTTGAAAATATATTGTTAAATGAAACGCCTTGGGTAGACTTAAATAAACAATTTTATCCTGGAATAAAAAAGCATGACATAGAGCAAATAGGCGTAGAATCAACTTTAACCGGACGAGCAACGCTTAGTCAACACCCTACTATATATCAAAATGAAACAGATCCTTATATAATGAGGATAAGCACTAGAAATCAAACTATTGGTAGACAAGACACCCAATCTGGTGACTCAGACTTTCCTTTGTTAGCTATATATGAAACAAATCCTGTAGAGTCTTTATTAGATATATTTTGGGAAACACCTACTGTTGGCTTAATAGCAGATTTAAATGCGTCTATATTAACTAATTTTACAGGCGCTGTAGGTTGGGGTTCATATAACTGGAATCAACCAGAATCTTTAGCTAAAGGTTCTGCTTTTATATCAGGTGTTTTTCCAGTTGATAACAGCGGCTCTTCAATGATCAATAATACTACTATAAAAAATGGATCATTCAGTGTTTTTGATAATGCTGGAAATAATGTAACTAATAAATTTTCTTTTATTCCTGACACTGGTTCTGGTTATAGTTTTATAACTAATTCTATTAATGGTGATTTTGTTTTTAATGAAACTATAAATATTAGAGAGTTTACAATAGGTTGTATAATAGTAGGTCCTGGCTCTGTTGAGTCAGCACAAATATTTCTTGGAGGTAATTTATCTAATTCTACGCCTATAATAAACGGTGGCGTTGCTTTGCCTACTATAACTATAACTACAGCGGATACTGGAACTATAGGTACAATAACAGGTACTAACGGTTCTTCTTCGAATGTTGCTGGCGCTAATACACAGCAATTAAAATGGAGTATTACAGCAGGCAATACTTCAAATTCATTTTCAATAAACGAAACAACAGGCGTATTGTCTAGACCTAGTGCTTCAAGTCCGTCTGGTACTTTTAACTTAACAATAAAATTAGAAGATGCAAATGGTAATACAACAAATGGTTCTTTAAGTGTTACAGCTACTCAACAAGTTGTTGTAAATTCTACAGTTATAGGTTATGCGTTTTATGCATCACCTCCTGGTCCATTTATTGCATCTTGTAATGTTAATGGTTCACAAAATAATGCTTGTGGCTCTAATTTATACTATAATACTACAACCAACAGTGCTACACCACAAGTTAATGATATTATAAGACAAGGACCAAATGGAGCTAGTTCACCATTTGCTGATGCAGGATATTACTCTTATAATTGCGCAGAAACTGGTTTAAACAATAGAAGAGTATTTTTTATTCAAGGGGATGACGGTAAAGTTACTCAAGTAATTACATGTTAAAATAAGTGATAATAAATTATGTCGGCAACTATAGAAGTTAAATATTTTAATACTTTTTTAATTAAAAAGCTAAAAAGTGTTGTTGAGGCTAATACAAAGCCTACGGCTCCGTTTACTAATATACCATCTGATTATACAGCTAATACTACATACGATTGGTATATTGAAGAAGCTAGAATTAGAGGTGGTTATAATAATACTATAGTTGATTTAGGTGTAAAAGCTTATTTAGATGAATTAGAACCTTTACAGCAAAATAGATTTAATACATTAATTTATTCAGGTGTATTTAATTCTAGAACAGGAGTAAATAATACAAACCAATTTTCTGTTGGTCAAGACATTACTAGATCAGCGGATCCAGCTAATGGTTCAATACAAAAACTTTATGCTGAAGATACTAACTTAATTATATTTCAACAAAATAAAGTTAGTAGAGCACTTATAGATAAAGACGCTATTTATTCTGCTGAAGGTAATGCTGCTGTAACTTCTACTAATTTAGTAATAGGTCAAATAGTAGCTTATGCAGGCGAATATGGTATATCAAATGATCCATTTAGCTTTGCTGTATATGGTTATAGAAAATACTTTACAGATAGAGCAAGAGGATGTGTTTTAAGATTATCAGCTGATGGTATTACAGAAATATCATCTTATGGCATGCATGACTTTTTTAGAGACGAATTAGCTGATTCTATACAACAAATTAGAGGAGGTTGGGATGCTCACAATAAAAATTATGTATTATCAATACAAAAAAATAACGGCTCTTATAAAACTTTAACCTTTGATGAAAGTGTTTTAGGTTGGACAAGCTTTTTTGATTATAAACCTGATTTTGTTACAAGTTTAAAAAATAATTTTTATAGTTTAAAAATTACAGTAAATAATGGTCAAGGCGTTTGGCTTCATAACACAGGTAATTACGGTAAATTTTATGAAATAGCTTATGATTCAAATGTTACAGTAATATTAAATAAAGAGCCATCACTTGTTAAAAATTTTAAAACAATTAATTATGAAGGTGGTGATGGTTGGCAATTAGAAAGCATGATAGCTAGTTCTGGTGATGTTTCTATTCCAATAGGTAAGTATACATTACAAACTACTTTAAGTGATTTAGAATCTAATTTATTTGTAAATAATTTTAAAAGAAAAGAAAATAAGTTTTTTGCAAATTTAATAAATAATTCACCTGCAACAGAAGGCGAAATACTGTGGGGACCATCTTCCACAGGTTTAAAAGGTTTCTTTACAGAAGTTAAAATAAAACTTGTAAACGCTGACTATCCAACGACTAAAAAAGAATTATTTGCAGTATCATCTGATATTGTAGAATCATCATATTAAATCAAATGGAATTAAATATAAGGATGCTAAAAGATTCTGATTGGAATACTTTAGTAGAATGGTGGGATGCTTGGCCTGAATGGCAAGCTCCTGCAAAAGATTTTTTACCAGAAAATGGTACAGGAGGTTTTATTGTTGAAAAACAAGACCAATCAATAGTTGCTGGATTTTTATACATAACAAATTCTAAAGCAGCTTTACTTGAGTGGATTGTTTCTAATCCTAAGTATAGAGAAGATGATAGGCAGCAGGCTATAGAGCTTTTAATAGAGGGTGCTGAAAACGTTTGTAAAAAACAAGGTATAAAATATATATTTAGTATAGGAAGAACTAAACAATTAATAAATACACATAAAAAATTAGGTTATCATGTAGATGATAAACCTTCACACGAAATAGTAAAAACAATATAATATGGCAATAGCAACAGCAATAGCAATTGGCGCAGGAGCTTCTTTATTAGGAGGAGCGGTTAGTGCTAATCAAGCTAAAAAAGCCGCCGGTAGAGCTCAAAGAAATAAAACAGCAGCGCAACGCGAGCTAGATTCTATAAAAGCGAGTAGACAAACTATCATAAATCCTTATTCTGGAGTAACTGATTTATCTACTTTAGCAAAAGATTTAAGTGGTATAATTTCTAATCCTTACGCTAATTTAGGCGTTGCCACTAGTGCCGCTGAAATAGAAATAGAGCAAGCTGATATTGCTTTAGCTAACACACTAGATACATTAAGAGCTACAGGCGCTAGTGCTGGTGGTGCAACTGCTTTAGCACAAGCCGCTTTACAAAGCAAAAAAGGTGTTGCTGCAAGTATAGAACAACAAGAAGCTCAAAACGAAAAACTTAAAGCTCAAGGAGAACAACAACTTCAACAAATGAAAATGTCTGAACAACAAAGACTACAAGGTATAGCCATTGCAGAGGGGCAAAGAGTTCAGTCAGCTGAAGCAGCAGGTAAACAATTTATGTTTCAAGCTCGAGAAAATAGAACAAATATGGATCTTAATAGAGCCGCAGGTCAAATATCACAAGCACAACAACAAGAAGCTGATGCAACAGCTGCTCAAGCGGCTGCTTGGGGTGGTGCTTTAAGTGGTGTAGGAAATATAGCAGGAGCGGCTATAGGAGCTTATGCGCCGAAACCCGGCGCAGCGCCAGGACCCGGCGCCGCCGGGAAAGTAAATAGCCCGGCTGGGCAAACAAATACGTCTACTTTTAGTTTTTAATACACGATACAAACCTAATGATACTGTAGTTTTTACGGAAACTTATTTAATAATTATTAATATAAACGCATGGGAGCATACGAAAATCCAGCAATAATACGAGACACCTCAGGTCAAATATATGGTCAAGCTATAGCTAGTTTTGGCCAGTCTATAGCTAAAGGTATATCTATTTATGGGCAAAAAGTACAAGAAGCAAATAGAAAAGCTCAAGAAAAAATAGAAAGACAACAAAGAATAGCTTATGATATTGAAGATAAAGCATATGCACAAGCTAATAAAAACTATGCTGAACTAGCATCTAAAGATCCTTCGCTGGTAGATCAGTTTAAAAAACAAACAGAGCTTTTATTAAAAGGAGATGGTGAAAATATTGGTGCTATAGAAGCTCAAACTTTATTAGCAACTCAAAATGATTTAACTCAAGAAGAAAGGCAAAACTATAGAAATATAGTAAATAAAGCTCAAACTTTTCAAATATCAGCAGTAGAAGGTGGTGGTAAAATTTTAGCAGATTTAGAAGATCAAAAAGGTATATTAGCGCAAGATATAGCTAGTACTCACGCTTGGGTTGGTTCTAATGAATTAGAAAAAGACACATCAATGTTAACATCTTATGTTTTAAGTGGTAAAAAAGCTGATGGCTTAACTGGTAGTAAAGAACTTATACCTGGTGCAGATGGTTCTATGATAGTTAAAGTTACTTCCACTATAGATGAAAATTCTAATTTATTTAAAAACCTAGATGAAGAAACTAAAGAGTTTTTAAAAAATAATGATTATAAATTAGAATGGAAAAGAAATATAAACGAATGGAACGAAGGTCTTATAGATGAAATCCCAGAAAAAGCAGATTACGATCAAATAGCCATTACCAATGGATTTCAATCTAAAGGAGGTGGTATAACACCTGAATATATTGTAGGTGGTGAAACTGGTATATCTAAAATAATTTCAAACGGAAAAATATTTGATGCCGAATATATTGATGTAGACGGTTTTATTAATTCACAATCTTTTCAAAAGGATATGTTAGGTAAAGCTAGCGGTTATTTAGCTCGAGGCAATGGTCAGTTAAGTTCTTTTATGACTTATAAAATGAGAGATGGTAGTTTTAATGTAAATGAATTTAAAAAACAAACAACACCTCAACAAGAGCAAGAAGTTGTTAACGCTTTAATAGAAGATTTTAAGAATACTAAACTTTCTGATTTAGATCAAAGAAAAGCTACACCACAAGATGTAAAAAACTTAAGAGCTTTAGGTAAAAATGTTAAGGTTGGTGAATCTATTTATGTAAAAATTATTGGAAATGGTAAAGATATCCCTCCTAGTGACTATGAATTAACCTTAGGTGATAAAATAGTTAATGAGGTTAGGAATATTAAAATAACCCCAATACAAACAGTTGGTGGTTTACAAGGTGATGAAGCAAAAGATGAAACAAATGCAGATACAGTAATAAACGCTAATATAGAAACACATAAAGAATATTTAAGAAAAAAAGGTATAAATGCTAAGTCTAAAAACGATATTCTTAGCGTGTTAAGAAAACTAAAATCTGCAGGAAAAACAGATGATGACAATGTGTTAGTAGATGACGCATATATAGAAAACTTTAAAAAATCAGGACAATACTTATTTGTTGAAGATTTAAAAACCGGAAAACTATACGAATTACCTAGTTATAACCCTGAAATCAATGAAAGTTTATTGCCTATACTTAATATGTATGGTGGTTTTGGGAGTAAAACAAAAGAAGAATTAAGCGCTGGTGTTACGTTACCATAAATAATTAAATTATGTTTGAATATAAAGGATCACAATTTACTTTAGACCAGATAGAACAAAGGGCTAAAGAAAAAGGTTTAACATTGCAAGAGTATTTATCTGCTAATCCTGAGATTACAGAAGTTGCTAAAGAAAAGCCAATAGAAGAAGTAAAGACAACACCTGTAGTTCCGGATGCGGTTGCAGGAGAAGAGATAGCATCCGATATGGCATTACCTTCGGATCCTGGTTTATCGGATTTACCAAAAATACCAACTCAAATAGGTAATGAGCTGCAAGGTATGTCTATAGACGATATACCAAGAGAAATACCTACAGATGGTAAACTAGAGTTTGGTGATCCTAGAGATTTAAACACACAGATAAGCGATTATAGAAAAGATTATATAGATGCTTTCAATGGTAAAGGTAGATTTGCAGAAATGCTAGTTGATAAAAATCCTAGAGAACGTATAGAATTAATTGAAAGATTAATACCTAAGCCTAAGTATGTAGATAAAAAATACAATAGACAAACAGATTCTTTTGATATTGAGCCTACAGAAGAAGCTGTAGAAATTTTTAGCTCTTATTTACCTTCTGATTTTGATTTATTTGATAAACCAGAACAGTTTAATAAAGCTATGGAAGACGCTAAAGTTCAAGCTTTAAACGATGATCCTGTTGTTAAGGTTATGTTAGGTGCTAGAATGTCTGTTTTAACTAAAGAAGCAGAGGCTTATCAAAAAACTTTAAGTGATAAATATGATTTAACCACACCTGACGGTGTTAATAAAGCTAATAAAGATTATCAAAATTGGTTTAATACTAATGTTGTACAATACATAGAAGATTCTGAAATTATTCAAGAAATGTCAGATCAACTAGAAGATGTTGGAGATGTAGCTATGTCAAAAAAAAATACAGAATACGGTAGATCTAAAGATTTTGTTCTTTCTACTTTTGATTTAGATAAAGATTCTAGTGTTTTAGATTTTGGTGAAGCTATGTACAAAGGACTTAGGCAAATGGGTGTTGGTTATAGAAAATCATCAACAAGTCAGTTTCATAACAGTATAATAAAATACGATAAAAAATTACAAGATTATAAAAAAAGATTAGATGCTGGAAAAATTAGTCAAGAAAAATATGATGGATTAGTTAAGTATTATAAAACTAGAAAAGAAAAAGCTCAGCGTGCTATAGTGAACAATGTTAAAGCTATTTCTGAAACAGAAGGTTATTTAAGTTTATTTGAAAAATCTGATTTAAAAGATGGTACACAGTTTGATGATGTTGTTAGAGTGTTAGGTGAAGCTATACCTCAAATTGCAGCCGCAGGAGCTGGTGCTGTAACAGGTAATCCAGCTTTAGCAAGCTTAGGTCTAGTTTCTATATTTGGCCAAGAGTATGGTAATAATTATTATGAAGCAATAACAGAAGGTCTTTTAGCAGAAGGTCTTGAACCAACTGAAGAAAATATAGCTAAAGCTATAAGTGATGGAAAATATGCTAATAGAGCTGAGGCCGCTGCTTTTGCAGGTTTACAAACTGCTTTAGAAAGAGTTGGTGCAACTAAAGTTATGAAAAACTTTTCTAAAAGTATAGGCTTTGGAGATGTTAAAAAAATGTCTTCATCGATATATAAAGATGGTATAGTAGACTTTGCAACAAAATCTTTACCTAAACTAAAAACATTCGCCAAAGGAGCTGGTGCAGAATATTTAACTGAAGGTGCTCAAACAGGTTTATCACAATTAGCCGTTGGATCTCAATTACAATTAGAAACAGATTTAGATTTAGGGTATACACAATTTTTAAATGGAGAAGAAATATTAGAAGCCGCAGAAGCTGGTGGATGGGTTGGTGGATTACTGCCTTTTGGTGGTGCTACTATTAATCAAACTACTTTAGAACTTAGAAATGCCGCTAGAGATGTTGCTACTAAATTTGATTTAAAAGGCAGCATGTTAAAACAAGTCAATGGTTTTTTTAAAGCTGCTGAAGAAAATTTAAAAATTAAATTTGAAAAAGGAGAATTAACGCAAGAAGAATACAAAGAAGAATTACAAAATCTTAGTAATAGTAGAAATACAGGTATAAAAATACCTAAAAACTATAGTGAAGAAAGTAAACAAAAAGCGTTTGATTTAATTTTACAAAGAGATAAACTTACTAATGAAATAGCTGGTTTAGATGAAAGTTTAGTTGAGCCTCAAAAAGAACAAATAAAAGATATAAACACAGAGTTAGCTGTAATATCTTTAATTGAAAAAGGTAGAATTAAAGCTGATCAAGACAGTGCACAAGATACCACTAGCGCTACTAAAATAGGTGAACAGTTAGGTTTTAGTGTTAATAAGCTAACGCCAGAGCAGATAAAAGAAAAAGGATATAACGTTAAAGAAGATTTAGGTTTTATAGAAGGTGATCAAATATTTTTAAATGAAGATTTGATTGGTAAAAGTACAAACGTTAAAACAGCTTCTCACGAGCTTTTACATGGTATATTATATAATTCTATAAAAAACGGTAAACTAAGTAGATCTATTATAGAAAATTGGTATAAAAATAATTTATCAGAAGAGCAAATAAAAGTTTTAGATCAAAGAATGGAGCAGTATAAAACTCTTAAAACTAAAGAAGGTAAAAACTATTTAGACGTAAGACCTGATGAATATTTAACTCAAATATACGAAGCTGGTTTAATTGATCAACCTGGTATGTTTGAAAAAGTAAAACTTTTAGTTCAAGATATTTTAAACTTAATCCCTGGTGTAAATGTTAAGTTTGTTAAAAAAGATGATTTAAAAGATTTTTTAAGAGCTTATCAAACAAGTATAAAAACAGGTAAGTTATCTAAAAAAGTTGTAGATGTAGTGGGTGGTAAAATTGATGTTAAAGCACCGGTTGCTTCTTCAAAAATAACACCTAAAGCTCAAGAATTTATTGCATTAAACAAAGAAGGTGTTATTACTAACGAAGCATTAGTAGATATTATAAATTCACCTTCATCTACTTCAGTAGATAAGTTTGGAGCTATAGAAGCTGTTGTAGAAGCTAATTGGCCTGTTATAAGTAATGCTATAAAGTTTAATCCAACAGGTAGTATACCTATGGATGCTGTTAAAACAGCTGTAACAGAACAAATTCAAGGTATATTTCCGGGTAGAAAAGTTCCTTTATTTAAAGATTATGATGAAAGCCAAGGCAAAGTTAATACTGTTATTAGTAGTTTTTTAAGGCCTAGACAAGCTGAAATATTAGAAAGAGCTAAGAAAATAGGTGGTATAACACAAGAAAGCACTAGTGTTGATTCTAAAGAAGCTAAACAAATTAAAGATACTACTACAGAAAAAATTACAGAACAAGTTGCTAAAAAACCTGTAAAAGCTAAAGAAAGTTTAAGAAAAAAAATTAAACTTACTGATGCTACTAGTAAAAAAGTAGTTGATGCTGTAGTAAAAACATTCGGTACTAAGTTACCACCAGCTGACTCTAAACAATTTAAACAAGCATTGTTAAAAGCTTTTAAAACAGAATTAAAAACAACTATAGCTAAAGATGTTTTAGGATCAAGAGTGGCTTATGAAACTTTTTTAAGAGATAACTTTGAAGCTATAATAGAAGCATTACCTCAAGATGTTATAAATAAAAGGTTTAGACCTTTTGCAGAAGATACTGGTAAAAGAGAAAAAACTAAAGAAGGTAAAAAAATATTTAAGAAAAAAGATATTACTAAAGCGGAATTTATAAAATACTTTTTAGGTAGAGACGTAGGTACATCGACTAAAGGCACTAGAAAAGATGCACTAGCAGAAGCTTTAGCTCAAGAGTTTGCAACAGATGCTACTATGCAAACCATACAAAGACCTGATGTGAAAGAAAAAAGAGAGTTTGTAGATAAAACACAAACTACAGAAAAAGTTTCTAAAGCAATTAAAAGACCTATTGATTTAAAGTTTAGTAAAATAGCAAAACTAGAGCTTTCATACAAACAAGATTTTTATCAAAAATTACCAGAAATAGGAAAAGCTATTGAAGCTAGCAATATTAATTTTAAAAATAAAAACTCTTGGAAAGAAATAAAAAGCATTGTATCACCTATTCTAGGAAAAGATTTTCCTAAATTAAATGAGGTTTCTCAAGATTTACAAAAATATATTAAACAATACTCTGAAGTTAAAGAAAATTATAAAAATTTAAACACATTACCAGAGCAAAGTTTAGATGAGTTTTTATTCAACGAAACCCAAGCCGCTGAAACAAATACTAATATTATAAAATTATTAGAATTAGGTAATGTAAAAATGACTACTTTATTTAATAACGTAGATAATATTATTAAACAAAGATTATTTGCCAAGGAATTAGGTAATCACTTAATAAACACAGGGATGAAACCCGCTGAAGTTGCTAAATTATTTATATCTTACTACAAAGGTATGTACGCTACGAGTAGTAAAATAGGTGATGGAGGAATTATTGTAGACAACCAAGGTAATGTTATTAAAGGAAACGAAAAAAACATCGGAACACCAAGGTATCAATCATTTTCTAATGTTAATGATTTTGTTAATAACGTTATTAAGCAAATTAAAGGTTTAGAAAACATCAAACTAACACCTTCAGGTCAAGTTAAAAACAAACAAAATATAGGAGGTGTTATTGTTGATTTTAATCTTTTTAGCGAAACATCTAAGTCCGCAATACAAGATAAAGATTTTGCTGGTAGAAAAAAACAAGCTAAAGAAGCTAGAAAATCTATAGATTTAATGATGAGCTTTATGGTTGATCAAGTTTTAAATAAAAAATCTATATACACTAAAGAAGATCTAGCAATGCTTATGGCTTCTATGAAAAGCAATATGCAAGGTCCTATCAAAAGAGCCGCTAATTTAAAATACATATATAAAGGTAAAAAAGTAAATATCAAAGATCTTAGATATGAACACATGATACCAACAAATTATGTTCTTTTAAAATTACTAGATTTTTACATGAATAGCAAAGGTTCTGTTAGAAATTTTAATGTAAATAAATTATTCGAGCAATATACAGTTGCTGTTATTCCTAAAAGTATGGATCAAGTTTTAGAAAAAATGAAATTAGTAGATGTTATGCCTGCTAATTATTTTGATGGTGATCCTTCTTATAAAAGATATTATAATATAAAAACTTTTGGAGCTCCAGGTGTAGTTGCTATAAAAAGTATAGATCCTAAGGATAATGGAAAAGTAATTGGTGAACAATGGGTTGCGGCTGAAACAGCTTTTAGTAAAGCTAAAATTTATAATGAAAAAATATTACCACCTGTTATAAATAAAAAGTTTAATAAAAATACAACTAATGATCAAGTTTTAAATGAAATGGAAAAACTTGATAAAGAAGCTTCAGATGCTAGAGTTGCTTTTAGTAAAACTCAAAATCTTAATAAAGATTTTAATGATATATTAGAAAAAGCAACAGGTATTGGTACAGAAAAAAGATATGGTAGAGCTAAAGCTAGAGCCGTAGGTGCAGATAAAGGTAGGTTTGATTTATTAGGTATACCACCATCAGCTCAAGACTTTGTAGGTTTAACTAGATACTTTGCTGGTAAAGGCAAACAAGGTGATGAAACTATAGCTTGGGTAAAAGAAAACTTTTTAGATCCATTTGCTAGAGCTAATATAGACATATCAAACGCAAGAGTTGCTTTAGCTAATGATTTTAAAGCTTTAAAAAAGCTATTAGGTGTTAGTCCTAAAGACTTAAATAAAAAAATAACTGGTGAACCTTACACTGTTGGTAATGCTGTTAGAGTTTATACATGGTCACAACAAGGCATGACTATTCCAGGTTTATCTAAAGCTGATCAAAAAATACTAGAAGACTATGTTACTGCAGATGAAAACTTAGTTACATTTGCTAATGAGCTTATAGCTATAAATAAAGATAATGGTTACCCTAAGCCTACTGAAGGTTGGTTAGCTGGTACTATTACAACTGATTTACTATCAGGTTTGAATACTGTTGTTAGAGCTAAGTATTTAAAACAATGGCAAAATAATGTTGATGAAGTATTTAGTGAAACTAACATGAACAAGCTTGAGGCGGCTTATGGTAAAGGTTATAGAGATGCTTTAGAAAACATACTTGGTCGTATGAAAACTGGTACTAATAGAGGTTTTAAAGGCGATACATTAACTGGTAGATTTATTGATTGGATTAACAATTCTGTTGGAGCTATTATGTTCTTTAACATGAGATCTGCTGTGTTACAAACTATATCAGCTGTTAACTTTGTGAACTGGTCTGATAACAACCCATTAAAAGCTGCCGCTGCTTTTGCTAATCAATTTCAATATTGGAAAGATGTAATGTTTTTAATGAACTCTGACTACTTGGTTGAAAGACGTAATGGTTTAAAAATAAACGTGAGTGAAGCTGATATTGCTGAAATTGCTGCTGAGTCTAAAAATAAAGCTAAAGCTTTTATAAGTAAAATATTAAAACTAGGTTTTTTACCTACACAAATAGCAGATAGTTTTGCTATTGCTTCAGGTGGTGCTACGTTTTATAGAAACAGATATAAAAGTTTAAAGAAAGAAGGTTTATCTGATAAAGAAGCCGAAGCACAAGCGTTTCAAGATTTTAGAGAAATAGCTGAAGAGTCACAACAATCAAGTAGACCTGATAGGATTAGTCAACAACAAGCAGGTCCAATGGGGCGTATTATATTAGCTTTTGCAAACACACCAGCCCAATATGCTAGATTGATGCAAAAAGCCGCTAGTGATCTTAAGAATCGCCGAGGGGACGATAAAACTAATATATCTAAAATATTATATTACGGAGCTATACAAAATGTTATATTCAACGCTTTACAACAAGCTTTATTTGCTATGGCCTTTGGAGATGAAGAGCCTGATGAAGAAAAACTAAATAAAAAATATACAGGTATAGCAAATGGTATGGCTGATTCATTATTAAGAGGTATTGGTTTTCATGGCGCTGCTATATCTACGCTTAAAAATGCAATAATGAAATTAGCCGAAGGCAAAGAAGCTCAAGATGCTGCTATAGAATTATTGGACATTTCGCCTCCTATATCTTCTAAAATAGGTAAATTAAAATCTGCAGGTAGAACATGGGACTGGAATAAAAAAGAAATAATGGAAAAAGGTTGGTCACTTGATAATCCTGCTTATTTAGCCGCTGGTCAAGTTATTAGCGCTGCTACAAATATACCGCTTGATAGAGGTATAAGAAAATTACAAAATTTAAAAGATGCTTCTGATACTGAAAACGAAGAATGGATGAGGGTTGCAAATGCTTTAGGTTGGGCTAAATGGGAATTAGAATGGAAAAAAGATAAACCAAAAAAAGTAAAAACTAAATCATTTTTTAAAGCACCAAAAATTAATGTACCAAAAATAACTTTACCAAAATTTTAAAATATGGAAAAATCATCATCACCATTATTAAGAAAATTAAGCGCTAGCTGTAAAGCAGCGGCTAAAAGAAAATTCGATGTGTATCCATCAGCTTATGCCAATATGTGGGCATCGAAACAACAAGGTAAAGGTAAGTGCTAATGGCTAAAGCTTATAGAGGAGTTTTAAAAGCTCGTATAAACAAACTTTATGGAGGCGATGTTACTTGTAGTAAAATTAAGAAATTAAAAGCAAGATCAAAAGCTACAAAGCGAGATGTTCAATTAGCTAATTGGTTTATTAATATGCAAAATTGTAAAAAATAATGACTTATATACAGCCTGCAAAAAAAGGAACTAAAGGTGGAGGTACTAGAAAAGTATGTTTACCTAAAGCTAAAATAGCTAGCATGAGTAAATCTGAAAAACAAGCTGTTATAAATGCTAAACAATCA
>Ga0208162_1000640_pt1 | contig 19504 bp, 17 predicted proteins | sample CB_VirMetaG_4_FD_184539 | JGI IMG/M metagenome (GOLD analysis project Ga0208162, IMG submission 184539) | Freshwater to marine saline gradient viral communities from Chesapeake Bay - CB_1508_1M Viral MetaG (SPAdes) (version 4) | ecosystem: Environmental > Aquatic > Marine > Coastal | place: USA... | reverse complement strand
TACTCCTGCTGTTTTAAAAACTGTATTAGTAGCAAGACCTTTTGGTGGAGTATTTAACACAAAAGAAGTAATTGTATTAACAGATGGAAATCATTTACAAGATTATAGTTTTCCAATTAAATTAACAGAGAAAACAGATCTAGAATTTAGAGCTGAATCTAGTTCAGCTTCTGTAAATTTTAATGTATCTGCTTCTCTAAACATATTATATGTACAAAACTAATGGCTAATAGATATATCAATAAATTTTACGATCCATCAGATACGTCACAAGTTACCTTGTATACAGCACCGTCTAATGCAAGAGCAATCATACAAAACATACAATTAGTCAATGAGTCTGGTACTAAAGTTTTTAAAGTCTTTATTACAGACACTTCAGCATCAACAACCTATCAAGTTGCTTATGCAAGTGTCACGGGCCCAACAACATGTAACATGGCCAAAGGACCTTTGATCTTAGAAGAAAATGATATCCTTTTATTGCAAACAACAGACACATCAGCTATAACTGCTGCTGTATCGATATTAGAATTTGATAGAACATAATGAAGACAGTTAACATTAACGGCAAAGACGTTCATGTAATAGAGCCTACTGAGGTCATTACGACCATAAAAAACAAGAAAACAGGGGAAATATACAAGGATGAAGAAGCCGCTAAAAATGTACCGGCAGAAGACATACAAAGAGATGTATTAGTTAAGATGCCAAGCCTTGATTTATTTGGTAAAACCGAGTAATATTGAGCATTTACAGGATTCCATACCTGCCCACTTAACAATTAACTTAAAGAGAATATGGCTATAACAAGAGGACAAATGCAAAGACAATTATATGGTATTGGAAGTTTAGTAGACCGTGAAAAATTCGGTATTGGAAGTAAACTTAAAAAATTTGTAAGGAATATTATTCCTAATGAAGTATCAAAAGTTGCTACAACTATAGCACCTTTTATTGCTCCGTTTGATCCAGCAACTGCTGCAGTATTATCTTCTGTTGGTTCTTTTGATCAAACAGGAAGAATAGGAAGTTCTTTAAAAAGAGGAGCTTTAACTTATGCAGGTGGACAAGCTGCAAGATATATTGGTGGAGCAGGATTTCAAGCTTTACCAGGTCAAGCAGGATTTACAGGTCAATCTTTATTAAGTCCTTCTGCCTATCAAGGTGGAATCATGGGAGCATTAAAACCAGGAACAGCTAGAGGATTAACATCACCTATCGGGACAGAAACAGGTTTAGGTAAATTTTTATCAGGAAGAGGAACGCCAGAAGCTTCTGAAATAGCAGGTGTCGATAAAGAAGTTTACACAGTAGGATCAAAAGCAGATCAAGCTGCTTTAGAACAAGCCATAACCGGAGGAGATTTAGCGGAAGCAGAAGCAATTAGATCTTCAACAGTTTATGGTTCAGATATTCCTGGTGCTATTACGAAGACTGCAACACCTACTATTAGTGTAGGAGACAGAGTTTCTAGTATCATGAAGGGTGATGATATTTTAGGTAATGCATTTGAACTTGCAAAATCTGGAGCAAAAACAATATTTACAAATAAAGACGGTTCAATAGATAAAAGAGCTGTCATTGCAGCTATCGCAGGTGCTGCTTCTTATGCAGAAGCAAGAGCCGCGGCTAAAGAATTAGGAACAGATATTACTGAAGAAGAATACGATGAGGCAACTAAAACAGAAAAATTAGGAGAGTATCAAGGTTACTTACAAGATTTCTTTAAAGGTAAAAAAGATGGTGGAAGAATACCTTTTGCAAATGGATCGGAAGATCCTGCTCCTATATCAGGAGATGAATTAAAAAAGATTATTGAAGAGTTCATGAAGAACCAAGAAAAAGAAGAACAGCTTAGAAAAAAACAAAAAGATGGAACTAATCCTATGGAAGACATGGGTAACATGGGTGTAGTTACTAGAGGTTTACCAGAAGAAGCTTATGAACAAGAAGATCAATCTATTTCTTATATGGATCCAAAAGCAAAAGAAAAAATATTTGAATCTATGGCTACAATGGAACCTGGTTCACGAATGAGTGTGATTGAATTCATGATGAAAGCAGGCAAGATGTCTGAAGATGATTATAATGAATTTATCAATAGACTTCAAATGGGAGTTGAGGAAGAAGAAACAAGGATCACTAAAGATATGGGTGGTAGTGCTTATACTCCAGAACAAGTTTTAAAAATGAAAAGAATTTTATTTCAGTTAGATGATAATCCAGACATTTTAGTCATGGATGATGAAGAAATTGTTCAAATGTATATGCAATTAGCTGAAAATGAAAAAAGAGCTAAAGGTGGTAGAATTGGATATGCTAGTGGCTCAAAGGATCCTAAATTCGATCCGAGTGCTCCTATATATAAAGGTATTAATAAATCACTCGTAAAAGAATTTATCGAAGAGGGTATTCCATTAGGTTATAGATCAGTAGAAGAATACTATAATGATTTCTACGGACGTTCCGATGAGTTTTATAAAGATGGTGGTAGAATTGGTTTTAAAAATGGTAAAACTAAAGAGACTAGAGCTGAATGGGTTGCAAGAAATTACAAAATATTTGATAGAGAAGGTGAATATTTTGCTGATAAAAGAGAAACACCTATTGATTTACCGGAAGATAAAATAAGCTACTTTAGTGAACAAGAAGAATATGAAAAAAGAAATAAAAAAGCAGTAGGGGGTATTATGGACCTTCCAACGGGTCAACCTAGAACCAATCGACAAGGTGTTAATGAATTGGACTATAGACAATCAGGTGGCTTTGTTCCAATCGGTATTAAAGAAAGAGCAGATGATGTTCCTGCAATGTTATCAAAGAATGAATTTGTAATGACTGCTGATGCCGTTAGAGGTATTGGAAATGGTTCTGTTGAAAATGGTGCACAGAAATTATATAATTTAATGAAGGAAGCCGAAAAAGTCGGTAGAGGAGTAGCATAATGGCTGAAACAACTTATACTACGATACAACGTAGAGCACCTTTTTTAGAAGCAGGTCAAGAGGCTTATGTTGATTTATTAACTCAACAAGTTGGAAGAGCTCCAGGTACAGAAGGTGTACCTACATTAGCAGAACTTGCACCTCAAGTTGCACCTACAGATATTTTATCACAACAAGCAAGACAAGCGGCTGCAACTCAAGCAGGTTTAGGATCATTAAGTTTTGATCCAACTACCGGAACTGTAACGGGGGTTGGAGCTGGAACCGGTGTTGCTGGTTATGAACCTTATTTACAAGCGGCAGAAGCACAGCTTGGACCAACTGCATATCAACAATACATGTCGCCGTACCAACAGGACGTAATTTCAACTACGCTTGCAGAGTTTGATAGACAAAGACAAATTAAAGAACAAACTTTAGCGGCTCAAGCTATTGAAGCTGGAGCTTTCGGTGGTGGAAGAGAAGGTGTTCAAAGAGCTGAGTTTGCAGCACAATCAGATTTAAACAGAGCTGCATTACAAGCGCAATTACTAGGTCAAGGATTTACACAAGCACAAAACCTTGCTCAACAACAATTTGCTGCTCAAAGAGGTTTAGCATCGTTACAACCTTCATTGGCGGCAACTACTGTTCAACAATTAGGTGCAGCAGGAACTGCTGAACTTGCTCAACAACAAGCTCTTCTTGATGCACAAAGACAAGCAGCTCAACTTCAATATCAAGAACCCCTTAGTCGAATCCAGGCCCTTGGATCTGGTTTAGCTTCTATTGCAGGAGGTGTTCCTATCACAACAACTCAACAACAACCTACTGCCGCAACTCCTGGCGCGTTATCTCAAGCAGTTGCAACTGCTGCAGGAGCATATGGTTTAGGTAGTATATTTGGAGTTAGATAATGAAAATACTTAATCGTCCCATGTTCAGAAAAGGCGGATCCAGCAAAGGTACAGGTGTAATGTCTATGGTTGAGCCTAGAGAAAACTATCAATTTGGAAGTACAATTAAAAATATTAGAGATTTGCAAACTCAATATCAAACAGAACTTATGAAAGCATCTCAACCTTCTAACGTAGAAAAAGCTGCATTAATTGCACAGATTGCAGGTACACCAGGTGGACTATATGAAAAGATTACAGCTACTCTTCCAACTCAAACTAAAATAGCTGCTCAACAAAGAGCACTAAAACCTGAGTTAATAAAACAAAAAATGGCAGGGGAAATTGAAATTGCAAAATTAGAAGCTGCAGCTGGAAAAGGTACTACTTTTAAAAGAGATTTAAATACAACAATTGAGTTCATGAAAGATTTAAGAAAACAAGGAGATCCTACTTTTAAAAATTTATCTGACGTTCAAATTGAAAAAAGAGCATACGACGATGTATCTAAAAAATACAGAACCAGCAGGTCTCCAACAACAGCTCTTCAAGATATGACTAGAACATATGGTGAAAAAATATCTGAAAAAGTTGGTGATGTAAAAGCAGCGATTAGAGATGGAGATAAAGAAGAGTATGATATTGCTGTAGCAGAATTAATGACTATAAAAAGACTATTTGATAATACTCCAGGATTAAGTGGCTATGGAAAACTATTTGAAGTTCCTCCTTTTCCTGTAAAGGGTAAAAAAGATGGAGGAAGAATAAAACTAAAAGATGGAACAGATCTTGAAATGGTAGACACCGAAAATACTACGCCTGAATTAAAAGAAAAAGCTGAAATGATTGGAGATACTATTGAATCCAATCAACCTGTACAGTCAGGAACTGAATTAAAAAGTTTTACTTATGATGAATTAAGAGGAAGACTTCCCAAAGAAGTAGACGATGGAATAGTAAATCTTTTAGCTAATAGTCAAGAAGCTTTAGAAGATTTTGCATATATTACAACTCAAACAGATATCGGTAATTTCAACCAAAAATATGGTGTGAATTTAACACTTCCGGTATCCGAATAACGGGAGTGCCGAATGGCAGAAGAATCAAGAAGTATAGGCCAGTTTATTAAAGATGCCCTTGAAGGAAAAGCTGGCAGAGAAAGAGCAAGACAAATAAGAACGGGAGAAATAGAACCATCTCCTTTTTCTATCTCAGATCAATTAGTTGCTAGAGGTATTTCTAAAACAGGAGATGTTCCTTTTCAACAAGGGGTAATGAAAGGTGCATCCGACATATTAAAAGGACTCTCACAAATTGTAGGTATCGGAGTAGATATTACTTCTAACTATTTTGATTTTATACCTGATACAGATACTTTAGCTGCTATTGAAGAAGTCTGGCCTAAGATACAAACTGAATCCACGGTAGGAGAAGTTACAGCCTTACTAACACAATACGCCTTACCCGCAGGTATTATTGGAAAAGTCGCTGGACCTTTAGTCAAACTTAAAAAAGTAAAAATGAAAAACTTAGACCCTAGGTCTTCTTCGTTTACAAAAAGTGCATACAAAGATTTAGCTAAATCGGTTGGTTTCTATGGAGGTATAGGTGGAGTAACCGATACTTTAGTTTCTACTCCAGGGGATCAACTTAATTTATTTTTTGATGAAGATCAGGATATTAAAAATAAAAGAGGAAGTGACAGAGCAATTGCAACTTTAAAAGAAAAAATAAAGTTTGGTGCAGAAGGATTTCTCTTAGGAGGTATTCCTGCAAGTTTACCTGCTGTAGGTTTAGGAGTAAAATATGGTTTATTTAAACCTATGGCGATTGCTGCTAAAGGACCAGGTAGAGTTATCGTTAATCGTGTTGTAGACCCTATATTAGAAGCAGGGTCTAAAATTTTAGGTTCAGAAAAATCAGGTCTTCCTACGTTGCTTAGAAAAGCAGGAGATGCAAAAAAGAAATTTATGGATAAGTATCCAGCGTATAAAGATTGGAGAATGTTTGATCCTAATTCTGTTAATAGAACAGAAAGATATTTAAAAAGATTGGACAAATACGTGTTATCTTTTTTAAGATCTGACGGAGATATTTATGGAGAAGGTGCTCAATTAATTCGTGATGCAGAAAAAGCAGTTGCCATTGATGTAAGACAGACCAATGAGTTTTTAGATTTAATAGATCAAAAGGTTTATGACTTAGGAGCTAAGTTTAAAAAGAACTTTTTTGATAAAGGTCAGTCTGATTTAATTATGAATCAACAAAAAGAAAAAATATTTGATTTTTTAAAAGGAAATGCAAAATTAAGTGAGTTAGATAAAACAGTTAGAGAACCTGTAAAAGAACTGAAACGTTTAGTAACTCAACTAAATAAACAGTATGGAGAGGCTTTAGATCCAAAGGTCACAAAGGAATTAGGCAATAGTATTATTCAAGATGCAGACACTTATCTAAAACAAACTTTTTCAGCCTTTCATAATCGTAGCTATGCTTTATCAAAACCTTTTAGAGAAAAAGCGGTTAAAAATATGGAAGACTATATAAAGAGTAATCCTGAATTATTACAAGATGTATTGGAAAGAACCCCTGGAATTTTTGGTAAGGCAACAAAAGAAGTTGCTATGAAAGATCCTACTTTTCAAAAAAATTTAAACACGGCCGCAAATAATTTAATTGATCGTATTTTAACTAAAGCTAGAGATCCGAAAAAAAGACCTGATCAAATTATTAGAATTGTGGCTAATGCCTTGAAAATGGACAAAAATAAAATTAAATCAGCTGGAGTAAGAATTGGAGAACAGTTTCCTGATTTTGTAAAAAGAACTTTGGGTGAATCAAAAGATTATAGATCAGCAGTTTTAGACACAGTTATTCAAAACTCAAAAACTATTTACGATAAAAAACTTTTTGACAATTTGTTAAAAGAAGGTTTAAAAAACAGATGGATTTTTACTTCACAAGAAGCTGCATCTTTAGGACCTGGAAAAGGGGGTAGAAATTTATTAAATACTGATAATTTACAACGTATTCAAAGAAGCTATAAAGAAGGTGAGTTTTTTCAAAGTGATATGTTTGCCAGAGACTATTTCACAACTCCAGAAATTGCAAATGCAATTCATAGAGTAAAGCAGGGCTTTACAAACTGGATGGATGTTCCTTTATATAAATCTGTTATGGCAATGAAATCAGGAGCTCAGTTTGCAAAAACAGTATTGTCTCCTATGACTCAAATTAGAAACGTAACGTCTGCTTCAATGTTTGCTTCAGCAAATGGACTTATAGGAGGAAAAGCTTCTATACTTGATGCTTTTAAAATAATTGCTGATGATATTGCAAAAACAGATGATTTTATCTCGTTAACAAAAATGCAAGCAATTGTGGAAGATAAAATAGCAAGAGGAATTTTAGATGAAAATATTATGACCCAAGAATTAAAAACTGTTTTCGATAAATCTAAAAAAAGTGCTTTTGCTTCTTCTGAAAAACTCATAGAGTTTTTGACAAAAAATAAATATATGAAAAAAGCAACTGAACTTTATCAAGGTGGAGATAACGTTTGGAAATTTTATGCGGATGAATTTTATCAACAGGCTTTAAAACCTGCAGTCAAAAGTTTAGATGATGTAAATGAATGGTATAGAACAGTTGCAAATGAGTCTTGGAACCCAAACAGTTTAAGGACAGGATCCAAAAAAACTTTAGAAGATGGTATTAAAGATATATCGGCTTGGTTGACTACCAATACAATGCCAACTTATAGTAAAGTACCTAAAATTATTCAAAACTTAAGATACTTACCTTTTGGTAACTTTATCGCTTTTCCCGCGGAAATGATAAGAACAACAGCAAATATTTTATCTATTGGAGGAAGAGAGCTTACAAGTACAAATCCTTTTATTCGACAAATGGGAGCTAGACGACTTCTTGGTTTATCCGCAACAACAGGAGGTTTTACTTACGCAACAACAGAAGCAGCAAAATATGTTACAGGAGTTACCCAAGAACAATTAGATGCTTATCAAAGATCCTTTGGTCCTTACTACGAAAAAACAGCAAAACTAGTTCCGGTAAGTGCTCCAGATAAAAATGGTAATTTTAAATATATAAATTTATCTTATTTTAATCCTTATGATTATGTGCAAAAACCTGTGGCTGCTTTATTGGATGCAAGCGTGGGAAGATTGTATAATAAAGCAATGAGGCCGGAAGAAGCGGATCAAATAGTTTACAGATCATTTTTTGGTGATCCTGTAACAAGACAACCTGGTATTTTGGAAGAACTACTAGATCCATTTATCAGTGAATCTATCGCCACTGAAAGATTTATTGATGTAACTTTTAGAGGTGGCAAAACAAAAACAGGCAAAGAGATTTACTATGAGCAAGATAGTTTTCCAGAATATTTTACTAAATCCTTAGCTCACGTTATTGGTTCTTTAGAACCTGGTGCTTTTAGAAGTGCACGAAGAATTTATGATGGAGCAACTCAAAGATTTAGTGATTATGGAACTTTATATGATACCAAAACAGAAGCGATTGCTTTATTGGGAGGTGTTCGTTTACAAGACGCTAGACCTGTAAATAGTATTCCATTTGTTATTACATCTTTTAATAAAGATCAAAAAAACGTAAACGATAAACTTACAAGCACTATCTATAAAGCTAATAATTCATTAACCGATAAATTAAATGCTTACAAAACTGCTATGATTGAGTCCTATGACTCTCAACAACGTATGCAGACTTTTATAAAAGATGCCAAAACTTTGGGTATTTCAAAAAGAAAAATTGAAAAACAATTAGAAGATCGTTTAACTAAATCAAAAACTAAAAAAATAATCAAAGGAGAATATATACCTCCTACATATTCAGAAGAAGTTTTCGAAAAAACTATTCAACGTATGAGAAAAGAGGCCATAGACAGAACAGGTAGAGTTCCGACAAGTGATAAATTTAGAGCTTTATTAAAAGCACCTAAACGTTTTGAAAGATTAAAAAAACGTATAAATGAGTACAGTTTAAAAAAACCAAAGGAACAGTTTTTAGAAAGAGTAGATACTCTATTCAACCGTTATTTACTACGAGAAGAAGAGCAAATAAAACCAGGTCTTCGTGAGATAAGAGGATTGGAGTCAAGCGTACCCAGCAAACCTGACCTTGGACCAGGAATTACTCAAGATATTCCCCCTTCACAACAGGTCGTAAATGTAGTAAACCCATTACAGGGAGTTTTACCTACAGGATTAACTAGAACTGAAACAGCTCTATTAAGTCCATCTGAACAGGCAATAAGATTAAGACAAAGAGGATTAAGCTAATGAATCCAAATGAACTATATCAGTATTATTTAAATGCTTATAGCATCCCACAGTCTACGGATATGGGTGTTTCGTCTGTTGCTCCTATTGCAGATTTTCAAGTAAGAGATTCTGGTATTGCAACGCTTCAACCTACTACAACAGGAACAGGAACAATGCCTACACTTTTTGGAATGACACCTAGTCAATATGCAAAAAGTTATGTGAACAATCCAGCAAATGTTCTTGGAACTTTAGCAAGTTATACGTTAGGACCTATACCTGGATTTTTAACAACAAGAGGAGCTATGGAAGCTCAAAGAAGAGGTTTGCTACCCCAAACATTTAGTGATGTGTTTAATTCAACAGGCCCTGCATCTTTAGGAATTGGCAGCTTTGCAGATAGTATGGCTATGGCTGAATCTGTTGATGGTGGTTTTGATGACAGTGGTGGACCAGATTCAAGTGATACAGGTTATGATTCTGACGATAGTGGTTACGGTGGTGGTGTAACTGGAGGAGGCTTTGGAGAATAATGGCAAACGGTAAACAACCAGAGACACAAGGCGAACACATCGTAGCAATTTACGGTCACATTGAAGGACTGAAAAAAGGTCATGATGTTTTTGATCAAAACCTGAATAGAGTTGAAGGTAAGTTAGACAAGTTTGAAAATTATTTAATAGAATTACATAAGAAATTAGATGAAAGATTCATTACAACAACATGGTGGGTCGTTGGTGGCCTGGCTACATTAGTTGCTACAATCATAGGAATTTTAACATTTCAGTAGAAAAAAGTCTTCCTGAGAGCCTCAGTTTTTAACGAAACGACCTTGACACGACCTCTGGTACCCCCTATATATTACGCAGGTGCAACATTTTGTTGGCCTATTAAACTTGCTTAATAATAAGGAGGATAATTATGACAGCACTAGATTTAATCAATAAATTTAACAAAGATGTATGGACTCAAGGAGATAAATTCTTTGAAGACGTATTTGATAATATGTTTACAAATATGTCTGTGGGTTCAGCAATGAAATCTTTTCCATTTTACAACGTGGTAAAATATGGAAAAGGTGAATACGGTCTTGAAGTAGGACTAGCAGGCTTCAACAAGAAGAATGTAAAAGTTCAATACAAAGACGGTGTTCTATCTATATCTGGTCAAGTAGAAGACTCTGAAAAAGAGTACGTTCAAAAAGGACTAGCTGCTAGAAAATTCTTCAAACAATTTGAACTACACAAAGATGTTGTGGTAAATGAAGCTGAGATGAAAGATGGCGTGCTATCTGTAAAACTTGGTGTTAATGAACCAGAAGAAATTAAAGCACAAGATATAGAAGTTAAATAATGACATTCGGCGATGATCCCTTTGGGCACAACAAAAATCTCAGAGGGGTCAAGCCAATAGAGTTTATAATTATTTTTTTACTTGTTTGGTATTTACTGGCTCACTAGATCCAATCTTTAAGTTCATCTCCTGTGATTTTACTAGCGATATCCATTTTCTTACGTAAGGCTTTTACAATTTTATCATCTACAGTGTCTTCACAAATAATATCAACATAAGTCATTTTTCTAGTTTGACCTGCTCTATTAATCCTAGCTTCTGATTGAATTCTTTTTTCAAGATCATAACCATTAGAGTAATAAATCATAACATTTGCTTCTGTTAATGTAATTCCATAGCCACCTGTTTGAGGAGTACCAATTAAAAATCTTACAGGACTATTTGGATCCTGAATCTTATCAATATTCGATTGTCTAATCTCCTGTGGTGTTTCACCATAGTAAGTGACATATGATTCTTTACCATATTGTTTTTCTACTGCCGCAACAATTTGCTTGATGTCATGTTTATAATGAGCCCATATAATGGCTTTACCTTCCACTTCTTCTAATGTTTCCATTAACGCAGTCAATCGTTCATTTTTTACATCTTTAATAGTTCCATCGTCTGCAGTAAAATGACCACAAGTAATTTGATGAAGTCTCATTAATTGAACTAATGCAGTTGCTGTTGTCATGAGTTTGCCATCAAGTTGAGCAAGAGCAAGTTGTTTCATTTGAGTATATATTTTCTTTTGCTCTGGTGTCATTTGAATAACACGTTTAGTAAAAGTATATTCAGGCAAATCTAAACAATCTTCTTTTAAACAACGATATGAAAACGATTCTAGTTTCATAGCTAGTTCTGGTAAGTTCTTATGACCTACAACAATTTGAACAGATCTACCACCAAAATTAGCGGTTCGCATAATAGAATACCTGGTCCTGAAAGTGTAATAAGAGCTATGGCCAAGTAACCAAGGATCAAGGAACTCACATTGTTTATATAGATCAAGTGGATTTTTCGTAACAGGAGAACCTGTTAAAATTCTTCTGTATTTTGTTTTTTCTCCTAAGGCTACAATATTTTTAGTTCTTTTTGCATCCGGACTTTTAATTGTTGTAGACTCATCAATAGCCATTAGTACATTGTGTGTGCGAATAAATTTAGCTGCAAACTCAACACCTTTATTTGTTGATAAAGCTTCAACATTCATCAATAAAATGTGTAAATCTTCACCTGGTTCAAATAAAGTTTTTAACTCTGTTTCTTGTTTTTTATTGATTAAAGCCTTCCAGAGTACCATTTTTTTCTCAATATGTTCAGGCATATGTGTTGGAATTTCATTATTATACCAGTTTGAATAAACACCTTTTGGTGCTATAATTAGCGCCCCATTTATTTTACCTTTATCATAGAGCATAGATATATTATCAATCAGGACTTTTGATTTACCGGTTCCCATTTCCATAAAGTAGGCGTAAACCTCTTTATTCCATGATTTTTCAAGCGCTGTAATTTGATGCGCATATGGCTTAGTTTTGAATTTATAATTCATAATTTTTACCTTTGTTTATTTTTATCTTTCTATTGACGATTATATAATAAATGTTATTTACTTGTCAAGAAATTATGGAAAGTAAAGTTTACATATTACAAGAATTACCAGGAACTAACAAAGGAACGCCAAAATTCAATGTTATTGGTGCTTCGAAATACGGCAAATTAAAAACATTATTGCCTGAATTTAGTCAAATTATTATGTCACCAGGTCCCCTTGTGTTTAAGTTAAGAAAATTATTAAAAGATTATACAGAAAAAGATTATCTTCTACTTACAGGCGATCCTGCAATTATTGGAGTCGCGTGTTCAATTGTTTCTGATTTAACGAACGGAAAATACAATCTTTTAAAATGGGATCGTCAGGAACACACTTACTATCCAATAGAGATTAATTTATATGAACAGGGAAAGATTGAAGAATAGACTTGACATAGGATATTATGGCATTATATTAAACACAATTATAACTCAAACTACGAAAGGCATAAAGCAATGAGTATAAACTTTGAAGAAGATAAACAAGATCAGCTAAAGTTATCTACGGATGCTGATAAAAAATCTTTAGCAGAACAAGTTGACAAACTTTCTATGCTAGAAGATGAAATTGCTAGAGCTGAAGAGCAATTAAAAAAATTAAAACAGCAAGCAGAAGTTCTTTCAGGAGACACCATTCCAACAATGATGACTGAAATGAACATTAAAACAATGAAATTAGCAGACGGCTCAGCTGTAGAAGTAAAGCCCGTCTACGGTGCTTCCATTCCTGTAGCAAAAAAGGAAGAAGCATTTAAATGGCTTCGTGAAAATGGCCTGGGTGATCTTATTAAAAATGAGGTTACTGTTTCCTTTGGTCGTAACGAAGATAACAAGGCGGTGCAGTATGCATCCCTTGCGCAAGGTCAAGGGTATGAACCTATCCAGAAATTAAAGGTTGAACCCATGACACTTAAGGCTCTGGTCAGAGAGCGTCTCGAATCTGGAAAAGAGATGCCCTCTGATCTATTTAATGTGTTCGCAGGAAGCCGAACTAAAATAACGAGAACATAGGAGGAAAAAATATGTCTCAAGAACAATTAAAAAAGAAACAAGAACAAAATGCAGTAGTCGAAAAAGAAAAAGCTGGTGCATTGTCTGTAAGCTTTCTTGAAAGCGATGCAGACCAAGGTTTGAGTAATATAGGTCATGATGATCTTGCTTTACCATTCCTTAAAATCCTAGGTCAACTATCTCCAGAAGTTAATAAGAGAGATGGTAAATACGTTAAAGGCGCTGAGCCTGGAATGATTTACAACTCTGTTACTGGAGATTTGTTTGATGGGGAAGAAGGTATCCAAGTCATACCTTGTCATTACAAATTAGAATATATTGAGTGGCAAGATAGAGGCGAAGGTCCTGGTGCTCCAGTAGCGATTCACCCTTCATCTAGTGACATCCTATCACAAACTACTAGAGGAGCTGACTTTAAAGATAGATTATCAAATGGCAACTATGTAGAAAAAACTGCTAGTCATTTTATAATCATTAATGGTCAAACTCCAACTACAGCTTTAATTGCCATGAAATCAACGCAATTAAAAACTAGTAGAAAGTGGAACTCAATGATGCAAAGCATAAAGCTAAAAGGAAAGAACGGATTGTTCACTCCTGCATCGTTTAGTCATACTTACAAACTTAGAACTGTTCCTCAATCAAATGATAAAGGACAATGGTTTGGATGGGAAGTTAGCAAAATTGGTCCAATCGAAGATCAAGGATTGTATCAACAAGCTAAGTCTTTCTACGAAAGCGTTTCAAAAGGTGATGTTAAAGTAAAACATGGTAATGAATCTTCTGAGAAATCAGATGATTCTATCATGTAATTTACATCACTTTAAAACTACGGGTGGCTTATTGTTTAGCAGCCACCCGTAAATAGTTAGGGGAAATATGTATACAGATTTATTTATAGAGATCTTTACAGGCTTAAAAAGAAACCATGGACAAGCTCACATGGATCAAGTTATTATTGATCCTAAGACAGGAAAGAAAAGACCCAAATATGATTGGGCACATAAAGAAGTTACAAAAGAAGATTACATTGCTCACTTAAATGGAAAGCAAGCACTTGGTATTCAACCTTGTGATGATGAAGGAATGTGCAGCTTTGCTGCAATTGATATAGATGATAAACAGCACAGCTATACAAATTTTCCTTACCAAACTTATTTAGATTTAATTTCAAAATATGATTTACCAGTTGTACCGGTTAAATCAAAATCAGGTGGATTGCATTTATATGTGTTCACAAAAGAACCTGTTAAAGCAATCTTCTTAAGAAATTTTTTAGAGAAGTTATTACTCTCTTTATCTTTACCATCCAATATTGAAATTTATCCAATGCAAACGGAATTAGGACAAGATCCTGATGGTGAATGGATTAATGGTAAATTTATCAATCTTCCCTATTTTGGAAAAAAAGAAAGAGTTTCAATAACCTTTGAAGGTAAAGAAAGAACCTTTGAAGAGTTTATGGAAGTTGTAAAAATTAATAGATATTCAAAAGAAGAATTAGAAAATTTTGCAAACCAACACGTAAAGAAAATGTTGATGGGTGGTAGTGCTGAATTTGAGGATGGTCCACCTTGTTTACAAATATTAACCAAAGATAAATTAAAAGATGGTCGTGATCGTTTTTTATATAATTATATGGTGTTTGCTAAAAAGAAATATCCTGATGAATGGGAAACTAAAATACTAGAAGCAGCTCGTGAATATATTGTTTATGACAAAGTTTGGGGTGATGCTAAAGTTCAACAAAAAATAAAAGCCTGGAAAAAAGAAACTAAAGGATACACCTGTGAGGAAGATCCTATTTTTGGTGTGTGTCAAAAACCAGTATGTAGAGAAAGAACTTTTGGTATATTATCTGATAAGAAAAAGAACTGGCCTCCATTTAGTAATTTAACAAAAATAAACTATCAACCGGATCCTCAATATACATTTGATGTAACCTTAAGGGATGGTAAGGTTAAAGAAGTTAAAGTTCCAAATCAAAATATATTTTACAACAAAGCTTTACTCAAAGGTTGTGTTACAAAGTATGCAGATATTCATTTGCCTGACATCAGACCTTTTCAATATGATGATCATATTAATAAATTGTTTCCACCAAAAAATATTTATGATCCACCTAAAAGTGCAACATTAGAAGGTCAATTTGAAAATCAATTAAAAGAACATATTAATGGAACTAAAGCAAAAACATTTGCGTCATTTAAGACAGGATCTATTCTTATTGAAGATAATGTTGCTTTTTTTAAAATAGATTCTTTTCATAAACGTTTAAAAAACCAAGAAATAAAATTTACGTTACAAGAAACTATTAAGTTTATGATGGATCATTATGGTGCAGAAGAAATGGGAAAAAGATTTCCTAAAAAAGATACAGATAAAAAGTCTAACCCACCCATTACAGTTATTCAAATTCCAATTAGTAAAAAATTAGAAAAAGAAAATGAGACAATTGAACTTGTACAAATGAAAAAGAGAGAGGAGATATTTTAATGATTAAAAAAATATTTGGTCCTCCTGGTACTGGTAAAACAACAACCCTTCTTAACTTAGTGGACGATTACATTCGTAAAGGAACTCCTCTTCACCGTATTGGTTATTTTGCATTTACAAAAAAAGCTGCAGAAGAAGCAAAAGAACGAATGAAAAAAAGAAACCCAGGTGTATTTAAAAATAGAGATTTAAGATTTTTTCAAACATTACATTCTCTATCTTTTAATTCTTTAGGTATGAGTGAAGATAATGTCATGCAGCCAGTTCATTATGAACAGATCGGTGAGGAACTTGGTGTTAGAGTCCAGGAGACCGATGAAAGTTATTTTTTAAATTCTAATAATGAATATTTTAAACTTATTAATAAAGCTCGAGTCAAAAAGATTTCTGTCGAAGATGAATATAATACGAATGAATGGAGCTCTAATATTGATTTAACCGTTCTACTTTATATTTATAAAAACTTTTGTCAGTTTAAAGAAGCTTTTCATTTAGATGACTATACAGATATGATTGAAAAATTTACCAAGCATTCAGAAAAATGTCCTGATTTTGATGTTGTTTTTATTGATGAAGCTCAAGATTTAGCTCCCATACAATGGGATTTATTTGATATTTTAAAAAAGAAATCAAAAGATATTTATTTAGCAGGAGATGATGACCAAGCTATTTTTGCCTGGGCAGGTGCAGATGTAGATCGTTTTGTTAATGAGCCCGCTGATGAAGACATTGTTTTAAATCAATCGAGAAGGGTTCCAAGGCTTATTATGGAACAGTCACAGATTATTATTGATCGTATACAAGGTGTTCGAAAAGAAAAACAATATAATGCGCGTGATGTTGAAGGACATGTTCAACATATTTATTCTATTGATAGTCTAGATTTATCTGAAGGAGAATGGTTGATTTTAGGAAGAACTACTTATCGATGTCAGGAAATATGCAAGCAGTTAAAAGAAAATAAAAATTATTTTAAATATGATAAAAAACCTTTTTTTGGAAAAAGTTTTGATACAAAACTCTTAAAATGTATTGACCTTTGGACTGACATGACAAAAGGTAACTCAGTTTCTATTTCTGATTTTAAAGATATTTGTGAATATTTAAGTATTGATTTTGATGAATCTAAACTAAAAAATAAAACAGAAGTTTTCATATCTGATATTGGATATAGAAAACAAACACCATGGTTTGATGCTTTTACAAATGCACCTCAGGATGAAAGTTATTACATCAGAACATTGTTAGCCAATGGTGAAAAACTTAGAGAAGAACCTAGAATAAAAGTTTCAACAATCCATGCAGCTAAAGGCGGAGAATGTACAAATGTTGTTTTAATTTTAGACAACACTGAAAAAATTCGAAGAGCAATGGAAATCAATACACAAAAACAAGATGAAGAACATCGAGTCTGGTATGTTGGAACGACTCGTGCTAAAGAAAATCTTTATCTACTTAAACCAAAAATAGACAGGAAAGGCTATAACTTATGAGCAGTAAACAAGACTTAGACAGAATATTTCCATCCATGAATCAAATTGGTGGTGAACATTATAAACTAAAAATTCAACCTTTTAAATTTATTATGGAAAACAATCTTAATTTTTTTCAAGGCAATGTAATAAAATATGTTGTGCGTTATCAGAAAAAGGGTGGTGTTCAGGATCTAAATAAGATAATTCATTATTGTGAATTAGAAATAGAACGAATGAGAAAAAATTGGGATAAAGAATAATGAATTATAAATTAACCGCAGTATTTGATTTAGGTTTAATTACATGCCTTTTAATTTTTTACTTTGTGAAAGGAATATAAAATGAGAGTACCAATATTTGAAGCACAGACAGAATGGATTGAACCTGACGAATTTCCAGATCTAAGATCATACGATGAAATTGCTGTTGACTTAGAAACAAGAGATCCAGATCTTAAATCAAAAGGATCGGGATCTGTGATAGGTAATGGTGAAGTGGTAGGAATTGCAGTAGCTGTGCCTGGAAGAAAGTTTTACTTTCCAATTGCACACGGCTCGGGTCCGAATATGAACAAACAACGTGTCCTAACATGGTTTAAAGATACCATGAAAACTTCAGCAGACAAGATATTTCATAACGCAATGTATGATGTATGTTGGATAAGATCTATGGGCATACAAATAAATGGCCGTATTTTTGATACCATGATTGCTGCAAGTTTGATTGATGAGAATAGATATGCTTATACATTAAATGCATTGTCCTGGGAATATTTAGGTCATGGTAAAAATGAAGCTGCATTGAATGAAGAAGCAAAGTCAAGAGGTTTAGATCCAAAAGCAGATATGTGGCAACTTCCTGCAATGTATGTTGGGGCCTATGCAGAAAAAGATGCTGAACTTACCTTAGAGTTATGGCAATGTTTTAAAAAAGAAATTATGCACCAGGACATTGAGTCTATTTTTCAGTTAGAAACAGATTTATTTCCTTGTCTTGTAGACATGAGATTTAAAGGAGTCAGGGTCGATGCCGAAAGAGCTCAAACATTGAAACAACAATTAATTTCACAAGAAGAGCAGTTAATGCTAGAAATAAAAAAACAAACAGGACTAGATGTCCAAATAATGGCTGCAAGATCGATTGCCAAAATGTTTGATAAACTTGGTTTAGAATATACAAGAACCGAGAAATCAAAAGAACCTTCCTTTACTAAAAATTTTTTACAGGAACATAAACATCCCCTGGTACAAAAGATAGCAAAAGCAAGAGAGATTAACAAGGCTCATTCTACGTTTATTGATTCAATATTAAAGTTTCAACATAAAGGTAGAATACATGCAGAAATTAACCAGATTCGTTCTGATGCCGGAGGTACGGTGACAGGTCGTTTTAGTTACAACAATCCCAATTTACAACAACTTCCAGCCAGAAATAAAGATCTTGGTCCCCTAATCAGATCTTTGTTTTTACCAGAAGAAAATTGTACTTGGGGTTGTTTTGACTACTCACAACAAGAACCAAGACTTGTTGCACATTATGCATCACTACATAAGTTTCCATCTGTATATGATGTGGTCGATGCATACAACAGTAATAGCGATACAGACTTTCACAAAACGGTGGCAGAGATGGCGGAAATACCTAGAGACCAGGCTAAAATTATTAACCTTGGGTTATTCTATGGTATGGGTAAAGCAAAATTACAAGCTGAACTTGGAGTATCTAAAGAAAAAGCTGCAGAATTATTTGAGCAATACCATGCTAAGGTGCCTTTTGTAAAACAACTTACAAATTCTGCTTCTAACCGTGCACAACAACGTGGTCAGATACGAACACTTCTTGGGAGATTGTGCAGGTTTCATTTGTGGGAGCCAAACATGTTTGGGATGCACAAAGCCTTGCCTCATGAAGATGCACTCAGGGAACACGGACCAGGGATTAGAAGAGCTTATACTTACAAAGCTTTAAATAAACTTATTCAAGGATCTGCTGCTGATATGACAAAAAAAGCAATGTTGGATTTACACAAAGAAGGTATTGTTGCACATATTCAAATTCACGATGAATTAGATTTATCTGTTGAATCTTCAGAACATGCAAATAAGATTGTTGAGATTATGGAAAATGCTGTTAAACTAGAAGTTCCCAACAAAGTTGATTATGAATCAGGTGAGAATTGGGGTGACATTTATGACTAAGGAGAAAATATGGCATATCTTAACGCAAATATTCCACCTATTTATTGCAAAATTAGGACTGAGTATCTCTATGACATGGATATGTCTAAAAAAGGTGAGCAAGACTGTGTGGTCTTTGGGATTGCAAGTATATCAGGACGCGCCTTATTATTTCACATCATGCTCCCGAATGGTGCGGTCTACTATCGGTTGCCTATCTCAGCTTTTTTCCAAAAACATTTACAAAGAGCCGAGGTGCCGGATATGTCGGTCGACCAGCTACAGTTG
>Ga0208162_1000639_pt1 | contig 19506 bp, 17 predicted proteins | sample CB_VirMetaG_4_FD_184539 | JGI IMG/M metagenome (GOLD analysis project Ga0208162, IMG submission 184539) | Freshwater to marine saline gradient viral communities from Chesapeake Bay - CB_1508_1M Viral MetaG (SPAdes) (version 4) | ecosystem: Environmental > Aquatic > Marine > Coastal | place: USA... | reverse complement strand
CCGGCAACTTCGGCAGCTCGGATGGCTTGGAGGTCCTCAAGGTCGAGGTCGCCTCGCGCAAGCACGGCTTCGCGGACCTGCTTGATGTTGCCGGTGAGGTCGGTGGCGATGTCGGTATCGGAGAGCGTGCGAGCCGCAGGGGTAAGGTCGAGGGCCTCGATGCCCGCAATGCTCTCGTCAAGGGCCTTGATGGACCTCTGCTTTGCGGCATCCTCGATGCCGGGAGCGTCGAGGATCTGCTGGCGCTTCCGTCGCAGGAGTTCTGCGGCCTTGCCCTGACGGTCGAGGTCGGCTACCTCGGCCAGTTCTTCGGGAGTGGCGGCCTTGATGGTGGACTTGATCTTCCGCAAGTGCCGAAGTTCCGTCGCTCGGCGCACAAGTTCCTCGTCCTCGGCTACCGAGCGCACGGTGCCCTTTGCAATCTCTTCGGCTTCGCTTGCTCTCTCTGCCGTAAGGGCGTCCACAACATACCTGTCAATCAGCTCAGGCTCGCCAAACTTCTCTCTGTGCTTGATGAGGAAAGCGTGAATGGCGTCGGTGGCCTTGGCGCTCTGTGAGCTAATCGGGGCTCCGCTACCCATGAGGTTCAGCATCTTCGACTCAAGGGCGAGCTTGAGAGCCCTCCGCGCCGAGGACGTCATGTCCGCTTCGTTGAGGGACTTGTCGATGTCCCGTAGGATCTTATCGGGGTCAACCCCCGCCTCAAACGCAGCGTCGAAGTCGTCGCTAATCCTAGTGATTGCGGTATCGAGTTCGTCGATCTTGGCGTCTCGGAAGGCTTCGGTGCCCGGCAGCTTGCTTGCCACGGCCTTTACAGCGGGGGATACAGCGTCCGTAACGCCCGTAGCCTTGCTTGCGAACTTTGCGACCTTGGCTCCCGGCCCCATAGCAAAGTAGAAGATGTCTGGGTCGAAGAGGCTAAGGCCCAGCGCCGTGCCGTAGTCCGAGGTATCAGCGGCATCAAGGCCAAACACCGCCTGCGTGACAGGGCTAAAGAGATTGTCCAAGAAGCTGTCTTTCTTGACCATGCCGACGTTGATGTCGCTGGCCTCCGAGATAAGCTCCCGCCCCTCGGCAATGTTCTTGATGTGCTCTTCCGTGCCCCAGGCCTGCACGATCTTCGGGATATTGGATACCCAGTCGACATCGACGAAGGGCACAATCCCATAGAACCTAGACGGGCCACCCTCTACACCCGCGGCCTTCTGCGCCGTGGTGACAAGGGTGCCCGGCGTCATGCGGGTAATCCAGTCGAAGTTGCCCCAGAAGCCGCCCTCGTTGTACGACAGGGTCTGCGGGGCTCCCTGCACGTCCTCGGTGTAGGTGATGTCCACGCCCTGGAACGCCGCCCTAAAGGGGTTGATGACGCGGGCAATGGTGCTCTCTTCGCCCTGGCGGCCCATCTCTGCAATGCGCCCATGGGGGTCGATGTCCATGAAGATGGTGTCGCCTTCCATGCCCCGGCGACCCATGAACTCCTTCTTGATGTAATCGTCTGCCTCGAGGCCCGCCTCGTCGAGCAAGGCCTCGGTTTCCTTGACGTCTGGCATCCGGTTGTTGGCGGCCTGGAACTCCTCACGCTTCTGCTTGAAGATGCTCTTGCTAAGGTCCTTGCGAGCAGAGTAGATGTCCTTGACCTCGCGCCCCGCGAACTTCGCAGTAGGGCCTTGTCCGTACCCCATAAAACCCGTAGCGGTCTTGCCCGCAGCTACGGTGTAGTCCGCCTCGCTCTGTACCCCAGGTCGGGCCAGGGCATCGTCCTCGGCCTCGGTGTCGAGAGGCCCGCTCACCGAGGCGGGGCGTGTAGAGGAGGGGTCAACACCTCCCGCCTCGGTGGGGGCAAGGGGTGGAGTGGCTCCGATAATCCGCAGCATCTCGTCGTAGGGGATACCGCCCCGCCTAGCCGGGAGTGCGGCACCCTCGGTGGGCTGGGCACCCTCGGTGGGCGGGGGCGTCCCTGCGGCGGGTGGAGTGGCTCCGGTAATCCGCAGCAGCTCGTCGTAGGGGATACCCATTAGTTCTCCGCGATTCGGCTTCCGGTGGCTCCCGTAACAAGGTTAGTCGAGGCCGGCTTCTTCTTCTTTGGCTCTGCGGTTTCCTGCACCACATCCCCAGTGGGGGTGAAGCCAGGTCTAGCCATGCTCGCGTATCCGCCAATACCCTGACGGATGTTCTCGCGGGTGCGCCTACGGAGCTTGGCCTTGGTGCTGCGCTGTTGCCGCCGCGCCATCCGGTTCATCTCCTTGAAGGCGTAGTCGGGGTCTTCCTCGTAGCCGTACTGCTTCATAAACTCCGAGAACTGCGGAGACTCCATGATCTGTTGCTTTGCCCACTTGACCGGGGACTTGTCGGGGTACTGTTCGATCTGGTCGAGGATCTGAATAAACCGACCAGGGGCGTCAGGTGCCCAGTCCACGTCGGGAATCCCGTCGTCATCCTCGTCCTTGCCGCGGAGCGCACTGGACCTCTTGGCCAACTCCTTGGCTTGGTCGTACCGCTCTGAAAGGCTTGGCAGGTCGCCAAGGTAACGCCCTACCCGACCTCCAGAAGTCTGGCCCGAGGTGCGGATGTAGTCACCCATGCTGTACTCGAGGTCTTTTTCATCCGATACCTGGGAGTCTTTGTGTTTCCTCTTGGCGAGTTCCCAGCGGTCGCCCTTTTCGGGGTCTGTGCCAAGGGCACGGCGGATGCGGTCCTCGTCAGGGGACATAATCAGCATTAGGTTATGCCTGTCGTGCTCGTTTACCTCGCTTTGGTCCACGGCCCGAAGGGCGGCGTCCATGTCAACCGACGGGTCCTGCGCGGTGGCTTCGATGCGGCGCTGCTGCTCTTCACGCGCCTGCTTGCGACCCAGACTTTGCGCATCGGCAAGGTCTTGTCCCTCTACGCCAAGACTTTTGGCTAGTTCGCTTGCGCGAACACCCGGAGCTGGTTCGGCCACCCCATCAGCCCCCGGAACAATCACTTTAGCAGCGGTCAGCTCTGCAACACGCTTTGGGTCGTCAGCCACAGCCTTTGCGATAACCTCCCTTCCCACATAGGCGTCGTTGAGCGGGCCAATGGCAGGGGGCTTGGGGATATTGTATTGGCTGAAGACTTGATCCCTCAGTTCCTCTGCCGCTGGAGTAAGGCCCTCGCTTTGGAGAAGTTTGGATTGTATCTGTCGGACTTTCTCGAGCTTTGCAATGCCCTGCAGTCTTGCTCGCGCTTCGTTTGCGTTTTGCGCTAGGCGGGCGTCCGTCTCAGCGATCCGCGAAAGGCGATCGACCTCCGCCCCGATGTCCGACAGGATGGTACGCCGCTCTTCCTGTTCCTTGCCGAAGTAGTAACGCTCCTCCTCCCCGATCCGCGCAGCTACCTTGGCTTCTTGTTCCTTCTGCGCCATAAACCGAGCGCGCTCTGCTTCCCACCTTCGCTCGGGAGCCAGACGCTCGAAGGCCATCGGGTCGCCCTGCCAAGTACCCGCAGCGCCGCCAATAACCTGCGCCACCCTCTGGCGGTCGCGAAGGCGCTTCTTCCTACGGAAGTCCTTGAACCGTGCCATCATCTCGGGAGAAAGTTCAGCCACTACGCACCTCCACCCTGGGCTCCACCTTGGCCACTACTATTCGAGGGTCCGTAGCCGCCCACGCCGAGGGCCTTGAAAGCGACCTCGGTAGCTTTAGTTACGTTATCCGTCCACATCTGCTGCTTCTGCATGGCCCGTTGCACCATCTCGCTACTAAGCGCCAAGGCCTCGCCCTTCCGCTTCTCCTCGAGCGCAGCGGCCATGTCCCGTGCCTGCCCGCTAGCGCGAACGGCGGCTTCGCCTGCGGCCTTGGACAACTGTCCCTGGGTTTGCGCGATGGCCCCCGACTGTACCGGAGCTGCCTGGGCCATGGCCTGCTGACTACGGGCAAGAGCGGCCTGTTGTGCCTGGAGGCCCGCCTCGGCTATTCCCTGCACCTTCTCCTGCGTCTGGCGCGTCTCGGCGTCCGAAACCATGCCGCCGCCTTCCGCCAGCCTCTTCATCTGCTGCTTGGCGTACTTACGCTGAATATCGCCGATTGCCACGAGCCCTCCGCGTAGGTCGTATCAGGGACTATTTAGCACGTTTGCCCCTTTACGGCAACGCGGACTCGGCCCCCACAAGCTCGCCGTACAGAGCTGCTACTTCTTGTTCCGATGCGGTTGGGCTTTCTTCGGGTGCCCCCTCGACTCCAAGATCAATAGAGCCTAAAGCAGAACCTACAGCCTTTGCCGCAGAAACAGGAGCACCTAGAATGGCCGCTGCTCCTTGTCGAAGTTCGCGTCTTCCTGGGTCCCTATCCCAGCTTTTCGCGAAACTGCTTCGTGTATCCTCGGGGGCTTGGACGTATGCCGGCATCGAGGTTTCCGGGTACTCCTGTTCAAGGAGGTATGCATCCAGCATCTCGTCAACCGGGGAGGCTCTGGGCGTTGGTGCCTCTGATGCGGCCTCGCCAAACCTGTCTTCCTCGAGAAGGCTCTCACCAAACCTGTCTTCCTCGACGGGGGCCTCGGCCTCTCCGGTCACGCCCATGGCGTTCTCTGCGGCCCTCTGCCGACGGTCGGCCTGGGGTGCGTGTAGGGCCGTGGGTCGGTCGCCCATGCCAAACCGCTGCTCCATGATCGCCGTGTACGCCCTGGTATTGCTCTCCGACATCGGCTTACGCGGGTCAAGGACGATGGTCGATGTGCTGCCGGTGGTCGGGTCGGTCTTCTCGACCTTGATGATGCCCGCAGTAGAGTTCTCGACCGGGACGTAGGTGTAGTTGTACGTGCTGTCGTACTGATCGCCCCAGGACTGCTGCTTGGAGTAGTCGAACTTCGCCTGCCCTGCGGCGGGGGTCTCCTGGGGCTCTGGCGCGGGGGCGGGGGCGGCTTCGCCTCGGTTCCGAAGGCGCGGGTCGTCGGCATCTACTTTGGAGATAGGCGAGGCGAGCGTAAGGTCCTCGGGGCCTGCGTTGACTAGGCGCTTCCCGTAACGACCGCTAAAGCTCCGACGGCCCCCCTCGGTCCCTGGGACGCTGTACGCCGCCAGCGTGGTGTCCTCGGGGTCGCCCAGTACCGGAGTAGCCCCCGCCTCGCCGTAGTCCTCGGGAGCGTCCTCGGGGATGTCAATGGCGGCCTCGCCCATCAGTTCCTCTGCAGAGGGCTTGCGGCTCTCGGCAAGAAGCTCCTGCGTGCGCTTGCGGGCTCGAGCAAGGGGGTCGGTAATCTTGAGCTGGGCCATGTATTTACCTAATGGGGATGGCGGTAAACCGACAGGTCTTGAACCTTACCTGGGGGGCGATCTTCTGCAGAGGGTCCCCGTCAGACTTAGTATCTGTGGAGTAAAGCCACTTGCCGTTGGTAACACGAATAGAGGCTGTATGCCATCCCTTGGTAATGGCAGAGCCGCTGTCGATGTTGTAGTGCCCGCTCCACCAGCGGTGGTCCGGGTAGCGCACGTCGGACCAGTGCGGACGTGTAAGAGTTTCTGAAAATGACGCTGAGCCCCCCGGCGGGTCATAGGTCACGCCGCCATCGCTCAAGGGCTGGATCTTGTTTGCCGGAGTCTTTAGGTATGTGGAGCCCAGCATGCTGTGGAAGCCCGTAGCAATCCGGCGGCTTACGACCTGCTGCGCGTCTCCGTTGATAAACAGGGTCAGCAGGGTGTTGTGCGTCGGGTAGTCTACTGGGTTGGTTCTTACTGCGGACCCATCCACGGTGCGCCTAGCCGGCGGGAGCGGTGGAGCGGTGTTCGTGGTGTCTGTTCCGAAGTCTTCGATTAGCGCGTAGTCCTCAGACCTGATGTGTCGCCCGTCTACTACCACACCGACATGCCAGGTCAGCATGACCATCGAGCAGTCGTAGGGGACGTAAAACCGAATCCCTACAGCGGTTAGGCCTCGGGCCATAGCCTCGTCGTAGTCGTTGATGTCGAACTCGCCCTCGTAGAACTCCGAGAAGAAGTCGAGGTTGGCGGTCTGGCCTACGGACTTTGCCGTAGCGTTCGCTCCCGGCCTCACGATTCGGTAGTCCACCTTATTGGAGGAATCTAGGCCGAGGTTGTCTACGTCCGCAAACCCGTTGAGTACGCCAAGGGATGCCGGGGTGGACTGGGGCTCGTAGATCCCAGCGGACACGCGGTCAGCATCCAGTGTCTCGCCATCCACAAACGGCGTAGTCGTGAGCGGGAAAGTAACGGTAGGCATTAGAGACTCCCGGCTCGAATCGGCGTGGTCGAGAGGTTGTAGTGATGAATGGCCACGATGTCTACCACGCCGCCTCGGGTATCTCCAGATGGGGCGTTCTCTCGAGCCACCTCCACGTCTGTCGTCCTTACTGTAGCCAGGGCGATGAAGATGTAGGCGCATGTTCCGTCGCCTTCGTCCAAATCATCCTGGGTCAGGTAGGTGGCCGTGCTGATGTTGCCTCGAGTCACCGCTGGGCCAGTGTTGAAGCGGACACTTCTCTCCACGACGTGCTTGTTGCCCGTTCCGTCTTCCCATCCGATTGCGATGGCTACGGACTTGATACCTGGGTAGTGCGTAAAAAGAAAATCGCCAGCGCCTCCACTTACAGTAACAAGCTCACCTTCCATGTAGTTGATCTCTACGCCCGCTCGGCAAAGAACTCCAGAAATATTTGCCGTATCGAAGTTGGTAGCGGCGTTGAGCGTCACCTTCGCAATGTTGGAAAGGCTTTGGTTCAGCGCAGGAATACGCCACCCTTGGTACAGGTGGCTGTTTGCGTCTTGTGTACCGCCCACGTACTGCTGCGCCGACCCGCCCGTGTCCGCGTCAAAGCTCTGGTAAGTGTAGGGAAACACCTCGTTGGCCAACGTGCCGGTAGTCATGGGGAGGCTGTTGCAGTACCAAGTCGCCTCAAGCGTGGGAATCACGTTAGACGCCGTGGCTTCATACCCATTGCTAAAGATGTTGGAGAACGACTGCTCGGGTAGGTGCTGCGAGTCCAGCGCGTACCTATCTAGGTTTAGGGCATTGAAGTTTACGAGCAGGTTGGGAAGTCCCGCGCATAACGCATTGATAATGCCAGCGGTAAGGGAATCCCCCTCCTCCTGTACGGGGTACTGTACAACGGTGGCCATTAGCGGATCTCCCAGACAAGAAGCTCGGTGGAGTAGATGTAGGCGTTCATTCTGTCCTGCTCCCCAGGCACAGTTTCGCACCTAGCTACAATCTCCACAGTGTGGCGGCCTGGTGTAATGGGGACGCAGATGTCGATGTCAACACCCTGCATGAGACCGCTAACCCCCGTCTCCATCGTGACGCCTGCATTGAGGCTGTCTTGGTCCCCTACCAGCGAGATGGCCTCAAAGGCTCCGTCAATCCTTACGCCAAACTGCACATGGATGATGTCGTGCCACTCGAACGAACCTACTACGAGATTCACGCCTTCGTCGTATGACCACCTCTCCCAGTGGCTATAGGCGTACTGGAGGCTTGCGACGATGTAGAGCGCGCCCCCGCGGCTGCTGAAGTCGAAGGCGGTGTCCGTGCCGTCCATCGGGATGGGTGTCCAAGCCTCGCTGCACGGCACTTTGAACGGCGTGACGGTTGTGGGTAGGTTCCCCTCGCTGGCGTCGATGAAGTTGCTCTTGTGCAGCGTTCGGAACGAGATGTCTTCATCGACATCGGCCAACGTGAGCTGGCTTTGCAGGTCTGTCGATACGTTCTGCTCGTTGAGCTTGAGGGCCTCCTCGAAGAACGGCTGAAGGCCTTCGTTGAAGTCCTCGGCATCTACCACCTGCCCCGTGCGCGGGAGCCTCTTTGGAAACTTCCAGGCCATTAGAATCCCTCGGGGATCTTGGAACCCCCCGCATGGCGGTTCTGCTCATCGAAGATAAGAGCCACGAACTCCCAGTCCCCCGTGCCTTCGATGCGGATACGGAACGTCTCTACGGACGGGAGGCTTAGGTCGATCTGCGTCCAGTACGGACGCCGCTTCACAAAATGTGAAGCCAACTCTTGGTCCCGCAGCTCGTCCTCGACGGAAGCCCCGAGGACTACGGTATTCCAGAAGGGTGGGGGGTCTACGTCGTTGTAGTTGTAGGGCTCCTCGCCCGTTTCCTGCATCTTCGGATATTCGCGCCAGTCCCGCATGACCTCGACACTGAGCTTGGTATTGCCGCTCTCCCGCAGCCAAAGGGTGGCTCGAGGCACCGAGGCGTACCGCTGGGACCTTGTGTTCCGCAGCCACGAGGTCTCGATGTAGGACGTGCGTGTGCCGTCCCAGGCATCCGTACCTAGGCCATCGTGGTCTAGTACGAACAAACCCACAGTGGTGGTTGTCTGCCCGAGCGCCAGCATGTACTCTCGATGGTCTTTGGTGACGCACACTGCCGCAGCTTGAACATCGTCTCGCGTTGTCCACCCATCCCCATTGAAGACAAGGCATAGGTTGTTCTTCGTCCTTGCGTCATACGGGACCCAGCACCTGTACTCATCCATGCGCGGGTCCACCGCTGCGCAGGCCATACGTCGATGCGTGTACGTGATGTTCTTGATGTGGCTGTTGCGGATCTCCATGCTGATGGGGGCGGGCATGCCCTCGCCAAGCCACATGTAGAAGCCTTCTCTACCCAGCCAGATGGCCTCGCCCATCGACCGCACCGCGGCGGTATCGGGAGCTACGCAGCCCACGGTGGTCGAAAGGATGGCGGTTTTGAAGCCCTGGCCCGAGTCGTCCTGGGTGATCAGGAACGTGCTGGTCTCCGTAAAGATGAGCAGGCCCTGGTTGACAGGTAGCAGGCCCGTGATCTCCGCGCCGCTGGCGTCAGGGAAGATGTCGTGCTCGTCAGTGAACGTGCCAAAGAAGCCCGGCTCGCTGGCTCGCACGAGGCCTGGCTGGTCAAGGGTGTTGGCAATCCACATACGCCCGAAGGCCAAGGCCGCCAAGCGGAAGATGGGGACCGGAACGTAGTTCTTCTCGGCTAGGACTAGGCGCTCGTCCGGGGTGTTGTCCGGGTACATGACCATGTCTGGCGAAGACATCGTGCTCGAGATGAGGCGGCTGCTCTTCGATGTCGGTGGAACCCAGTAGTACCCAGGGATACCAGAGTTGATCTGGTCCTTGGTGCGGTACAGGTTCTTCGAGACGCAATGGCTTGGTCCCGAGTCAAGGTCGCTCCAGGCAAGCTGGATGCGTAGCGCCTGCGCACTCTCGTCGAAATCCTTCTTTCGATCTTTTGTAAGGTTGTCCTCTTTCGGCACTGCCGCCGTTGCAGATGGCGGGGACATCGCGGACAGGTTGCCCCAGTGGTCCACGAACTGGAGTTTGCAGGCCCACGCCCCCTCCATGCGAGTACCACCGAGGGGGTTTGACCTCTTACCCGAAGTAGCTTCGACGTTGATGGTATCGTTACGGATACTGCCGAGGCGAGATACGCCCATAGCCTCGGACATCGACCTCCCGGTTTGGTAGTAGCCCCCTATCGCGTCTTCTGCTTCTGCAGAGGCGGAGGAATCAAGGTGGTCTCCCGCCCTAAAGAGCTTTGGTCCGATGGCCGATGGCGGTCCCGGTACTTCCGAAAAGCCCAGCGGAGCAAGAGTAGTGCCGTCATAGAAATACGCTCGCTCACCCTGTGGGACGATAACCACACCGTAGGGCGTGACCACAAACTGCGTCTTGAAGCCTACCCTACCGTCCTGCTCTGCGAACTCTAGGGTCGTCTCGCCAGATCCCGACCCGGCACGCCCGATAAGGGTCCGCCAGGCACGGTCCCACCCGTCATGGACATGGATGCCGTCCTCGTCGTGGATGAGGAGGATGTCTCGAGCCCCGGCCTCAAGCACGGCATGGCAGATGCCGTAGTGCGGCTGGGTGTAGTTGAACGCCGCCGGTACGGACCCGCCGTTGTTGGTGTAACTTGTAGGGTGGTATTGCACGGGACCGTTGACAGCGCGAAGTGTGCCCTGCTCCGTCAACACCATATTCCGAATCCGCCCGCCCTTTCGAGGGTCGGTGATCGTCTCCCCGCTGATGGTCCGCAGCGGGAGGATGGGGCTAACGAGGTTGTGATGGTCCCAGGCCAAGGGCTACTCCTTGGTGGCGTACTTCTTACGGTGCGCCCCGACCAGGCCATGGGCGGTCTTGTCAGAGCCCGCGCGAACGAGCTTCCACTTCTGCATGGTCGGAGAGTTCTCCGTCACGATGGACGGGAGGTTTCCCCGACGGAAGGTGTACAGGTTTCCAGACGTCTTGCCACTGCGAGGGTCCGTTGCGATACCCATGATATGGCCAGACTCCCCGGTCACCTCATGTACGTAGTTTCCGCCCTCGACCACCGGGTCGGTAAGCAGGATCTCTCGGTCGACCTTGGCGTTACTAGCAGCCATTATTCCCTCCTAAAGGATGAGGTTTGGTAACACAACTAGGTTGCGTCGTCCACGATGCCCGTAAGGTCCCGGTCTCGGATAAAGCGGCGGTGGTTCCGCGCGATGGGTCGACGGCGAGGCTTGTTTGCGGGGCGCAGGTCGCCGTACCGCTTGCGCAAGCTCGAGAGGGCTCGGATGTACTGCCGCTCTGCTCGGTCGGCCATGGCGGCGTTGCCCTGGGACTCGTACAGGAACATCATCGTGCGGAGGATGAGGACCTCGATGCCATCCTTGGTAAGGTACGGCGAGTCGCTGTCGTCCGTCAGCTCGCGGGGTCGACGAGTTGCTCGCAGCACCAGCCGGTAACGCTTGGACGGTCGCGGATACAACCGGAAGGTCTGGTAGCCGTGGACCTCGCGCAAAGGCCGCTGGTAGTCTGGCGTGATGGACCCGTTGTCGTAGTAGGTCGTGGTCAGGCCATCGACCTCGTCGAGAAGGAAGAAGGTGTTCGGAGCCTCGATGGTCGGGTCGCTGGACTGCAACCGACGGCGGTAGATGCGCTTGCGGAAACCGCTGCGTCCGTACCTAGCCGAGGCTGCGTCTCCAAAGCCCATCATAAAGTCGATGTTCGGCAGCGTGAGCTTGACGGAGTTGACGCTAACTATATTGTTCTGGGCCTTGCTCGGCTCGGATGGGGACGACTCCCAGTAGGGCTCGTATCGCTCGCTAACGCCAGTCAGCACCGTCTGGGTCTCCGGGCCGGGAGAGTGGCTCCAGACCTCCTGCTGGCCCCACACGTAGGTGAAGAGGTACTCGAACTCCCCAGTAGGTTCTGGCCCCACCCAGTCCGTCTCTTGGACCGTGGCTGGGGGCTGGGTCGGTGCGGCAAGGGCCTGGTGCTCCCGCCGGTACATGACTCGAGGAACGCCCGCGCTGCCAAACTCGGAGTTGTGGGGGTACGCCGAGAACTCCGCTGCGCTCTGCCCCACGATGTTCAGCGGTCGGGGGTAGGTGCTACCGTCCTCGAAGAGGCTGGCGTTCTTCAGTTCCATCAGGTCGTCAGGGAACGTGTACTCGTCGCTGACCACCCGGTACTTGATGGAAGTGTCCGTCACGTTGTGCCAGGGCCTCTCCAAGCTCACCCGGATCTTAGGGAAGAACGGGGTAGATGTGTCCGTCCATACCTCTCGGATGCGGATGAACTCCACCTCCTCGGGGTCGGAACCCGGTACTGTCAGAATCAGTGCGCGGCCTGCCCAGTTGCGGTCATCCTGCCACGGCATCAGGTTGAGATTGGTAGTGGAGAGATTGGTCTCGAGCACCCAGGCATCGCCCGTAGCTGCTACCGACAGGGTGTCGTTCTCGTCCGTCGGCACCCGGTCCTCGTGGACAGCCCATCGGATCTCGTCGTCGAAGAACAGGAACGGGGCGTCCTGCGCTACCTGATTGTACGCACGGTTGATCCACTCGTTGACCCGGTAGCGGGCCACGGTGCTCTGTTTCGGTGCCCAATCAGCCTGATTGAACACCGCCTCGCGAATACCTTTGAGGTTGAACGCCACGGATGCTCCTAAAGAAAAGCCCCCGCACGGCCTAAGCCGCCACGGGGGCCGTCACCTTGTCGATGGGTTTGGACTAGCTGAGGAGCTTGACCTTGCCAAGCGTCGAAGCCGCGATGACTGCGAGCGACTTGGCGACTCCGGCGACTTCGGCAGCTCCGGCAGCGGTCTCATCGAAGCCCGCGGAGCCACACTTCAAGAGCGTGCCCGCAGCCGCGATGCCGGCGCTGTCGGCCAGGGCCTGGACGGTGCCTTCGCAGGCGATCCAGCCGTAGTCGTTGTTGGCGACGTCGCAGAGGGTGACACCTGCGCACTCGGAGCCGGCGGTGCAGTCCTGCACCTCACCGTCAACAGTGTTGGACCACTTCACGGGCTCGCCGCGCTCCTTCGCGCCGTCGAAAAGGACGTAGCGGAGGACCAGCGGGCCGCTGTTGGCGTACTGTACGACGAGCACGTCGGTTGCGGCAGGCTTGTACGAGGAGCCGTAGGAGCCCGCGTAGGCTCCAGCGGAATCCACGTAGAAGAGGCCGCGATCCGAGGCACACGCGCCGAGGCGATGCTCGCTGCCCAGGATGGACTCTGCCGTAGTGCTCGGCTCGAAAAGGTTCTGAGAGATTGCTCGGAACATAATGTCTCCCTAGGGGTTGGCCGTGCCGGTGACGGTGAAGTTGCGGCGCAGGTCCGAAGAGTACGCGCCCATGGAGAGGACGTACTCCGTGCGGAACAGCTCCTGGTAGGGAAGGCGGCCCACGTCGCGAAGCTCGAAGTCCCCGCCAGTGGTCTTGTTGCCGCTGCCCTGGGTGAACATCTTGAGGGTCTCGGAGCAGAGCCCGTAGATGACGCCCTGGGTGGCTTCCGCGGTGGAGAAGAGGCTGCGGTCGATCTGCGGCTCGGGGTAGAGCACTGCACCGTGCATCGCGATGCCCTCGCGGAGACGGTAGGGGACCGGGTCGCCAGCCTTGACGTCGGCATCGCGGCGGACGAACTGCACGAAGGTCGAAAGCTCATCGACGATGTTGTCGTAGCTGTCGCGGTCGGCCAGCATAATGTCGCAGGACATTCCGGCAGAGCCGCCCTGCTGGCTTGCGTCCCAGAAGGCCTTGCGGATCTTCTTGAGGCCATCAGCGCCAACCGAGGTGGTGTGCGCGTGCTGGTTGTGCCAGTTGACGATGCTGTTCGACACGATGCCGAAGCGGGTCGAGGTCTGCGACGAGGGTGCCACGAACTCGAGCATGCCCTGCTGCGCGCCGGTCGCCTTCGGGTTGTAGGTGGTGTCGCCGTTCAGCGTGAAGAACTGCGAAACGCCAGCCCCATCGCCCATGACGAGCTGACGAGCGATGCGCTCTTGGAAGTCCATGAGGGCGGCCTCGGGGTACTTCTTGATCAGCTCAGCGACATCCGCGGGGCCGTTGGCCATGCGAAGGTCCTCGCCGGGAACGTCGAAGGCGTAGATCATCGTAGCGCCGTAGGCCGAGCCCTTGACGGCGCTCTGGCGACGGCCACCAGCGATGTGCTCATCGCCGTTGATGATCTCGGTCACCGTGCCGGGTCCCTCGGGGAGGACCACGAACTCGACGAACGGGTGGTTGACAGTGCGCTTGTTGCCCTTCGACACAATGGCGTCGAACGCGGGGTGGAACAGCGTCCACGACTCGGTCAGGCCAGGAAGCAGTTCCTGCAGCGCAGTAACAAGGACGTCATTGCTGACAGCCATGTTTCTTCTCCGGGGAAGGATGGATGGGTATGTGCTTCAGTTTCGGGGGGTACACACCCACCGTGTTGGTCGTATAACTCAAAAATAAGAATGCCGCCAACGACCAAAGAAAAAGCCCCCGACCCGAAGGCCGAGGGGCTTATTTTATTGTTATTTAGCGGCGCTTACTCATTGCCGCCCAGGCCCGCTCTGCCGCGGCTTGGCGCTTATCTCGCAAACTCATGGGCTTATGTTGCGCCGTGGGCACTGGTGCGGAACGCCTTACGGGCTCGGACCCCGTTACCAAGTCGACGGACTTCGGCTGCGGCTTTGGTGGGGGCTCGGCGGGTTCCTGCTGACTGAACTTGCTCTCTACAAGGTCCTTGATGTACCGCCCCGCAACACCGTCGTTGACAGCCTGCTGAGCAAAGGCCACGGCCTCTTCACCCTTGTCCCAGATAAGAAGCGCGTCTTCAAACTCGAGCCCCTCGCCGGTCTGCCCCATCAGGTTGAGAACGATGTCGTCTGCTCCCTCGGAAGCATTCAGACGTTCGATGATCTCGGGGTGTCGGTCGGCCACCATGTTGAAGTACCGAGAAGACTCCCGGTCGACGTACTCCTCGTAAGCCTGCTGCATCCGCTCCTGCTCTTGCTTGTAGGCAGCGTACTCGCTCTGCAGATCGGTAAGGGCCTTCTCCGACTGCGCAATCCGGGGGTCTGCCTCTCCGTCAATCACGGAGTTGAACATGTCCTCCCAGGCCTTGCTCGACTTGGTAGCCGCCGAGATCTGCTCGTTCAACGAGTTCCGCTCTTCACCAAAGCGGTCATTGAACCGACTGTACCAGCCCTGGACCTCTTCGGGCAGCGTGGTAGCCTCGCCATCCCAGTCATCCCATCCCCAGTCGTCTGCGCTGGCAAAGGTCGGGGCGTCTGCGACGGGGGCCTCGGCAACAGGGGCCTCGGCAACGGGGGCTCCTCCTGCTGCAGCGGGTGCGACCGCGGTGGCCGAGGCGGTTTCTGTAGCCTCGGTAGGCGTAGTTGTGTTGTCTTCCACGAATCCCTCCAGAGTCGTTTTAGTAGCCGTGCTTCTTCATGGCCTTCTCGGCTGCGGCCATGCGCTTTCCGTTCTTGTCCTTATCGTCTTCCTCGGAGTTCTCCATCTCCTCGGGCTCGGCGCTAACGCCGATGATAAGGGCAGACCCCCCCTCGGGGGCCTCGTCGTAGGACTCGTCGTCCTTCGGAGGTTCGATGTCATAGCCCGAAGAGGACAGCGCAGAGAGAACCTCATCTGCGGTAACACCTTCAGCGAGCATCCCCTCAAGGGCTTTCTTGGCAGTAGCGGGCATAAAAGCCTCCGTAGTTCGATGTCCTAACGCGATGCCTTATTTAGGGCAAGTCCCCGAATGCCTCCTCCAGAGTGGCCTTGTCTTCGGAGCCGTGCTCGTCGTGATGCTGGTCGATCTTCTTCTGCCGGTTCGCCGCCACAATGTCGCGCTGCTTGTTCTTGTCCCGAAGAGCCTCAGCTCGTTCGTCAGCACTGCGCCAACCATCCCGCTTGGCGTCCTTGTCGGCCTCATTGCGGTTTCGGTCTTTGATGCCCTTCCATGTCGAGGACGTTGGCGATACCATCTCAAAGCCGTTGGCGTCTGCCCAGGCCGACATCTCCTTTTCGCTATGGAAGCGTCGACCGGCCTGGGGATGGTACACCCCACCGTTGTCTCCGTCGCCTCGCATGAAGAAGCGCCCCATCTGCGCCGGCATGCGATGCACCCGGAAGCAAGTCCGCGCGCACTCCCAGCATTCCGCAGTGTCTTCGTCAATGCGCCAGCCGTCTAGGCTACCGCATTCACACCGTGCGATCTTCGTCAGTACCGCCATTGTCCCCTCCTAGACTTGGTTGTAGTGCGCACTAGAATCGCGGTGCGCACTAGAGTTGTGTAAGGTTGCCGCCACCGGGCTGGGTTCCTCCCTCAAGCCCGCCGGGTACGGCTTGCGCTCCGGCTCCCTGCATGACCTCGCCTCCCTGGGCGAGTGCCTGCATCTCGGGAGGGAGACCCGCCGCCTCTTCGGGTCCGCCGGCCCCCGGCATTGCTCCGGGCATTGCCCCTGGTGGGGGCGCTGCCTGCGGCTCGGCCAGAAGATCCGGTACGTGCAGAAGCTCCAGAAGATGCGAGATGAGCTTGCGCTGGTCGACGTTCGGGTTGCCGGCCAACACCGGCAAGTAGACTTCGAGCTGCTTGAGCTTGACAATCTCGTTCTGTTCCGCCGCAGTGTAGGGGTGCGCCGTGTAGTCCCAGGACCACGGGTCGTCCGCCTCGCCAAACGCCAGCATGGACGCCGTTACCTGCTGCTCATCGAGGTTGTCAGCGATGCGGAGCGGAAGCTCGGAGTCTGGCCGCATGAACTGGTGGTAGAGGCCCACGATGCTCTTCGACATCCACTCGATGACGTTGTACACCACCTTCTGTCGACGGGCATTGCGTGTGCGCGTTGCAGTATCCGTAAGCGCAAGCTCGGTTGCGATGTCGGCCTGACCCACCGCTCCGCGCATGTAGGACGGGAGCCCCACAGTGAACTGAATGTTCTCTTCGATGTGCGCTCGAGACCGCGGCCATTCGATAGGCAACTGCACGGTAGGCGTCTGCCCCATCACTTGGTTGATGCCCACACCCTGCTGCGCAGCTAGGGGGATAACAAGGCCCGGCCCATCGGCCTGCTCGATGGCGTCCATCAAAGCCTCGATGTCCTCAACGAGGCCCTCGTGCAGCACAAGGCTGGGGATAGCCGTCTTGATGTGCAGCATCTCCAAGGAGTCCAACTCCTCGAGCCGCTTTACCTGCTGCTTGATCAACGAGGCGTCGGCCATACCGCCGAGGTCGGCAAGGTTGTCGTTGAACACCAACAGATGAAACGGGTTCTTGACGTGGGTGTAGGGAAGCTCGCCCTCGAACAGGGGCTCCGGCACGCCGTCCGCGTAGTGGTAGAACTTGTTGGTGCGGAAGTCGTAGACCTCGAACAGGACGCAATACTGCGAGAACTGTCGATGGATGTCCTCGGCCACGCCCGCCGTCTTCCCGGTCTGCGTGGACTCCGGCTCCACCCAGTCGGGGTACTTGCCAAACTTCACCTTGTCGGCCAGCCGGTTCGGGTAGAACTGCACCTTCTCTTGGCCCTGCGTCTTGACTCGGGCCTGGAACTGCTCTTTAGTCAGCGTCACCACCTCGATGACGTACTGCATGTCTTCTTGGCAATCGGCATCAAGGTCGGCCCAGATGTAGTGCGGGTCGACCACCCGGAAGGTGGGGCGATTGGCCGAGCGGCTCCAGGCCACCTTCATCCAGCACCGCCCCCAGATGGCGGCACGGGTCGTCATCGACCAGAGCTTCTCGCCCGCTTTCTCCTTGCGGAGGATGAGGTTGGAGAGTTCGGTACGGAAACGCGCAGCCCCATCAAGGACCTTTCGGTTGGCGTTGATGGTAACCGCGGGGTTGGTGGGCACCACGTTGCTCGCCAACGAGTCGGCAAAGGCGTAGGCATACGAGCTGGGTACGGCAACGCCGTCGTCTTCCACGAGACCGTTAGTGGCCTCGCTCTGAAGCATGGCGTTTCCGCCGCGGAACATCTTTGCCAGCTCCCCCCACTCCGTCCGCTCCTGCTTGCCCTTCGTCTTGTGGGCCTCGAGCACGGACATCCAGTAGCGGTCGATAGGGCGGGTGTTGAGGTCGCTCATTCGCACGTCTCCCAGTGCTGCTAACTAACCCAGTATCCTTGCCCCTGCTACTTGAAGCGGGACTTGACCTTGGTCTTCTTCGTGAATCCGTGCCCTCTTTCCTCAAGCCATTTGCGCCTGTCTTCTCGCAAGTAGTCTTGGTTTAGGATGGCCTGCTCAAGGGCTTCGTTGTCCTGTTGGAGTTCTTCTGGGGTCTTCGGCTTGTACCGCACCGGCATCCGTCGAGCTGCGTATACCGCCCACCCCAGTGCCGATACCCGGTCCCAGTGGTGCTTTTCTCTGCGGCCCTTCATCGTCTGCCCCACGTTCAGCACCTGCCACTTGTCGCTGGCCTGCGTTTCGGAGTCTCGGCGGTACGACTGGAGTTGGTCGATGGTGAGGTCGTCGTGAAGGACGAGGGTGTCCATCAAGGCGTCGATGAGGTAGTTGATAGCCTCGCCCTTGGTCTTTGCGGAGGCTGGGATGCCGGGCTTCGTGTCTGCTCTGCCCGCCATCTGGTGGTAGTACAGTCGCTTGAGGTGGACCTTCTCGCCTCGGATAATGGTGCCCTCGGGTCGGGTGGCTTCGATGAGGGGCGTCAACGTCGCAAGACCTACGCCGTTGTTCTCCACGATGACCTGGGCGTGGTTGTAGCGCATGGCGGTCTTCGCTACCTTCAGCGCCACCGTGATAGGGTCGTGGAGGTTAGACGAGAACACCGCCACCTGCTCCCAGTGGTCTCCCCACACCTCGATGACGTGGAAAGAGGCCTGGTCTCCACCGCCGAGGCCCGCGGGGTCTACGCCGATGACGTATTGCGCTTGTGCGTTTGGAGACTTGTACTCCATGTAGCCGTCAATGGGGTTCCAGGGCGTCAGGTCTGCGGTAAGGTGCTTCTCGAGCACATGGCTAGGAATGACGCCGCCGCCCACCGAGGCCCAGCACGTCACCGGGTCTGTCGGGTAGAAGACCTTGAACAGGTCTGGGTAGCGTCGAACCTCGGCGTCGTTGGCGAGGATGTGTCGGCGGAAGGCGAGGTTCTCGAGCGTCAAGTACCGCCACTCGCCGGGGCTGGACAGCGGCTGTCCGCTCTGCGGGCCAAAGCGGTCGAGCAACTTCTGCTCGTGGCTCTCGACCTTCCAGTCTGGTTGCCAGGTACGCTCGTTGAGCAACGACGAGTAGAACGGTGCGAACAGGAAGCGAAATCTGCCGTTGCCTTGTCGAGCCGCCAAGCACATGTCCTTGTAGAACTCTGCCGAGGGCTCGGACATCGGAGCTGGTGTGGACTCCATGATCAGCTTGGCGTTCTTCCTGTTGACGATGGCCGGCAGCAGGCCGTTCCAGAGCTTCGCTGCGTTTGCTGCGAATGGCACCTCGGACCACACCGTCAGGTCGAGGGCGCGGCCAATACCGACGTTGCTACTCTCTGCGGACAAAGTCTTGATCTTCGACGTAACGCCATCGCCGTGGTCGAAGGTAAGCTGCCGGCTTTCCCGGTTCGGGATGGTGCGCGGTCGAAGCTCGTCTGGAATAGCGCCATGGTTGGTCAGGATGTACCGGAACAACTCCTCGGCACGCTCTCGCTTGTCCGCGATAATGGCACCGCTGCTGCCCGGTCGGGCCGCGATGTAGTAGTAGCCCCCGAGGGCGGGGCAGAGGGTCTTACCGGACTGTCGGGGTCCTAGGACCACGTCCCACAACGAGAAGCCGTCGGCGTCTTTGAGGTCGCCCGAGAGTCGCGTCAGGATGGACCGCTGCAGGTGCGGAGCTACCCGGTCAAGGTCGTAAGCCAGAAGGTCGCCCGATGTCTGGTCGACCACCGACGCCGTGGCCTCGACCATGAACAGCGGCGACAGGCGCTCCGCGTCGGTGAATATGTCCGAGAAGCTCATGCTAGAAGGCCGTCGAGGCGCTCGGCAGAGATGACCCGCATGGTCGGGGTGATGACGAACTCCTCGCCCCGAAAGCCTATGACCTGCATCGGGCTAATGTGGACCCAGCCTAGCAGTTGCCGCGCCTCTTCGCGGTGGCGGCACCAGAACGTGGTCTTGTGGATAGTGGCATCGCCCTCGAGGTGCCATCGTATCTCGACGGGGACTTGACCCCCCGCCAGCCTGTCCGTGGGTTTAGTTCGGTTCATCTTCGTCTTGCCAACTGTCCCAGGTTCCCCAGGCCATGTCGTTCTCCACTTCGCCCAGTACCTGCTCGAGGGGCGTGCCGTAG
>Ga0208162_1000638_pt1 | contig 19516 bp, 29 predicted proteins | sample CB_VirMetaG_4_FD_184539 | JGI IMG/M metagenome (GOLD analysis project Ga0208162, IMG submission 184539) | Freshwater to marine saline gradient viral communities from Chesapeake Bay - CB_1508_1M Viral MetaG (SPAdes) (version 4) | ecosystem: Environmental > Aquatic > Marine > Coastal | place: USA... | reverse complement strand
ACGATGAATGGTACATGGAGGACATTAAGCACACGAAGGAGTCACTCGACCGTGTTATTAGTGAGACCAACGACACCGTAGACTTTGAGTACGTCGCTAGTTGGTAAGTAAACACACTCTTACGAAAGGAATAGGAATGGTACACTCAGCGTCAGTCAAGGTTCAGTCAGTATACCAGCACATACACAGACTTAGCGAGCCGGTACGATACCACGGTGCCGACATCGACGAGGTTATTGTGTCTTACTCACACATGAGCAACGAGACGTGCGTGTTCGTTGCCAAACACGGTAAGTGGGCAGGTAGTGGGGCTGAACTCCCCGGTTCGTGTAAGGGACACAGTATGAACGAGGCGTTCGATTCGTTCCTTGTATACTTCAACGAGTACGCACTAGAGAAGGGAGAGTAACATGACCAACATCAAATCAAAGTACCTCACCTACTACAAGGCAGGGGTAGACATGAAGGACTGGTACACACAGGCACACGGTGACATCCTCATCGCCTGTCGTCACCTTGAGCAGCAGGGACACCCCACCCACCCGTCCTACCTCGCCGGTCTGTTGGCTGCGTGTTCACCGCGTGTCAGCGTCAAGCGTTCGTGTGTGTGGGCACTCCAGTTGGCTAAGGATTGTAACGACTGGCCCCACGACATGCCTATCAGTGTGCGTACACATGCACTCAAGTTCATTGAGTTGGGTCTGGTCACTGGTCCCAAGACAGGACCGTTCCACCGTAACCTACTCGGTGACCCGGACTGTATCACCATCGACTCACACATGCTGGCCGCTGCGGGCCTACCTAAGTCAGGTACTAAGGTCAACATGGAGTTGTGTAAGCAAGCGGTACGTGACGTAGCCAAGCACCGATGCACACCGGCTGAGGCACAGGCTGCTATCTGGTGTGGTTGGTTCCGTGAATCGTTGGGGCGTGAGCCTAAGTACATGCCCCTACTGGAGGTACTCTGGAATGTATGACGTAGTAGTACGTACCGTAGACTCATACGGTAGGAACACAGGCATCTGTACCCTGTATACTGTGGACACGTACCACGAGGCCACGTGTCTGTTAATGGACGAGTTGCGTGAGTGTAAACACGTGACTGACGGATGGGTAGAAGAATCACAACACACGAAAGGATAAGTAATGGCACTGAAGTTTAGCGAAATCGTAGGCGACATTGAGTATGACGTACAGGAACGAATGGAGCAACTGGAAGAACTCAAGGACCTGTTGCGTGACCTCGCCGAGGCTATGGACGAGGGACCAGACGACGACGACATCGACGGTAGCGTGGATGCGATTGAGTCGGACGTGGAGTATGTAATGTCTACGGTAGAAGAGTTGTTGTACACCGGTCCGTCCGTCCAGCGTGACTGGAACCAGACCCTTGCTAAGGTACTGGAGTACTACCGAGAGGAGTATGCGTGATGGAAACTGCATGGCTATATAACTTTGAGGTGTGCGATCACGACGGTGTGGAACACTACGTTGACATCTGTTTGGAACGCACTGAGTATTGTATCTCTATCAACGTGTACGACCCACGGACAGGAGAGGACATGGACCTACTCTTTGAGAGTAACGAGATGGACGGGTGGGTAGACTACGCTGAGGATCAAGCACTGTTCCGAGAGGAGGCACCGTAATGTACACCATCCGTATCTCTGACACCTACTGTGTAGTCACAGACGAGAGGACAGGACACCAAGCAGACAAGATCCGATACACTGACTGTATCGGGGGCAGTGTGGAGGCGTATGAACAGGCAGACGAGTTGTGTAGGAAGTTGAACGAAGATAGTAACGGGAACTAACACTAACGGAAAGAAGGAACACAATGACTGAACGAGTAAAGACCAACGGTAAAGCATTCTTGATCGGTATCGTGGCGGGTATGTTCGCCTCCATCCTCCTGTTCATCAACACCGGGTGCAGTACAGTGTCCGGGTTGGCTAAGGATCTGGGTGCGGCTAGTGAAGGGCTGCGTCAGGCCATGACACAGGAGGAGGAGTGATGTCACAGACACAACGCATCACAGACGAGGCCACTGCCCACGGCCTGACGTGGGACGAGTGGGACGACGGTACTGTAACTGTGTACTTCATCACCGACGACGAGACAGGTAACGTGGTGGTTGATGACGTACTGTGTGAGACACTGAAGGATCTGTACGATATCCTCGGTTAAAATAATTTCCGATCCCCTCTTGACTTTCACCCTTGACGTGCATAAGATCAAGAGTAAGCGAGAGGGGAACGACACAACCTACAGGGTACTGAAAGGTATCCTGTAGTATTCATCTCCTAAATAAAACAAAGGAACAAACAACATGGCAGTTAAGATTTCAGCACTCTCTTCTAACACAACACCCTCAGGTACTACCGTTGTACCTGCGGTGGACTCCGACACCACCAGTAAAGTAACTATTGAGGACGCAGTACGGTACGGTAAGCGTAAATGGAATGGTTGGTTCAACACCACCAACACCACAGCACAGACAGGTATCGGTACTACTGAAACTGTACTCACAATCAGCGGAACAGCATCTAATGTAGCGTACCTACCATCGTACCTAGATGGTGGTCTGTCTGATGTACTCACATCAGGAGCGGGTGCTAAGGTACTGTTTGGTAGTATGCCTGTTGGATCGTTTGGTATGTTGAGTGTGTGTGGTGAACTTACCACCGACACAGCCAACACAGCAGCATCCCTTATCTGGAAGTACTTTGATTCGTCTGACTCTGAAGTACTTACACACACCACACCTATTGGATTCTTTAAGGATTCTGGTTCGGGTCAGGAGTGGACTACTACACTACCGTTCTATGTCGATAGTACGTTGGCTGCTGACGGATACCTTCAGATGTTCATCAAGTTTGACAAGGGTTCAGGTAACGCTGTGACTGTATCGGACCTTACTGGTCTCATTGAGTTGATGTAAAATATTATCGTCGTTACTTGACTTTCACCTTCGGTGTGCATAGTATACACCATATCAGATTCCTTTCGTGACGGGAGTAGTGACCCGTCCCCTCCCCTCTGCTAACGTAGAGGGTCGAGGGTTTACCTGAGACACACCGAAGCCCGGCTGGTCCGGCCCCTAGGATAGTGTGGATGGTGCCTCTTTGACAAGTCATGCCCTCACCCCACAGCACGGTAAAGTACCTGTGGAATAACTGCCTAGGCATAGGCAGTGGGCGGTAAGGGTGTGCGTATTGCTGGTGCGGCGTGATGGACACGCATGGTCACATTGACGGTGAAAGGGCACATACCCCGATCGGGTTGAAGGTGCGAGGCAAAGGTCGCCTCTGAAAACGCCAGTAGCCCAGTGACTTGGATTGATCGTCCACCCGGTTCGACTCCGGGCACCAGTATTAACTAACTGAAAGGAACGTGGCATGACATATAGGTTTGAAGAAGGAGATAATATCTTCCTTATCACGAAGACACCACACCAAGTGCGGGGATCAAGTCTGACCTTCTCTGATGTACTAATAAAAGCATCGGTGGTTGGGTTTAGTTACACTAAGGTGTCTATGTTTGTTCGATACGACAGTGGGTTTGTGAGTCAGATACAGTACGGCTGTCCTAACTTCCAGCCCAAACCATTCTCATCTTATCAAGAAGCAAGGGACTGGTGGAATGGTGAGATAGACAGCCAACAACAGATACAGACATCCCTACACAACTCCACTATGGGTGTTCTAGAGAACATGAGAGTAGAGGAAGGTTGACATGAACAAACTACTTGACTTCTTCGAGGGCAGGTACTATCCTCCCTTCTCGTCTTGGCGGTATCACCTACTCATCCTAGTAAACAGGTGGGATGACAGGTCAGCAGGGTACAACACCACACAACTGACCAGTAGTGTGTGGGACTGGACCCCACTCATGGTGCGAAGACGTAGAGGGGCGAGTGTGCGTAAGGAATACAACTCAATACACAAGAGGGTACGGTACAACCAAACCTTTGGTTGGAGAAACACTCGCATACGCAATACTTAACTAACCCAACAGGAAAGAAGGAGGAGTTATGAAGACCGAACACTTACTCATGCTCGAACAAGAGCAAGAACAACACGACCCTTGGTGGGTCAAGGAGAATAACTATGGCATGGCAAACAGTACAGAGCGTAACATCAGCAACCCCAGTGACCCTGTACGACAAGAGCGTGGACGGGTTGGGTCCACTAGAGTGGGAGATTAGTCCTACTGAATCTATCAACGTCAAGTTTTCAGGTATCTTCCCAGAAGAGGATACCAACGTACTCTACGTGGGGGGTGAGACGAAGTACATTGCCTCACCCACACGAGGTATCACAAAGGTTGTGGCACAGGCAGTGAGTACCACGTCTGACGTTACCTTCCGTCCGAGTATCGGGTGATGGACATGAAGAATAATACTAAACCACCGCACCTGCGTGCGTGGATGAAGAAAGAGTAATAGCACTGCCAACTACAACCTACACAGTCCATGCCTTCGAGCCGTTGGCTGATGGGCAGACAGAACGTACCTATACTACATTTGAAATGGGTACACCGACCGTAATGATCTGATTGATCTGATTGTTTACAATCGTATCACCAGTCAAAGAGCCTTTAACGAAATGATGGACGGTACGAATGCCGACATCGGGCCAGTAGATTACTTTGATCTTGGCCAATCAATCATCCGTGTGCAAAGTAGCACACCGTAATGGAGAATAACTATGAGTCTTATCGATCAACTTGACGGATACACAGCAGGCAAGGCAGTTGAAACACAGGCCACCCGTGCCGTTCAGCAAGCCAGCAACCTTATCAACTCTGCCCTCGCAGACTATGCTGTATGGGCTGCCACCATTCCTAGCCTTGGCTTCGATGACGATACCCTCGCTGCTATTGAAGCACGCAAGCAGGCTATCGTTACTGCTGCCCTCGCCGCTCTGGGAGATGCGGTTACTGCTATCGAAAGTCTGTAACCCATGGCACTACCTGCTACAACTTATGACACAGCGACTATACTTAATCCCTCTTCCGCCCTAACAGACTTCACGCTCATGGTGGATCTGTCTCGCATGTCAGCGGCGTGGTGGTCGGCTGCTGAGAACACTAACGCTCGGAGAGGGCGAGCAGCGAAAGATGACGGCACCGAACTGGCGTGTGACTGGATTGACTATGACCACACCGGACAAACAGGTTGGCTCCGTGTCAAGTGGTCAGGCACACTGGCAACGACAGGCACGCAGATTCTTCGTGTGTACCCGCCCGTTTCCGCGAACAGTGTGCAGATTAGCAGCAATCCGTTTGGTTCGGACAATGCGTATGACGCTGACTGGCGTTGGTACACACCGGGCCACGATCTTGTGAACCGGATTGATTCAGGTGAGTCGATGGTGCAAGACGCATCGGCAACATCAAGCATCAGCACGGACGGCAAGACATCCGGCTCACTTTACTACGATGGTGTTGGCTCGTCCTCGCTGGCCTATGCGGAATACGCCCACGGTTCAGATTTGAATACTGCGGCTGATGTAACGCTCATGGCGTGGACGAAGTTCACCAGTAAGGTGACATCGGAGGAAAGTTTCCCGTTCAGACTGGCAGAGTCCAGAACGAGCATCACCAACGCAATATATCCTCGTGTTGACCCCTCCGGGGACAGGTGGCGATGCCAGATCAGGCAGCTTGGATCGCCAAACCAAATCAGCAATCTTTACACCACAACCGCACTCTCGGGCTTCGATGGTGCTTGGTCGCATCTTGCAATACACAATGATGGGACAGGGCAAGCCGTACTCGTCAACGGGGTGCAGGAGGACAGCACCGGGGGCTTTGACCCGCTCTATGCGGGTCTGGATAACATATCGCTGTTTGGCACCATCGTTGGGGAACAATGGGCCGGAGAGTACCAGTTTCACAACGCAAAGCGATCCCAGCAATGGATCGCCCACGAACATGACCAGACCAACGACCAAGCCGCGTTCTTCGGGACTTGGGTGAACAACGTCACGATTGGCAGTGGTGCGGCAGCATCACGCCCCACCTCATCACGCCTGCTGGCATCACGACTTCTTTTTAACAAGCTACGACGCTAAGGATATTTATTTATGAGAGAACTAAGTCCCGGTATGGGAGAGGCAGTAGCCCAGCGAACGGTACTGCGGAAGGTAGAGGGTGAGTGGGAGAGTTGGGGTGACGTGGCAGACCGGGTGGCTGCTGGTAATGTAGGACTCGCACCCGGAGGACTCGCAGGTAATGCTGATGAGTTCTCTGGGTTGCGGGACCACATTGCTAACGGACGTATCCTCATGTCTGGTCGTCACCTCCAGCACGGAGACATGGATCAGAAGCACAGGAACATGGAGGTGTTTACTAACTGTTCAACGGCGTGTACGTCAGCACTGTCCTACCTCCTACTCCTCAACGGGAGTGGGGTGGGTAGGTGTTACGATGACGACATGATGGTGGTGGATTGGGACAAGGCTCCTAACCTAGTAATAGTACTGGCATACACACACGAAGATAGCCATGCTGCGGAAGACAGTATGGGTGGTAAGGAGTTTGACCACTTCGATCCTTACAAGGAGGAGGTACACCACACCGTCCACGACTCCCGTGAGGGGTGGGCCAAGGCTCTCGAAATCTACGAGACCATGACCTACCTCGAACAGAGTGACAAGGTACTTGTCCTTGACTTCTCTAACGTCCGTCCCTCTGGTGCCAGCATCAAGGGTATGCAGGGCAGACCATCATCTGGTCCTGTCCCTACCATGCAGGCATTCAAGAACATCCGTGACAACGTGGTGGGTAAGGGTATGCCTAAGTGGGAACAGGCTATGCGTGTTGACCACTACATGGCTGAGTCAGTGCTGGTGGGTGGGGCACGTCGTGCTGCACGTATCGCCACCAAGTACTGGAAAGATCCAGACATCATGCACTACATCAACATCAAGAAGGAGGGGGACCTGTGGTCTGCCAACAACTCGGTGGGTGTGGATGAGGAGTTCTGGAAGTGGGCACCGCATGAGAAGGTCTCTCCAAACATCGTACACGGAACTATGTGGGTTAGGGCTCGGAGTGTGTTCAACGCCATTACCACCGCATCCTACACTGACGGTGAGCCCGGCTTCCTCAACCTCCACAAGTTGAACACCAACGAGGAGGGACTGGACTGGGACGAACTGAGTAAGGGTGAGTACGTAGGCAGTAACAAGTATCAGGTGGAGCCTGAGTACAAGGGACTGCTGGGTGAGATTGCTAAGAGAGTGAGTACGAAGGAACACAAGTTCATTGTGAATCCTTGTGGTGAGATCGTACTGAATGTACTGGGTGGGTTCTGTGTCATCGCTGACGTAGTACCCTACCACTGTAAGGATCAAGGGGAGTTTGAAGATGCCTGCCGACACGCCACCCGTAGTCTTATCCGTGTCAACACAATGGACTCAATCTACAGAGGTGAAGTCCTGCGGACAAACCGTATTGGTGTTGGTTGCACGGGACTCCATGAATATGCGTGGGACCAGTACAGAGTTTCCTTCCTCGACGCAGTTGATGAGGTACGAGATTCCGAGTTTTCTCTCCACTTCTGGCTTAGTCTCGACCTTGCAAGATCAGCATGTGAGCGGGAGAGTAAAAAGTATTCGTCTTCACTTGGAGTCTCTGCTCCACACACTTGCACCACCATCAAACCAGCAGGCACCACCTCCAAACTCTTCGGACTAACAGAGGGGTGTCACTTACCTGCTATGGCATACTACATGCGGTGGGTACAGATGCGTAACGACGACCCACTCGTTAAGGTGTACGAGGACCACGGCTACCCGGTCAAGGAACTCACCACCTACAGTGGGATGACTGCGGTAGGGTTCCCAACCAAACCCACCATCACTGACCTGATCCCTGAGGATAAGTTGGTGACAGCGGGTGAGGCTACGATGGACGAGCAGTTCCAGTGGCTACGACTACTGGAGGAGCACTGGTTAGGTCCTGACAAGGGGAACCAACTGTCCTATACTCTCAAGTTCAACCCAGACAAGGTGATCCTTGAGGACTTCCAGCGTGAGATGTTGCAGGTCAGTACGGTACGGTGTGTGAGTGTGCTACCACAGGTAGACATCTCAGCGTATGAGTACCTACCTGAGTCCGAGATGACTAAGGAAGAGTACGATGGATATATGTCACACATATCAACCATGAAGGAGGACATCAGCCGTGAACACTTGGAGTGTGGTGCGGGTGGGTGTCCGATTTCGTTCGATGAGAACACATAAGAAGGAGAACAGTAGTGTATGATTTAATCGTACAGCGGCTTGACCCTACCCTACCCCTACCCACCTACGCCCGTGAGGGTGACAGTGGGTTTGACCTACGGGCTGACGATGACTACGTACTCAACCCCCACAAGACAGAGAAGGTCGGTACTGGTCTCCTGTTCCACATCCCTGAAGGGTATGAGGTACAGATCAGACCACGATCTAGTATGTCTAGCATTGGACTACCTGCCCAGTTCGGTACGGTAGACAACGGATACCGTGGTGAGGTGGTTGTTATCCTCGCTAACCTAAACGAGGGCACACGTCTGATCCGTAAGGGTGATCGTATCGCCCAAGCCGTACTCGCCCCAGTCACCCAAGCGAATATCGTGGAGGGTGTGGTGAGTACGGATACTGAGCGTGGTGAGGGTGGGTTCGGGAGTACCGGACGCTAATGACCACCAACCACCTATATCTCGAACAACAAGAACTTGAGATTCAGGCGGTACAACACGGCATCGACAAGTACATGGTATCTCGCACACAGAACCAAGCATCTGCTAACGGTCCTGAACTACGCTACATCAGGCGTGGTATGGAGGTACTCACACCTGTCCTTGACGAACTAAAACAAAGGGTAGCGGGGGGCGAGTCAATCAAGGGTATGACATACTGGGGTATTCCACTCCTCGTTGTTGACTCTGACCGACTCGCCCTCATTACCCTCTCCTCTATCTACAACATGAGCGGTCACACCAACACCGCTATCTTCAAGAGTATTGCCGACAGAGTTCTACTACAGATCGTATACGAAACCCTCAAGCACCACGAGAAGGGTTTGGTTAGTTGGATTGATAACCACTATGAGGACGGTGCCCGTGGACACAGCATCACCATCCTCCGCAAGAAGGCTAAGGAGTACACGAAGACACGGTGGAGTAAGAGAGAGAGTATGTACGTGGGGTCACTGTTCGGTGGGCTGGCACTCAAGCACTGTGACGAGATAGAACAGTGTAAGGTGTACACCTCCAACCATCAGGTGGCACACGGTATGGAAGTGAATAAGGACGTGAGGGAGGCTATCGAGGCAGCACACAGCGACATGGCTGTACTGTCACCAGCCTACCTACCTATGATCTGTCCTCCCCTAGACTGGACAAGTGTGTGGTCTGGTGGATACCTGATGGGTAACGATAAGTTCTCCTGTATCTCTCCCCTCGTGAAGGAATCCTCACGACGAGAGGACGATGACGAACGGATCAACCGTCTGGGTCTACACCTCCCCGCTATCAACCACCTACAGCAGACACGATGGGCAAGTAACATGTACATCGTAGACCTGTGTGAGGAGATTGATATCAATGAGGCTCAGGTTGGGCAGGCACTGGGGACTATCCCCCTCGACCTACCTAACCGGGCTCACGTAGACTGGGATGACCCAGACTCTAAAGGGGCGTGGTGTATGGAGGCTAGGACCATCCATGAACACAACCGTAGGAGTGTAGGTAAGCGTACCCTGTTCTACCAACTCAAGGCTACGGCTAAGAAGTTGGACAGGAAGTACAAGCAGTACTACTTTGCTTGGCAGATGGATTTCCGTGGTCGGTTCTACCCGCACTTCTGTGGTATGGATCCACAGGGTGACAAGTTGAACAAGGCGTACCTCAAGTTCGCCCAGCCCCAGCCCCTAGGTAAGGATGGTATGCACAGTCTTACTATCCACCTAGCCAATGCTATGGGGTTCGACAAGCAAGACCTACCTACCCGTAAGCGTATGGTCCACGACAACGAGGATCGTATCAGGGCGTGGGTACGTGACCCCCTCAGCAACCCTGAGTGGACAGAGGAGGACGGACCTTATCTACTGGCAGCAGCAGAGGAGTGGTGCAGGGCGAATGACTCAGACAACCCTGAGGCTTTCCTGTCTCACATCCCTGTTGCTATCGACGGTAAGTGTAACGGACTCCAACACCTGTCAGCCCTAGCCCGTGATCCTGTAGGTGCCCACGCTACCTGCCTCAGCCCTGACGATATCCCTCAGGATATCTACATGATGGTGAAGGGTAAGGTTGATGAGCATATCAAGGACACAATCACTCAGGCAAACTACGACCAACTCAGTAGTGAACTACCTCCTAAGATTCAGGAGGGTGATGCTGTGTGTCTGTCAGTAGAAGATCGGATCAAACGTAAGCGAGAGCAGGACTTCTATGCAGCACTCAACTGGAGAGATAAGACCTCCCGTAAGTTGGTCAAGCGTGGGGCTATGACGTGGGCATACGGTGTCACACGTCAGGGTATCATGGACCAGTTGATATCTGACGGGTTCCTCAAGGATATCGAGGGGAACCTCAAGGTCAACGCAGCGTACATGAGAGACGCTATCTACTGGGGTGTGAATAATGTAGTGGTGTCAGCACGTGAGGTGATGGAGTGGCTACAATCAATAGCCAAGATCGCAGCACAGGACGGGAGGGCACTGCGGTGGACCAACCCTGCTGGTATGGTCATCACACAGGAGTATCTCAAGCAGGACAGGTACTTCATTGAGACAGTGACAGGAAGGTTCTCGTTCAGTGGGTCGAAGAAGAATAAGGAACTACTGCAACGTAAGCAGATCAACGGTATCGCACCCAACTTCGTACACAGTATTGACTCAGCACACATGGCGAACGTGGTGTTGAGGTTGAAGGACGAGGGGGTTCAGGACATGCACATGGTACACGACTCGTATGCCGTACACGCCTGTCACACGCCTCTGTTACACAGAGTAGTAAGGGAAGAGTTCGTGAAGATCCACGAGCGTAACTTACTTCAAGAGTTTAAGAATGAGGTAGAGGATGATCTTGGGATTGAACTCCCACCCTACCCGGAACAAGGAGAATGGGATGTCAGAGAAGTCCTCAGAAGTCCGTATGCCTTCACCTAACACCATGTTCAGACAGATGCTGGACTACCACGAGACCATCACAGACCCTAACTATGATGACATGGTGGGTCTACAGAAGGCGTATCAGGAGGCACGCCTTTCACCCCACACTACCCAAGTGGGTGCCTACCTGTGTGGTATGTCTGCACACAACCAGCCTATCGGACAGTTCAACGAACACGCCCACGCTGAGTCGTGGGTGATCGCTACCTGTGCCCGTGTGGGTATCAGGACACAGGACCAGACCCTCTATGCACCGTGGGCTGCGTGTGTGGACTGTGCTATTGACATCGTAGGGGCAGGAATCTCACGGGTAGTTACACATTCTACCGTGATGGACTTGACTCCGGGCCGTTGGCAGCATAGTGTACAGCGTGGCCTTGAGATTCTGTACGATCAAGGGGTACGTGTGGATATCGTAGAGGCTGAGTTACACATGACAATCATGTTTGATGGAAAGGAAGTGAAGGTATGAAAAACAACAGACGAGTAGATGTTGGGGAGTGTGTAGTATGGACTTCAGCAGGAGGCTGCGTACATATTGGATACGAGGGAGGTTGTCTACTCGTACCTGAGGAAGAAGTGCCAGACATGCTCAAAGCCCTGTCCACTTGGCATCTGATGGGCAGGACGAGTGAGGTGGTTATTAAGGATGAGTGACTACGACCTAGTAGTAACAGACATTCACACCGCACACGACGACGACTTCAAGAGACACGAGGCACTGGGGCAGATGATCCTAGAAGAGAAGCCACGGTCCCTCATCTTCGTCGGTGACTTTGCCTCACTGGACTCGTGTAGTTCATACGACAAGGTAAAGCGGTGCAGTATGGCCGAGGATGTGGAGGCAATCAAACATGCCTACCGCCTGATCTTCGGCCCACTACTTGAGTGGAGTTCACGACAACGTAGCCACCGCCACCGTGGGCATGACATGCGTACAGTGTGGTGTGAAGGTAATCACGAGGAACGAGAGAAGCGTATTCGTAAGGAAGATCCAGATGGGTACGCATCTCTCATTGACTTTCAGTCTATCATCTGCCCTCCCCACTACTGGGATGAGTGGTACGACTACGGGGACGTGGTTAATGTCAATGGTATTAACTACACACACATCCCTATTGGTAAGACTGGCCGACCTATGGGATACACAACCATAGCCCGACAGACAAATGGTCACCTGATCTACGGACACACACACGAAATGCGTATGTCTCCAGTACCTCAGGTTGACTCTGTGAATAGTGTGCGTATGATTCTCAACGCACCAGCATTTCTCCCACAGGACCAGAAGGAACACTACTGTGAGAGAAGCACCACTGGGTGGGTGTATGGTCTACTGCGAGTGAGACCACAAGGACCTACCCGACCGTTTACATTTGACTTCCTGAGTACAGAGGAAGTCGTTAACAAGTATACTTAAGAAGGAGTATCACATGGCTAAGAAAGTTCAGCAGCAGTACGCACCGTTCAAGACCACGACCCCCAAGTTGGAGTCGTACTACCACAACCTCGTCACCCCCGATGACTACAACGATAAGTACGATATCGGGGTGGTCATGGACGACAGCAAGGAATGTCGGGCTATGATCCAGAGTCTGGTAGACTTCCAGAACCAGCAGTTGGAGAAGGATGGGCACGATCCTGTCCCAACCCTCCTGTGTCTCAAAGACGAGAAGGCTAAGGACGAGGTGACTGGTAAGTGGACGGAGGCAACGGGACGTAAGCTCCTGTTCTTCAAGTCCACAGACAAGTCACGCTTCGCTGTGGTTGGCCCAGACAAGCGGTCTATGGATGCGGCCAGCATCAGTAAGGGTGACATCGTGCGTGTCAACGGACAGGCAGCCTTTGGTTACATGAAGGGTGACCCCTACGTTACCCTCTACCTCAACGCTGTACAGCACATCAGTGGTGGTGGGGCTGGTGGTGTGGATGCCTTTGACATGGAGGTGGAGGAGGACGGAGATCCTGTCGGTGCCTTCAGTGCCGAGGGTGGTAGCTCCATCAACGACCTTACGTAATGGCTAAGGGAGCAAGTTGTGCTAGGACAATGCAACACTACCGTGACGGTGGCTACGTGGTATGGAAGACTGAACACTGGTGTTCGTTCTCCCGTAAACGTAAAGACCTACTGGGTTTCATAGACGTGCTAGCTTTTAACGACGACATTATGATCGGTGTACAGGACACCACGTGGGGGCAGGTGAGTGCGAGGAAGAAAAAGATCCTCGCCTCCCCCCTCGCGTGGGACTGGCTCGGTAGTAGTGAGCGTACAATCGAGATCATCGGCTGGAAGGCCCCTGACAAGGACAAGGGAAGACACAGGTGGGAGCATAAGATCCTCCACATCACCCTAGAGGATTTTATTCATGGACGACCAGAACCAGAGTAGTGACCCGCGTGATGTCATTACCGAAACCTATGAGGATTTAGACATGGCTGAGATTGTTGACTTCGATCGGTATGAGGAGATGATTTACGACGACCTTGAGGAACGTGAGCGTGAGATGGTATGTGAGATCATCGACGGTTACGAGGACGATGAGTACGAGGAGTACATGCTGGGCCTTGAAGACGAGTAATGTCTGACATCATCTCCCACTCACAGTGTCCTGCCTGTGCAGCCCGAGGTAAGGACACGCACAGGGACAACCTGTGTGAGTACGAAGACGGGCACTACTGCCACGCCTGTGGGTACACGGCCAGAGACGGTACTACAGGCACAACACCAGCGAAGAGGAGACCTATGGCAGGACATCTGTTAAAGAGTGGGGACATAGAGGACATCCCACAACGTAGACTTACACAGGCCACGTGCCGGAGTTATGGGATCAAGGTGGCGGGTGATGGTAAGTTCCACATCTACCCCTACTATGACGAGAGCGGAGAGTTGGTTGCTCAGAAGGTGCGGGACACCACCACCAAAGACTTTGTGTGGAAGGGAGACTCATCCCAGTCCACACTCTTTGGACAGTCCAGATTCAAGGCCGGAGGTAAGAGAGTGATCGTCACTGAGGGGGAGCTTGATGCTGCCTCCTGCTACCAGACGATCGACGCGAAGACTAAGGGTACTTGGGCTGTGGTGTCTATCCGTAACGGGGCTCAGGTGGGTGAGAAGGTGAAGAAGGTAGAGAACGAGATCCGACAATCGTTCGACTACCTCAACTCCTTCGAGGAGGTGGTGTTCTGCTTTGACGACGACGAGGCGGGGCAGTGTTCTGCTAAGGCAGCGGCTGCCCTGTTCCCACCCGGCAAGGCGTTCGTCACCAAACTCCAGTACAACGACCCCAGCGAGTACCTCCAGAAGGGTAAGTCACAGGAACTCTACAAGGACCTGTGGAACTCACCAGCGTGGAGACCTGACGGTATCGTGTCGGTGGCTGACGTGAACACAGACCAGACTCTGGGTAGTGTACTCCGGTACACCTCCCCTACCCTGACCATGAAGATGCTGGGACGCAAGCCCCACACCATGACTGGTCTGGTGTCTGGTACTGGCTCAGGTAAGACCACCTTTGTGATGCAGCAGACCTTCCAAGACCTAGAGGATGGGGTTGTAGTGGGAGGGTTGTTCCTAGAGGGCAGCCCACAGACCACGCTCTTTGACCTAGCGGGTATCCGTATGGGTAAGAGGGTCAGGCAGATCAAGGCACAGAGGGAACTGGTGGCACAGTACCCTGAACTGGAGGACCACTGTGAGGTGGTAGATGACCTTGACGATGAGGAACTGAACCACCACCTCCAGTGGCTCAAATCTCAACCACTTCACCTGCTTGACCACTTTGGGAGGGCCAAGCCAGATGAGATCCTCAAGTCCATAGAGTACTTGAGTGTGGGGCTAGGGTGCCAAGAGATCATCCTCGACCACATCTCTAAGGTACAGGTGGAGGACAACAAGGAACTGGATGCGTTTGTAGATGCACTCCAGTCCATGACCAAGAGACTCCCCTCCCATATCACCGTGGTGTCACAGTTGAATCAAGGTGACGGAACCAAGTCTCACGAAGAGGGCAAGAGAACTACACTCAGGGACATTCGGGGTAGTCAGGTGGTGGTGTCATCGTTCGATGAGATCCTCGCCTTCTCCCGTAATCAACTCGCTGAGTGTGATACAGAGAGAAACACAGTGTACATTGACTCACTCAAGAACCGTCTTGGGGGATACACTGGATTTATTGAGTCACGAACCTACGATACCAAGACCGGCAGACTTCAGTTGTCTGACGGGGGTATCAGTGCTTTTAGTAACGAGTCCACTGGTGTGGACGAGCCAAACTTCTTGGAGACTTTAACATGATTGACCGTGAAAAACTGGAAACAATGGTAGTGGAGTGCTGCAACACCCGACCTCAGCGTACAGCGATGTTCGCTCTGATTGGGGAACTTGAAACACTCGCTCTACGGGTTAAGAATCTGGAGGCCAAGTGTGCTTCTAAACCAGAAACCACAAAGAAAGTCACAAAGAAGACTGCGGCTAAGTCAGGGGGTGAGGATTGATTCATCTATCTATGACACTGGATGATATCGGTGAGAATCAGTGGGTGTACTCTATGCAGTACCTTGGACGGATCTTCCGTACCACTGTCCCCAATCCTATGGAGGCTATGTCAGTCCTCGAACAGGAGACTCTGGTTGCTGACCTGTTGAATCAGGCGTTTACTTCCTTCCGTGAGAAGAAGTTGATGCAGCGACCAGAGGATGCTCTCGATGAGGGGCTGGAGAAGGCCCTGAACGACAGTCTAGTTTCTTCTGAAGAGGAACTTGACGACGAGGAACTTGACGACGAGGAACTCACTGTCTATGATCTGATCGTGGACTTGATGGAAGAGATCCAGTCCATCAAGGACCACCTGAACATTCAAGACCCTGACTGAAAGTAGGTGATCTATATCTCTCTGTTCCTCCCTTAACGGGGAGGGATGGGGTATACAGAAGGAGATTTAGGAATGACGAACTGTGCGGCATGTGCTGGAACTGGTGAAGAACACACCGACCACTGGACAGGCAAAGATTGTCCTAAGTGCGGTGGAACAGGAGAACGAGATGAAGATTGAAGTACTAGATAAGGGCTTTGTTCAGTATATGGATAAAATGGGCTCTGATGTGGATGTGGCTAACGCTGCTCGGGTTAGCTTCCATAAGGAAAGTGCTTTAGAAGAAGACGGCTCTCTCTCACAGCGAGACGAAAAGCTTATCAACTATCTCGCTAAGCACAATCATTTTACCCCTCTTGCACAGGTAAACATTAAGCTCCGTATCAAGATGCCCATCTTCGTAGCACGCCAGATGATGCGGAGTAACATCGGTATCGTGTGGAACGAGGTGAGTCGTCGGTATGTGGACAACCCACCAGAAGCGTATATGTCTGATGTATGGAGAAGTAGACCTACTGGTGGTATGAAGCAGGGAAGTGGGAGCGAAGAGATTCAAGTAGATGAGAGTGACGAGAAACACCTTGAGCTTATGCTTGGTTACTACAACACCATGATTGCTGACGGTATTGCACCTGAACAAGCGAGAGCATTCCTCCCTCAGTCCACCTACACAGAGGTAGTAGGTAACTTCACACTGGCTGCACTGGCCCGTGTGTGTGCCCTACGGATTGACCCTCACGCACAGTGGGAGATTCAGGAGTATGCCCGTGCTATGAGTGAGATTGCTGAACAGTACTTCCCTGTGAGCTGGAAGGCATTGAGTGGAGGTGAGGGATGAGTAACTGGTACGACGCTGAGTGGCGGGCAGAGAACGAACACTACTGGGACGACGACCTACCACGGTCCTTCCCTGACGAGGAGGAAGAGGATGAAGATCATAGCGGCGGACATCGAGACGGACGGACTACTCCTACAGGCGACTCAGATGCACTGCATGGTGACGGAGGAGTTGGGTACGGGCACACGCCGTGAGTTCACTGATGCTCTGGCTGCTTACGAATATCTTCTCACCGCCGATCGTATTGTCATGCACAATGGCCGTATGTTTGATGTCCCTGTTATGGAGCGTCTGGTGGGTAGACCCAGTAACCTTCCTCCTCTCCCTCCTTGCTTTGATACTCTCCTTGTCTCCAGACTGCTATGGCCTGATAAAGGAAATACACCTGCTGGTGGTCACTCACTTGAGAAGTGGGGGAAGTTCCTAGGGAAGCACAAGGCCCACGCAGATATCAGTGACTGGTCTGTGTATGAACCACGGATGCTGGAGAGGTGTCACACTGACGTGGATATTCAGGTGGCACTGTTCCACTACATGCTGCCACTCACAAAGGGGTGGGGCGAAAGCGTCCAACTGGAGCATACGGTCGCAAGTATTGTGACTAAACAGATTGAGAACGGGTTTACTCTGGACAGTAACAAGTTGACTGATCTAGAGTACGACCTACACCTCCACCGTGCTGGACATATGGACAACATCTCCTCTATTCCACCGTGGGTAGAAGAGACTGAGTTGAAGACTCCTGAGTACTGGTACTGTGGGGACCAGAAGTACCGTACCAAGTCTGAGGCACCCGCCTCTATACGGGCTGACCTACAGCGTGGTCCCAACAAGATCAAACGTACCGAGACCATGTTCAACCCCAACAGCAGGGACCACATTGCTCGTCTGTTCATAGAGAAGTATGGGTGGAAGCCTGACAAGGAGACACCTACAGGCAAGCCAGCAGTAGACGAGGAGGTGTTGTCAGGGCTAGACTACCCTGAGGCACAGGACATCTCCCGTATTATGCTCATAGACAAGCGACTGTCACAGACAGCACAGTGGCACAAGCACCTGAGGGACGGACGTATCCACGGGGACGTTATCACCAACGGTGCTGTGTCGGGTCGTATGTCACACTCCAAGCCTAACATGGCTCAGATCCCGTCTGTGGGGTCCGAGTGGGGCAGGGAGTGTAGAGATGTGTTCTGTGCTAGAGACGGGTGGGTACTGGTAGGTGCAGATGCGTCGGGTCTTGAACTCCGTATGCTAGCACACTACCTAGCCAAGTGGGACGACGGTGCGTATGGTGATATTATCCTGAATGGAGACATTCACACAGCAAACCAGCAGGCCGCTGGGCTACCGACTAGAGATAATGCGAAGACATTTATCTACGGCTGGCTCTACGGGGCTGGGGATGAGAAGATTGGACAGATCGTAGGTAAGGGAAGGAAGGCAGGAAAGAAACTCAAGGAGAAGTTCTTGACTTCTCTCCCCGCACTGCGTAACCTACTCCGTGAGGTGAAAGGTAAGGATACCCTTACTGGTCTGGACGGTAGGCAGTACCCTGTACGCTCAGAACACATGGCTCTCAACACTCTACTTCAGGGGGCTGGGGCGATCGTGATGAAAAAGGCCCTGTGTATCTTCTACGACGACGCTGTGGCTAAACACGGGGAACACGGGGTTCTCTGGGCCTTCTGTGCTAACGTCCACGATGAGTTCCAAGTGGAGGCACACCCAGATATCTCAGAGAGTATTGGACAACTCATGGCTGACTCTGTGCGTAAGGCAGGACAGCACTTCAACATGGGTATTGAACTGGCCGGTGAGTACAAGATAGGTAAGACTTGGGCAGAGACCCATTAAGGAGAAGGATATGGAAGATAAAGAACTACACACCCACCCCACCGGGGCCATACGGGAATCCAAGGAGGGGAAGGGACGACCAGACCTCGTACTGGCAGGGTTCCCACGGGCTCTAGCAGCCCTCTCACGGCACGTGGACTGTGAGTTGGGGCGTGAACGTAACTGGGAGAAGGGACTGCCTGAGACATCCCTGATATCCTCACAGTTCCGACACCTGCTAGGCTACACATCAGGGGTGAGTGACGACACACCACTCTACAACTTGACCGCCAACCTGTGGAACGCTATTGTTCTGCTGGAGACGTACATGAGAGTGGGTGATGGTGAGATGGATGAGGGTGTGTTGGACATTGAGAAGAAGTACTTCAGTCTGGAGGATGAATGATTACACACAAAGAACGAGTAGTAGCCCTCATTGACGGCGACATCATTGCTGTCCGTGCAGCCGCTGTGAACGACGGGGGCGACCCTGACGACATCGCAGGTACTATCCACCACCTTGTCCGTGAGTGGACAGAGGCAGCCCACGCAGATACCTGTAAGGTCTTCGTGTCTGAGGGTAGATCCTTCAGGTACGACGCATACCCTGACTACAAGTCCAACCGTAAGGACAAGCCTAAGCCTGCGGGTACGGATTGGGCTAAGGAGTACATGCTGAACCAGTGGAAACAGGAGGTATCCAACCCCAAGTACGAGGCAGACGACCGTATGGGGCTGTACGCTACTGAGGAGACTGATGAGGTCCGTATCATCGTGTCCACTGACAAGGACATGAGACAGGTCCC